>VAPA010058216.1_pt1 | contig 17566 bp, 2 predicted proteins | sample 3395041 | NCBI WGS metagenome assembly VAPA01 (sample SAMN08290432, study PRJNA428436) | hydrothermal vent metagenome | isolation source: Deep-sea hydrothermal vent chimney | place: Indian Ocean: Southwest Indian Ridge | depth 1973 m m
ATTATTATATTTTACAATAAGTTATCACCTTTTGTCACACATTAGGGGACGTTGCCAACTTTAGCAACTTACGAAGAATACATTAGGGGTGGGGTCAAAACAAAAAAAGAGTCTACCCGGGAGAACCGGGTAAACTCTTTCAAGGGAAAAACAAACGGTAATAATTAATGCTCCAGAGTGGTATCTTCAGCCTTTACAGTAACAGCTATCTTGTAGAGAACAGACAGCACGAGAAAACCGCTTATTTAGCACCGCGTTACGAGTTTTACGAGGATCTGATTAAGCGCTCAAAACGCCCTGTACATCGCCAAACTTAAAGGGAAAGACTGCGTGGAATATTTGCACTCCTAATAAATACTCTTTCAATAGAAGTTTAAAAATGGTGTAGTGCAATTCAATAAGTTGCTTAAGTTGGCAACGTCCCCTAAGTTTTCAACTGGTACCACTTCACTTCCCATATCTTAAGCAATTCATCGACCTCTATCCTGATAGAGGACACATCTAATGATTGTACTCTTCCCAGATTATAAGCAGCGTTTATTGCATCATGAATATTCCTCTCAGCATCCCTGCTGGTTCTAACATTTCTTTGAAGTATCTTCCTAATATATTTTATTGCCTTATTAATTCTGGCCCTGTCATGGCCATGTGCATTTAAATCATCAAGCAGGTCAATAATATTAATTGCCATATTTGATGAATCCCGCTCTACATACAACGTCAGTTCTTCAGTGTCGTATACAGAATATGAGTCATTTACAAAATTTAACAGAATTGTTTCAAGTGTATATGTACCTTCAATATCCGGAAGTCTTATTAAGTAGCTGAATGTACTTGATGTATCTGCCTCTAAATACTCCTGCCATGTTAGTGTGTCTCCTTCCAGAATGCCGCCCTCTGAAATCCCGAGCATCTCCACTTCAGGCGGCACTATCTCCTCTATTTTTATATCAAAATCAGCATGCACAGCCTCTACTTTTATCAGGACTTCAAGTACATTGAGCGGGTTTTGCTTATATTCTTCCGGTAAAACATAATTCAGAGAGTTTTTAAATATTTCAGTCATCAGGATATCTTCTGTTATATCCACAGGGTTAAAGACAAAAAGCACTGTTTTACCCGCCCCAAAATCATTGGCAGTTATGGCGGGCAGACTGGATTCTTCAAAATATCCGATAGTAGAAGCAGTTATTGTCTCTACCTTTACAGAATCTCCCTCAAAATTTATCAAACCACTGTCTGTTATCTCTGTATCAAGAGTTATAATCGCTGTGTCATTGTTTCTGTTAACTCCCTTAAACTTTACTCCAAGGGCCTCTTTCAGTGATGAAAGTTCTGAAGGAGAGGTTTTTACAAAGACAAGCCCTTCTCCCCTGTAAACTGCCTCTCTGAGTTCTTTCTGCAGTTTCGGATGAATAGATCTGTGATGGTGGCCATGATGGTGACAATGTCTTTTAGCGCTGTGTGAATCAGCAATGATATATGTGTTATATATTCCTGATCTGAGCTCAAACTCGAAATCATCCTCATCAGTTACAGTTTTATACATACCTCCCATATCTTCAAGCGCGTTTTCTATGAATTCCCTTGTTCCGCTCACAGTAGATTCATGATGATGATTACAGTTGTCATCATCATCTCCATCGTCATCACTATCAATTTTGTCATCAATCCAAATCAGGGTTCTTGTTTCCGTGTGTACAGATTTAGTCAAAACCAGCTCTCCTACAGATAATGTAAGAGTATATCTATTTTGTTCGCTTTCATTTCCAACATTATCCGTCGCTGTAAATATAAAGATATTCTCGCCGGGGATAAGAATCACAGCATTGAATATAAATTCGCCGGTGACCGGATCTGCCTGTGTAGTAAAGATATTGATAAAGCCCATTTCAACTGTTGAGCCGGGTTCCGCCTGGCCGATTATATCAACTGCTTCTGTGTCAACTATAGAGCCGTCAGGCGGTGATATGATAATTGGAGGTTCAGGCGGAGTCTTATCTATAGTAAAGTTAATTGTCAGTGTAGAAGTATTACCAGCCTTATCAGTAGCCGTCACATTAAGAGTGTACTGACCATCTGAAGTCACAGTTGTTCCGCTTACAAATACCCCGCCATTTAGAGTTATGGCTTCAGTGTCAGGATTCGCGTCTGTAATTGATACTACAGGCGTTACATCTGAATTATAGAACTGCCCATCTTCTACTCCGCTTACCTGTATAACCGGTGGAGTCTTATCAACGGTAACTTCTGTTGATACCGGGTCACTGGTGTTTCCTGCCCTGTCTGTTGCCCTGAAGCTTATTGTATGAATGCCTTCATCTGGCATATCAGGCATCCAGTCTGTAGAACATCTGCCAGTTGAAGGATCCGCAACTGGAAGCAGTTCCCAGGAACCGTCATCAAGTTTATATTCTACTTTCTCAATCCCTGATGCATTGTCAGTAGCCAGAGCCGCTATATTTATCAATGCATTATGGTAACTCCCCGTAACAGGTGAAAGAATTGTAACCACTGGAGGCGTACCGTCTATAACTGTAAATGATGTTCCTGATATGCTCCGGGTCTCTCCGGCATAGACATACTTCAGGCTTAATGAATAGGTTTGCAGCCCAAAACCTGTGGTAGGAATTGTAAACTCGCCGGTCTGAACACTGCCCATTGCAAGGTCAATTGTATCTTCAAATGTATCCATGACAGCCTGGGTTGCAGGGTCTGTTACGATCACCCTCAATACAAGGCCGCTTACATCAGCATTTCCATTGTTCTGCACTGAATAATCAGCTTTCACATTGTTTCCAAGCGATACTACTGAAGGCGTGGCTGTGATACTGCCTGTTATAACTATGGACTCATTAATGCTGAATGGCGCTGATTCACTCGTAATAAGTTGACCGTCAATGTTTATATTAACAATTGCTGTGTAATCCCCCGGTACATTCAGGCCGGTATTCCATATCGACTCAAGAGAGCTTGCTGCACCCGGAAGAATATTTATTAGAGTTTTTATATCTGTGAATTTCTCATTACTGCCGGAATCAATGATCCTGACTTCAGCAGTCAATTCAGGAATTATGTAGTTAGTTCCATTATTAGTTACATTAAAGCTTACGGTTACATCCTCATTGGCATCATAAGAAGCCTTGTCTGTTGCCATTGTCAAGCCAACAGCATAATCAGCCAATATCTGAAACGGTATAATGTCTTCGTCCAGAATTTCAGGAGGATTTCTTAGAACAGCATGCACTTTGTATGGACCGGAATATGTAGCGCCTGTATTCCATACAAGACTGTAATTTTCCGTCGCACCGTATGGAAGATTAGTGCTTATAGTGTCAAAGGAGGTCACCTCATACCCATTTACATCCTCAACTTTAATCTCTAATTCAATATCCCTTTCAATACCGCTGTTTATCAGGTCTATGTTAATATTCACATCCTGATTACTATTGTATTCGCTGGAGTCAATAGTTGTAGTCATTGAAACGCCCTCATCTTCTACCACAACAAAATCCCTGTCTGCATAGTTATTTGTCTCGGACTGCTCGGATATCCTGTCTTCAGGGTCGACTACAACAATCACAGTATTTGTACCCAATCTGCCTGTGGTGTCCCACGCAAAACTTATTGTCTCGCTTGAGCCCTGGCCTATATATGGAATTATTACTGACTTTACCAGCTCCAGACCGCCCGAGGAATCCCATATATATATATCCGCATCTACATTCTCAGCCTCGCTTCCGCCTGTATTACGAACAACTACATTTACCGCTGCCTGTTCTCCTGTCAACGGATATACAGGATAGATATAAATGTCATCTTCTGTTACCACTAAATCAGGTGTCCCGGATGCATCAAATGTGACAAGTATTTCATCTGACGGAATGCTTATATTGCCTGATGCATCAACTGCCAGGGCATAGAAGGTGTTGTCTCCGGGATCAAGTGATACATCATTAAAACCAAACCAGCCTTTTAATTCAACAATGCTTAATGAATTATTCTGTATATAAGCAATCTTTCCCGAGCCTGTCCAGACAAGAGATTCCGGGTCATTCAAATTTTGCCGTAGTATTCTGTCTGACATTGACAGGGTATTAATAATCCTTATTGAATAAGTCCAATTAGATTCCTGACTCATAAAAACAATACTGCCTCCATCCGGAGACCATAGAGGATTAGTATCAGATTCATTACCGGTATTGCTCGTAATCTGAGTCGGGCTCAGGGTTTCAACATCATATACAAAGATATCGTCATTCCCGTTTCTGTTAGATATAAATGCAAGTCTTCTGCTATCAGGAGACCAATCAAGTGAATATCCATCTGTTTGCATATCTACTTCAACCGGATTATCACCTGCAATATCTGTCACATAAAGAGTATCGTTTTGAAAATACGCAATTTTACTTCCATCAGGCGACAATTCAGGATTGTACACATAAATTCCGTTTGTTACCTGAACAAACGTACCTGATACAAAATCTTTAACCCATATATCTGCATTCCCTCCCCTGGTGCTGATAAAAGCAATCTTTTCCCCGTCAAATGACCACGTTGGACTGCTCTCGTATATACCTGTATCTTCAGTCAGAGGAACACTGTTCCCGGTCTCTATATCGTATATGCCGATACGATAATCCCAGTTACTGTCCTCGAACATATAAGAAAGTTTCTCTCCATCATGAGACCAGAGAGGTCTATATCCATCCTGTATTATTTCTTTGTTGTCATTAGTGGGGACATCCATTAACCACAATGAATCGTTAGAACCATATGCCAGGGTTTTTGCATCAGGAGATAATGATCCTTCACCTTCATCGTTATTAAATGTAAAACTCTGAAAGACATCATTATCAAGCACAGTGGTACTTCCTGCAAAAATACTGTCTTTAAACAGTTCTACTATAACTTCTGGTTCCGCACTGCCCAGGATATCAGTTCGACCCTCATATAAGACTGCCGGTCTTCCGGGTATTGCGGGGAAAAATATAACCGGTTTTTCAGGCGCATCCGTGTCTAAAAGAATACCCATTGCCTCGTTGGAATATATACTTTCGTTGCCAACTGAATCCACAGCTTTAACAACATAATAATATGCAACTCCAATGGTTAGCCCTGTATCGAGATATTCTTTTTCACTGATAAGAACACTGTTGATCCTTGAATATGGCCCGCCTGATATCGTGCTTCTGTAAAGGTTATAACCGGAAGCAGTTCCTGTATACTCCCATAAGGCATTCAGTGCTTCACCTCCCGGCGCCGGATAGACAGTAAGGGTCACAGGTGGTTCAGGCAGTGTAATATTAATGGTTGCAGATGCCTCATTGGACGGCAGACTTTCATTTTCCGCATTATCAACTGCCGTAACTCTATATGTATATGTGCCATTTATGAGGTTAGCGTCAGTATATGTTGCCTCAGTTATCAAATCAGCATTAATCCTTATCCATTCCCCTGAATCCGCCCTGTACATGTTGTAGCCGGCCAAATCAGGTTCTGTATTTAAATCCCAATTAAGGACAATATCAGATCCAATAGCTGTGGCAGATAAATTCAGAGGGGCTGTCGGCAGTAATATGTCTCCAACATCTGCCTGTGCTTCATCTGAAGGCAGGCTTTCAAATCCATAGTAATCTACAGCAGTCGCCTCATAATTGTAGCGCCCATCATCAAGATTAAGATCATCATAATTGATATCTGTTATCAGATTGTCTTTAGTAATTAACACTTCAGAAAGCCAGACCTGCCTTGAGCTGCTGGTGTCATTTGTATCTGTAATATAGAGCCTGATTTTGTCTGTTCTGTACGGCGGGCTAAAGTCAAATGTGTTTTCCTTTTCTGTGTTTCTTTCAATTTTTGCCAGCGTGATCCATGCGTAACCTGACCATGCCTGAAGCTCATAATCCTTTCCAGCAAAATTAACAGAATACCATTGTATTTCAACATGGTTTATTAGCTCTGGAGTTGTCAGATCTAATCTCCACCAGGTTGTATTGAATTCATTGTTAGAATGAGGTGTTCTCCAGAATGTATAAGGATTTAAATCAAACGCCATTGAGGCGCGATAAGCGTAAGAATATTCAGAAGATGCATATGCATTGCCTGTAGTTACTGCCGATGACTCATTCAGTTTTTCACCGTCTCTGTAGACGTTATAACCTGCCAGGTCAGGTTCTGTGTTTGCATCCCAGTTTAGCGCGACATTGTAATTATCTACAATGGAAGTCAGACCTGTTGGCGCTAACGGAGCCATATTATAAACTACAACCACTTCATCCGACATTCTGCTTATATTGCCGCTGACATCTGAGACCTTTGCTGTTATCCTGTTTTCCTGTTCAGGTGAAAGAGTTACATTAAATACAAAATCGCCCTCTGCATCTGAAGCTGCGGCTCCCTGTAATATAGGGCCTGAACCTGAATCAACGAATATCTCAACGCTTGAGTCAACTTCTGCTTCACTGCCGCTGATCTGGATACTGCCCTCACCTGTAGGTGTATAAGGCTGTTCTATTACAGGCGCGTAAATCTTTGCTAATTCACTGTTGGATGGACCACTTTGATTATCATATATATCAACCGCAGTTATCTCATATGTATACGTACCATCAGCCAGGCCTGTGTCTGTATAAGTTGTGTCTGTGACAAGTCCTATATTAAGTTTTTCACTGTCCCGGTAGATGTTATAGCCTGCAAAGTCAGGCTCAGTGTTTGCAGTCCATGTCAGTGAGACATCCTGGCCGTCTATTAATGCAGATAGCTCAATCGGACTATTCGGCGCTGTAAGGTCAGCATATGTAACAGTTATATATAATGGTGATGGGTCTGTCTGGCCTCCCTTGTCCGTAGCAACTGCTCTGAGGATATAGTCACCATATATCAACCCCGGTTCAATAGGATCAAGATAGATAAAATAGGGCCCGGTTGTTACCGCATCTCCAAGACTTATCCATTCAATGGCTTGAGCATCTTTGTACTCAAACTGAATTGATGCAATATCAAGATCCTGAGATTCCGCCTTTACAAAAATAGTATGCTCGAACTCAGACCCGTCAGCAGGTTCCACAATGACTGCCTGCGGAGGATGTGTATCAATAGTGACGTCAATGGAATTAGACTGGTCACTGATATTTCCCGCGTCATCCACAGCATAGAGATAATATTCAAACGTACCATCAGATAAAGCCTCGTCCAGATACGTAGTATCTATTATCAGATAGGGTCTCAAGTCTCCTATTACAATTCCTGAAACATTGACAAGCTGGTCATTTCTGTAGAGCAAATAGCCTGCCAGGTCAGATTCTGTGTTTGCCTGCCAATCTATAGTTGCATCTGAATTTATGGCTGATACGGATATGAGCACAGGCGCAACCGGAGGCTCGTTGTCGATTGTTACAGATATCTGATCAGCGCTTATATTGCCGTTAATGTCCTCAGCCTCAAGTTTTACAGAATAAATTTCTCCTTCTCCAAGACTGATAGTATCCCACTGGACTAATGTGCCGTAAGGTGTGGGCACAGGGGATGTCCTGATAATAGTCCATGTGGAGGGGTCTGCCCCCTGACCTGTGTACACCCTGTATTCTTTAAAATCATCCTTACTATATGCTGTGCCTTTTATATCAACAAGACCGCTTACCCTGGCGTTATCCTGAGGCGAACGAATGTTTGCATCAGGCCCTGTTAAATCTACTATAAGCTTTACCTCATTTGAAGGTTCGCTCTCCCATCCGGCAAGATCAATCGCCTTCACAGTATATGCATAGATTCCTTCATCAAGGTTCTGGTCAAGGTAACTGGTGTCTGTTATAAGGTCAGAATTGATTTTCTGATCGTCTCTGTAGAGGTTATAACCGGCAAGATCTGATTCTGAGTTTTGCGTCCAGTTCAGTCTTGCATCAGCCATGTTTTCAATATCACCTGACAATAAAGGCGGAGCCGGCGGATATGTATCCACCTTAAAATCTGTTTTTGCTTCTGTCGTATTATCGACCTTATCTGTTACTGTCAATCTCAGACAGTAATCCCCGTCAGGCGGCAGAGCACGCCATGCTGCCAGCACGCCATCCTGAACAGATGTCTCTGATTGACCAATTCCTGTCCATTTAAATGCGTCACTGCAATTCCCTTTTGAGAATTCAAGCATATAATTGTCAAGGTTTTGATCAAAGGCAGTGCCTTTTACATCAACTGGCTCTTTTACATATTCTCCATCCTGAGGCTCAGATATCAATGCATCAGGCAGGGTGTTATCAACTATAATCCCGGCCTTTGCCTCACCTTCCAGCCCTGCTCTGTCCTTTGCATACAGAGAAAGAGTATATAACCCATCAGGGATATTGTCATCTTTACCAACTCCCCAGGTAAATAACTGTGGATCAACAGGCAGGACATTCCCTGTTAAAAGATCAGTCCATTCTGTTGGGCTGTCACCCAGGCCAAACCTTAGAGAATAAGTCTCAAGGTTTTTCTCATCTATAGCGCCTGTAATATTGATTGTGTCTTTATCAGAACCATAATATTCACCTTCTTCAGGGGTATCAAGAGTAACTTTTGGAGGGGTCCTGTCTATGGTAAAGACTATATTTTTTTCAGTTGTATTTTCTCCCAGGTCTTTAGCCGTAACATTAAGTGTATATTCACCCTCAGGAGGTTCATTGATTATCCCGAACGTATAATCTTCCCTTGACTGGCCGGCAGTATCCAGAAGCTCTGTGCCGGTATCACCTGTATAGGTAATGGAATATTCCACAATGTTATCATCAATGATTGAGCCGTTAACAGCAACATCTGTCTTATGAAATGAATTCTCTTCCGGCTGCTCAATATCAACAACAGGCAGCGTAGTATCAACAATAAGAGTTATTGCCTCTTCCTGTGTAACAGAAGGATTAGAAGAAAGGACTGCTGTTAGTTTGGCGCTGTATTCACCATCCGGAACTACTGTTCCGAGATCGTCTTTACCGTCCCATGTATAAGTGTATGTCCCGGCAGATGAGGCCGCGGTTGTATAAGTCTTTTTAAGCGCGTCCTCTGAGTTAAAAAACTCAATCTGAATATCACAGGTATCAGTTATTTCATATTTAATATTTGTTGTATCGAGTTTGCTGTCGTTGTTGGGAGAAAATAGTTTAGGAGCAGCATCAAGGTCTTTAATCAGGTCTTTTCTCAGTCCGAGGTCTATTGTAACTATTGTTTCACTTTTGTTAGCAACTGTATCTGTAGCTGAAAGTCTTAATGTCCATTTACCTTCAAGTCCATAGGTATTCCATGTGCCGAGAATATTATCTTCTACAGGGCTGGTGAAAGATGAAATGTAGAGCCAGTCATCAGGGAATTCCCCTTCACCATACTCAAGAACATAATTCAGAAAATGCGTATCATCAGCAGTGCCTTCAATTTCTACGATATTGGCAAGAGGATCGTACGGCATCGGATAGGTGATTTCAACTGAGGGGGGTGTATTATCCACTTCAACAGGAACCTTTCGTTGACGTGTATTTCCGCAGGAGTCTGTTGCAAAAACCACTATTCCATACAATTCATCCTGAACGGTCATGTTTGCATCGTCTTTCCCGTCCCATACGGCATTTTCTGTCCCTCCCGAATGCTGTAGTCCTGATGCAATAGTTCTTAAAGGTGTTGAATCAAGAACCAATGAGCCATCGTCTTCTTCAATCAGTTTGAATACTTTTACATCTACTGTTGCGTATTCGTTAATCTCATAACTGATATTCACATCATCTAAAATCCCGTCTCCATTAGGTGAGAAAAGAGACTTGTCTTTGGTTAGATTTGTTATTTCAATCAGTGTATCTACAGAAAAGCCCGTTGTATGACAGCTTACATTCCCCGCGATATCTACAACCTTGAGTTTCAGAGAAAAAGCAGTACTCCTTAAATATGTTACATCCATTATTCCGATCTGGCCCTGAACAGCTCCCCCACCCGATATAGGAACAGGATCAATCTTCCCGGGTATGCGGGTCATTGCCGGCAGCCATGCAGAAGGATTTTCACCAATGCCGTAATATAGCTCATACCTTTCTACATAATTATTATCAATTGCTATGCCTTCCACTGGTATTCCATACCATTCACCTTCCGCGTCAGTGTATTTAAGAGGGCAGAGCATCAGGGATGTATCCGGATATGTTATTTGTGCATCCGGCAAGACACGGTCAACGATAAGGTCTTTTGTATCCGACACATTACTTTGCACCTCTCCTGAGGTGTATACGAGAGTTGCCCTTACTTGATACTTTCCTTCGTCCAGATCATTTGTATCAATTACTATTGGACCTTTACTCTCGTTTAAAAGGTCAAACTCCTTCAGTACATCCCACGTCCCAGTAGTGCTCCCTATTTCATACGTCAGCGATTCCAGAACTGCGTTTCCCAGGAATTCTGCTTCTATTTCTGTGACCAGCTCTGCTTTGCCAGGAGCAGGAAGGCACCCCTCTGCTTCGCTATATTTCACATCAAGATCAAGATTAAGGCATACGGGAGGATATTTGTTCCCGCCGGACGAGTAGATTTCTCCGCTTTCGCCTATACCGAACATCCTGATTTCATACTCAACATCATTCCTCAGGGCGGAGACAGGGAGCAATGCCGTAAACTCTCCTGTAGGAATATCATCTCCCTTTTCAGAGTCATACACCATTTCAGGCAGATCCGTCCACTCGCTGTAATCAGGGTCTTCTTCGCTTTTGGCCTGGAATTTAAGCAGTACAATTTCTTCCGGCACCACGTTATACGCATTCATATAAGGCAACTCTTTACAATTAAACGACATGGCAAAAGCACCGCTCAAAGCGACTACCTTTGAATAATACACATTGCCGAGTATATCAACGGCTTTTATTCGTACGCCGTACTGAGAGCGGGGCTCAAGCTGAGAGCTGTCCCATGGTATTTGTATTAGCCCGGAAGAAGGATAGTCAACTGTCTCGGCATCATACCAGATATATTCATCATCACTGTCCTTTTCATATTTACTATACTGGACAGTCGCGCTGACTAACTGCTCTCTGACGGATTCAAACCCTCCCACATAGTGCAGACCAATCCTGTCAATAATTGTACTCTTAGTCATCGAGAAGTTCATGTAGTCCCATACATAAAAAGCAATTGCTTCATTATAAAAATCCGTAATCTGAGAACTCCTGTTTCCTCCAAAATCTTCTGCTGTTATCCTGTATTTATTATTGATAAGCCTTTCAATGCCAAAACCCCGATATGTTCTTATTGTTGTAGGGGCAGGAGGGTCTAAATATGGAATACCGTTCTCATCTGTCCTGACAAGGATATCGGAACCTTCTTTCAGCACAAACCATTCCTGCGGATTATCGCCTTCCCCGGATTCAACCGCCCACTTTTTAATGTTATTGTCCACCGCATAACCATACACGTTGGCAAAAATGTCGAGCGAATAAGAGTCCTGAAATAGCTCGGACAGGGGAGTTAAAAGAATCGAGACATCGGGCGGCGTAATATCCACATAAACAAAGAATTCATACGTAAAGACCTTTATCTTATACATGCCGTCAGGCACAACATTGCCGACATTGTCCCGGCCGTCCCATGTTATGTAATCATCAACAGGCGCTGTATAATCCTTTTGTATTGTTGTAATAAGATTGTCGTCTTCATCATAGATATTAAAATCAAGGTGAATCGGCTCAAGCACCCTGTAATAGAGTTCAACTGTATCTTTTACATCGTCGCCGTTTGGAGAGAATATTTCAAGAGACTTATAAAGGTTAGTTATACTTGAGAAAAGTCCCCATGAAATCCTTTTTCTGTCCCATATCGTATTCCCTGCCTTATCCCAGACAGTAAGTTTTACGTAGAAAGTCCCTTCATACGGCGGGATCCAGGTGGTAAAAACATCATTTATAACAGGGACATCTGACGGCGGGGCAATGAGATCCCATACATCAGGACTCTTTGTATCAGCGTATTCAAGCATATATCCTTCAAAGTTAAGGTCTGCCGCAATGCCTTTAAGAATAACCGCTGATTTCTCCTTGGTTGCCCTCAGGTCTGCCGTAAGATTAAGAAGTGAGCTTATAGCCCACAAATCGCGATAACCTTTGTCATAACATACACTCGATTGGTCTGCAGATTTATAGTAGGTAAAATAACGTTCCAGAGGTGATATTACTTTGAAGTTGTACGTTGGAATATATCCATCATAAAACAAGGATATCTGCTCGCCGTTTTCAGAATTAAATACATAGATACTATCTCTACCCATTCCTACAATTGAAACACCATCTGACAGCCACTTGAGAGGAGAAGAGACCGCAAAAGATGTCTCTTTTTTTGTCTCCATGTCAACTATGACAAGAGGGGATGATAGCTTAGGACAGTTACGGTCAATATCACCCACTAGTTGGACAATACTGCCAATATAGGATAATTTGTTCCCATCAGGAGACCATAAAATATTATTTATGCTGGGGGCGCAGTAAGCCTTTGTGACCGTGAGTTCATGCAGCACATAAGTATTCCCATTTATATCAGAAATGTTTAAATATGCAGTGTCATTAGCATAAGTGACAAAGGCGAAGGATTGCCTGTCTGGAGCTATAAATAATTCACCATTAAATTCACGATCATCGGTCAGTTCAATATGATCCCCATTTCCGCTTGCATCAACAAGCCACAGTTTCTGCCAATTACCCCACAAATCTTCAATGAGAACTAATCTATTATTATTTAACCATTCGAATCCTTGATAATTAATCCTATTAACAGAAACAGTAAAGATACTCTCATTATTGCCTGATAAGTCAGATACTTTTACTGTATTGTCGTATCCCTGCGTATAGGCTACTCTTGTACTGTCTGGCGTCCATTTGACAAAATCTTTCCATATACCATCACCAACATCATCAATTGTGGTTTTACCTGTCCCATCAGCTTTAATGATCATTACATCTGAACCATGTCCATAAAAGATATAATCTCCATTAGGAGACCATACAATATCGTGCATTATCCAATTTTGTCCCAAATCAGAAGTATCGTCATATAGGGTCAGGTTGGTCCCATCTCTACCCACAACCCATAAGCTGCTCAGGCGCTCATTGTGAATAAATGCGATCTTATCTCCACCTGGAGATAACGCATAATCTTCTATACTCCAGTCCCACGGTACTATTCTGAGAATATCCTCTCCATCAGGAGCCATTGTATAAATCCCTGCCGTATATTCAGGGGTATCAGGATCTGACCTGATTTTAAATACTATTCCACTCTCATCAGGAAACCATTTCCAGCTATATAAATCAGGCAGTTCGCACGTGAGATTATTATTCAGCAGATATTTCGTTCCAATCGCATCAGTTAGCGGTGAGCGGTTATTGTCAACTACCACCAGTAAACTGCCAAGAATATTATTGTTTCCATCTATGACCTGTATCTGATAGTCTCCGTCATCAACAAGCATTCCTTCATCATCAAGGCCATCCCATGTGATATTACCGCCTGTTGTGTTTTCAAACTCTATTCCACTGAATGTTCGAACAGTCTCGCCTTTTTCATTGACAATAATAATCTTGACTGTTTGAGGAGTTTCAAGTCCGAAGAAGAACTGCGTGCTGTCCTTTATACTGTCTCCATTAGGTGATATATACGGTTCGGTCAGCCATAGATTCGCATTCTGTACACCAAAAGTTCTGGATGCCTGATTATTAGCTTCAGTTCTCTCAACAATGGTATTGTCAGGGTCAACAATAACTGTTATTTCATGCGCGCCCGGCTTTCCTGCTGTATCGTATGTAAATGACACAACTGCCTGAGAATTTCCTGAGATAGTATCAATACTCTGTGAATCAATCTCTGAACCGCCTTCATAAGCCTTTACAGTCACACCAGTTACTGTCTGTTCACCTGCATTCTGCACTGTTACATTAATGGAAACAACGTCTCCTTCTTTTGGGGCCGCAGGTGTAAATACTATGGAGTTTGTTGAGATTACAAGATCAGGCAGGCTGAGAATTGTCAGCATTTCAAAGGCATCATTGTCATCTTCTCTCAATTCATCTATGGTATTGTCAGGATCCACCTGGACATATATGATCCTCTCCCCGGATTCAGCGATATTCAGCCAGTCAATGGATACCTGGCTGTTTTCTCCGGCATTAAGAGATGCTATAGTCTGCGTTCCAAGAAGCATCCCGTCTATTCCCGGAATTCCCTTGTAAAAATTGACTTTTATATCCAATGCCTCAGATAGTCCTTCATTTTTTACAATGGCTGATAATGTCACATTTCCAAGTTCATTCGCAGGATCAGGAGTAAATGCTAAATCCTCATATGATATTGTCAGATTCGGCTCTGTTGCATCATTTACTGTAATAAGCATTGAAGCCGTGTTGTTGGTTTCTGACAGTTCAGTAAATGTCTCAAACGGGTCCGCCTCAATTGTTAAGGCAAGGTCTTCACCAACTCTGTCAGTTGTCCAGACATATTTATTTGTTATTGTCTCACCTGCCGGTATATCGACTGTAACTGTTGCTATATCAAACGGCCCTTCAGTTTCATCAATAAAATATTTCAACTGGACATTAAAAGCATCAACTGTGCCGTTGTTTCTAACAGTTGAAGTAATTGTCACATCCTGGAACATATCAACCGGATTAGCCGATACTGCAACACCGACTGCCTCCAGGTCATAGGTGGGCTGTGGAGAAAGTCTTTTTACTGCTGTATTGTTTGCCTCACTGGACTCATCTATAAGACCATCAGGATCAAGCACTATATAAAAGTTGTGCCCATCCCCGTCTGTAATTGTCGCTAAAAACGTCACAGTTGCAGATGTCTCGCCTGGAAACGCCAGGGTCTGCTCACCGATCTTGTTCTGCTCAGCTATTGCCCCGTCATACAGAGCTACCTTTGCCTGCGGAATTGCAGTCCTTCCAAGGTTCCATATCTCTGCGTTTACAACAGCATTTGTTGGAAGAGTCTGGATAACATCCGGTATAAAGGTTATGTCATCTGCCGTAATGGACAGATCCGGGTCAACAGTTGCAGTCCAGACTGTCCTTACAGCAAGGGCTGTCTGATATGGGCTTGCATACCAGCTTCCGTCCTCTGCCTGTATGCCAAGGAGATAATTTACAGCGTTGTTTGTAACATTTGTTGTTATCCCCAGTGCTCTTAATGCAAGTGCTGCTACTGCTGAGTCATAAACTGTACTTGGGCTGTTTCCGAATCCGCCGTCTATATTCTGTTTTGCAAGCAGCCATGCTGCAGCGGTGTCAATCTGGTCTTCTAATTGATATCCGTTTCTGTATTCATTAAATGCTGAAAGAACATTAGCTGTAGTCTGGATATTACTGCTTTGTCCCGAGCCTGTCGAGGGGTCGCCTACAAATCCCCATCCTCCGTCAGTGTTCTGTACTGCCTTAAGGAGCTCAATTGCATTAGATACAACACTCTGGTCTGAATAGCCTGCGCCAGACAGAGATTTCAAAACCAATGAGGTGTCAACCGGATTGCTCAGATAGTTCTTATTGCTTCCCCAGCCTCCGTCAGTGTTCTGCCTTGAAATCAGCTCATTTATCAGTCCGCTTATGTCTTCTCCTGATTCTGTAAGGGCCTGTATCTTCCTTGACAGGTAATCTGTGTTCTCTGAAGACTCTGCATTAAGCCACTGAATGCCTGTTAAATAATTCTGCTGTGCAATATCAAAATTATTTAGAGCATTCACTGTTTCCGCTGTGTCTCTTACAATAGTTTGAGAGATATCCATCCAGCTTCCATCAATTCTCTGGTTGTTCATCAGCCAAGTGACGCCATCATTAATGTCAGGCGGCAGTGTTCTTTCCTCTACTTCAGGCGGCAGAACCCCCGGATTTTCAGGAAGGTCATCAATCAGGGTTGAGGCAACCTGCATTAAGCCTTTACCGTCAGTAAGAACTGAGAACCTTGTTACCCAGCCGTTCCTGATGTTTTCAATTCCATATATTTCATAACCAACAGATGTATCAGGCTCTGTTATCAATATGAATGCGGTTTTGAAAGTCTTTTGTGACTCCGAGGCTGAGGGAACTCTTTCTCCTTCAGCAGCGATAATGTCGTCAATTGAGATATATTGAGCAGTTCCGTTAATGATAACTCCGTCTTCAGGCATTCTTGCCGGATCAATGCCCGGATTATCAATAAGAAGCATTTCAGGCACTTCCGACTTGTCTACAAATCCCATGAGGTACAGATCAAGCGGGCTGTAATACTTTCGTGTTGCCACAGATGTAAATGTGCCGTTTTCATTATCCTCCCAATTGTTTCCATAAAGTAAAGAGGCGTCTGAATTAAGCAGGAAGCTCCAGTGGCTTTCATCCTTGCCAAGGAATGAAGTGTTGGCTTCTCCAGTAGAGTCTATGAAACTGACATGCGCTCCCCATCTGTGAAGAACTTCGTGGCTTAATATATCAAGTGCATCTTCAAATTTGGGATTAAGAGGTAAGGTCTCAATATTTGAGATATTACCCATATCTATTGTTCCCTGTAGTTTTCCATTGCTTCCATAAAGCGATGAATTATCAAATATTTCCACGCCAATTCCCTGTGTATCATTTCTAACTCCGGTATAAAAGGCACTTACAGTTTCATCCAGCATCTCAAAGTCAAAGTTAGAATAGATAACAAGGAAGTCATATTCGTCTTTGTGGGTTTTAAAGAATTCCTTTGCTATTTCCTGCCTGGGGATAGCATTGATCGTGCCGTCCGGATTTTTTGCGTCATAATTGCCGGAAACCTCCATGACCGTTACGTTGCCGAAGTCGCCTTTTGGCGTGACAGTGAAGTCTTCGGCAAATGCCCACGACGATACAAATAGCAAAATCAATATAGTCAAAAATATAAGTCTTCTCATTTTATTTATATGTTCTTAGTTCCCTTGTTCGATCTTCACGCTTTCAGACGCGGTCGGCTCCTCCACAGCCTTACTTATCTTCTGTATTGTCTGTTTGCCATTTTCAAGACTTATAATGATAGTTACAGCCCCTGAATCAGTTTTTTCCTCAATAACAACCCTGTCCACTGCTATTTCAGTGACGGTTCCATTGCCGACCTGATCCCCTACATTGAGAATCTTAAGCTCTCTATCCTGGGTCTTTATTACTGCTCGCTGGTCCTGCGGTGAGATTTTAAGAACGCGGATGTCATTTATAGTCATAGATTGCTGAGCTTCTTCTGCGAATATTGCAGTCGGAATTAGAAGTACTAAAGCTATTAATAAATATTTCATTTCTCCCTCTCTATTTGGTAATTTGTCAGAATGTTACAAATTTATCGGTTTATCCTTATTCTTATTCCACCATTTGTAATAGTCATTAAGCTTTGCTTCTATGGTTGCTTTGTCTTTATTCTGCTGAGCCGTGAAAAGAACATTCTTCTCAGCACCAACCTCAATTCCGTAGTATTTCTCTCTGTAATCCAGAAATACATTAAGATTCTTAACTACATCACTTAATTTATCCAGATCACCTACAGTCTTTATCTGCCCCATCCACTTACCACCCAGCCATAATCTCCTGTCCATTTCGTC
>VAPA010183076.1_pt1 | contig 17561 bp, 17 predicted proteins | sample 3395041 | NCBI WGS metagenome assembly VAPA01 (sample SAMN08290432, study PRJNA428436) | hydrothermal vent metagenome | isolation source: Deep-sea hydrothermal vent chimney | place: Indian Ocean: Southwest Indian Ridge | depth 1973 m m
AGCAGGTGGAACACCAGCAGGTGCCAAGTTCTGTGCCCAATGTGGCACTGCTCTTAGTGGAGCCAAATTCTGTCCAAACTGTGGATCTAAAGTAGGATAATAATAACAGATGGTTGGGCATCGAGTCCAACCGCTTTCGTTTTTTTCTGATTAATGACTCTATCAATTTAGTCACCCATAACAAACCTAGGCGTTCTTAATATTGTCAATCGCATTTTCAATTATAGATATTTCATGGTCGGCAAAAGGCTGCTGAGATTCGAAATCACCAAGCACCTTTTTCATTAACTTTACCGTCTTTGGTGTAACATATTTCTGTGCAAGTTCAGCAGCTCTCATAACAGTCTGTACTGCTATTAATGGAAACTCCTCGTGTAAATCAAAACCATCCATTATTGTACAAACATAATCACCAGTTCTCGAATCATCACATTGCTCAAGAATTGTTAATGTTTGGTTCAAGAATTTGTCATAGTTATCAGCCCCTTCCATCAAACTCCATTCAATTATCGATTCCACGATAGTTTCAATGTTGTTTAACTGAAGAATAATATCACTCCTTCTTGGAAAGTAATAATGATCCGAGAGTAAATCGGCAAGGAATTCAAAGAGTTCAAATCTGTCGAAATCGGGAACTTCACCAATTATCGGTAAGACCAATCTCTCAGCAGAACCTTGAAGTTTTTGAATACACCAATCTAAATCAATAAGTCCAGATGTGAAAAGAAGTCTACAATCAGAAGACAATCCACTTTCAATGAGAGAGAAGATTCCGGGAATCAACCTCCTCATTCGATCATTGAGATCAAACTCCACACCAATCCCTGCGGTCCTATCAATCGGAGCTGATTCCAAAAGCGATAAGGGATTATTAGTATACCATGATTTATCCTCTGAGTTCCATAATATCTTGATTCCATAGTAGGTTGATTTCACAACATCTATGTCGTCTTTAGCATGAAATATACTCATTGCCGCTCCAAACTCAACGGTGCGGGCTTTGACTACATCAGGAATGATGGTAACAGATGGTGTCCATGTCAGTTGGTCAATATCGAAAAATACAGTACTAAAACCATTCTCAGCCCGTCTAGAAATCTCTTGATGAATTGATGTTCGCAGTTTTGTTTCTACATCACTCAGATTTCTACAATATCGCACAGAATTTAGATTATCAAGAGTGTCACCATCATATCCAACAAGCTCGGACAAACCCAACGTATTCAATACGATCCGATTAATATGAAACCACATTGAACCAAATTCATATCTGATTGATTCAATGAAAATCTGCTTTGTCTTACCCCATCCAACCTTGCGTATGTTTTCTCTAAACCACATAGCTATTCCATTGTAATTCAAATCAATCATTTGTTGCGTGAGTTTCATGAAGAACCACCGGTGTTTTCGCTTTCAAGCCGTCCACAACTTCCTCTTTTCTCTCAGTCGAATAAGACTCGCCCTACGCCTGTTCCTTGTGAGACTAATCTCTAAGAGAACCGCCTATTGTCCCGAAACCCCCATGAGAGATATCTAGAAGGGGTTCTGTCGTGGAACTGGTAGATATCTCATTCAGTCCAGTCTGCCCCCAGCCCACCATCAAGGTGGACGCGAAGGTAAGAGATGGTGAGAATGTGAGAACCCCATTCATACCATCTGGCAGATCAATATCCAGTAGTACATCGACAAGTAGACCTGTACGGACACTTAGACCAGACGATGTGAAGTTCACATTTTCATTAAAAACGAACTCGAAAGTACTGTTGTTGAAGACCTCAATAGATACTTCCTGACCGTTTAGAATAGCTCCATGGTCATACGTAATGACAATATCGAGAAGCTCACCATCGATTGAGATGGCATAGTACGTACCTGTTCCAAGGGTGATGTCCACTGATGATGTCTGACTTCCTCCAATGCTCTGGTCAACTTCGACAACGAAGCGTTCCTCCCGCTCATTGTGTTGAAAGACATGGTGCAAACCAGGCTCGTACTGAGAAACATCTATGGAGTACATCAGAGTGGGATCGTCAACGAATTGAATTGAGATGTCAGTTGGAGTTGTGTCAAAGTCATCCAGCAGAAGCAGCACATATCGAGTTTCGCCAGCTGGATACTGAGCCTCATAATGGAACTGAGTCTGGGTGAGTGGTAGTCCCACAAAGACCACCATCACACCGACCACTGCCACTAGGATGACAGCCACTCCAGCAACTTTCTTTGAATTCATGGTTATTCACTCTCTGTTTCTGCACCGCTCTATATATTCTCACCCCATGTTCCCTACAAGAACTGGTATCCTCATAGCGAACATCGCCAATTGAAGTGCGAGCGCTATAGTGGGCAAGATCAACCTCGCCTTGTGAGCCTTGACCGTGGGTGCACCGTCAGCCCCAGCCACAGTCTTGATGCCTCTCTTGCCCATGGCTTTCATGAGTGCACTCGTAAGGATAGATAGAGTCATTGCGGTGAAGAATGCCTCTCCTCCGCCAGCTGGCCTTTCGCCCTTGTCGAACCTGAGAACGCTATCAAACGCCATCTCAAAGATGACCTCACCCACCAACTCAAAGTATTCCTTCACGCCTTTCCACACTAAGCCATGTACGCCAATGTCTGATATGCTCTTCATGGCTTTCCGGAAACCTCCCCTCAGAACGTCATCCACAGAATTACTAGCAAGCCCCATGAACCTCGTCAACGGGGAGGAAGCAAGCCGAGTAGACCGCTGCAACAATCGCCCCCCGAGGCGACTAACACCCTTCGCAGCTGTACTTACTCCAAACGAGATTCCCCCTGCAAGGGCTTCTGTCAGGATAAGGTTCCAGCCCTGATTGGATGTAATGCCCCAGATACTGAAGTTACCGATGTAGTTCTTGTCAACCCCGAGGGCTTCCATTGCACCATGCAGGATGTGGTCAAACATGGACTTACCTGAGGTCGTGCTTACGATCATGTCAAGACCCCAGATTACCGACGTCCCTCCAGTAAGGGGAGCCGAGGCAATCATTGCAAGTCCCATGAGAATCATGTACTTCTTCATGGAAACTGCATCCTGCTCCTGAGCATGCATATGGGAGAGATACTTGCTGATGTATCCATCATCATACTCCATCCTCAGGAAGTACTTGTTGTAGTATACGAGGTTTCTCACGTGAGAAGCCTCGCAGTCATAGATTGAGTCGTTGGTCACACTGAGTATATCCTTAAGAGCACTCATGGTTGCTTTCTTGTCAGTCTCATCTTTCGATATGAAAAGGAGATCGATATCGCTCTGGCTGGATGAAGTTCCTTCAGCCCATGAACCACAAAGAACCGCCGAACTACAAGATGTATTCACACCTGTTACAAGCTCATCTAGCTTTGAAACATGAGCCTGAGGGAGCCCCTTTTCCAGAACCCGTTGTGTACTCCATCTGATTTTTGTTTCTCCCGTCTTATTTGTACCCAATGTTCTCCTTCCATACCTGTTTCATCATCAGCTTGGAGTCGTCTACGAAGTGTCCAAGTAGTTCATTTATGCCGAAGCTGTGTAGACATGGATATCATAATAGTCTCCTGGGTAACCCATCGTACCATAACTACCTGTGAGCTTTATCTTAATATAGTAGTATCCTGCTGAGCCTGTGTACGAAATAGAACAATCATCTCCTCGGGATGTAGATGCATCTTGTCCCTTTTGGGAAGAATACCTATAGAGAGTGACCTGGACCATGAGGTCAGGATCACTGTACACAAAAATCGTGATATGCATGGATGATGAGATAGAGAGACGGTACCAGTCCTCATTGTTAGTGAGGTCTCTCCGCCACATTGGTTCATTATACCTATGATAGGGGTCTGATATGTGCTTCGCACCGCCCTTTGAGGTGGATACGTCCGTGGTGTAGAAATCCAGCCCAGCGACGCCATCTACTCTACCTGCTCCGTAGTACTTGTCGATTCCTGCTGCCGGAGTAACTCCGTCTACAGGGGTATTTATCTCAACAGCACTAGCCCAGAGAAGCTGTTTGACGTCTGGGTTACCATCAGAATCTAAATCCAGCGCCAAGTTTCCATCATAGTCCAGATACAATGCAATGAGACCAGATACGAATGCAGTAGCGGGAGAGGTTCCGGTCCAATCGTCCCTATAGCTATTGTATGCTTTTGGATTTCCGGAATTACCCCAACCTGCCGTTTCAATGTCCACACCCGGTGCAACAACGTCGGGTTTATACCAGTCTGGATTAGCTGTGAGATTATCATCAAGGTAGTTCACCGGTCCTATTGATGATCCATCGTCGTCGTCCTCATACATAAGACTCCAACCTCCTTCAGACGGGTCAGCAACCGACCCCACGCAGATGACATATTTTCCTGATGAAGGGGACTTTACTACTTTATTAACACCGCTATTTCCAGCAGAACTGACTACAATCACTCCATACTGCGTGAAGAGTTCATCAGCTGCTCTGGTCAGTGTGTCTGAATAAACACCACTACCATAGTAGTAATCGCGGTCAGTTATGGATCTGTAGAATCCTGCAGAAAAACTGAGTATATCAATTCCATAGGTTTCAGCATTTTCACCCACCCAGTTAAAAGCGGCGAGAGCGTTTACGTATTCTAAGTATCCCCACCAGCCAGTGGTCCATCTTACTCCCACCAGATTCACTTCGGGGGCAACCCCATTAAGGTCAGGATTTCCAATACCAGAACCTGCTATTATTGCTTCCATTGCTGTGCCATGTCCGACAAAGCTAACATCAATTCCTACTATAGGAGAAGTGAAGTCACTGTATTCGCTTCCATTCGCTTCTCCCCAGATGTCCTTGAATGCAAGCATTTTTCCAGCATCAATTTGCTCATGTCCTGTCCATATACCTGAGTCAACCACAGCAACAGTGATTCCTGTGCCATCAACATCATAGCCTGAAGGATCTCGTAGTTCATCAGTGTTTGTGTATATTTGTGCTTGGTCAAGAGATAGTTCGCCTTGCCGATTGCCCCACTCCAGGGACATGACCATATGCTCTTCTGCCAATGCTTCGATTTGGGCGGGTGTAGCATGGATTTCTAGGGCTGGGACTATCGTGAACGTTCGTTTTACATCCAATTTGCCAACTTGCGCTTCAAGTCTGAGTTTCGAGTTAAATTCTAAATTCTCTCTCGTTGCGACAATCACATCAAGAGTTTCATCGGCATCGGTCCGTATCATCTGATCTGCAAGAAGTGGTTCAATCTTCTTGCTAAAAACAAAAACCACTTCACTTTCACTCTCAGTCACCAAGCCGATGCCAATCGGCAGTAATAGTGTTAAAACTATAAACAGTGCTAAACCAGCATACATCTGCTTTGTATACAAATCTCGCTCCTCCTTTCCCTTTTCTTAACTTCATCAAGTATGTAATATATCTTTCTACTAAGAAATGGTGGAGCGCCACCTTGCCGTCACTACTTCTCGTCATCCTCTTCTTGTTGTTGTTTTTCGTCATAGGGGGATTCATGGTTGTTTCTAACTTGCTGATGGGATTGGGTTTTCTTGGACTAGCAATAATCATAATTATTGTACTAGTAAAATCAGAGCATTGGTAAATGAGTCAAGAGGAATTTAATTGGGAATTTACGTCCAAAATCTATTACGCTAATAACAAGACTTATCTCGGAATCAGCTCAATTTCTTTTTGAGGGGTTGATGTTGTCCTTACAGGAACGAAGAATAATTGCCTTTGTCATCGCGCTTGGTATCATCCTTACGTCAGTTTCCGTGAGTACAGACCCCAAGGACCTTCCAATACTGAGTAGAAACACCTTCCACCTAAGCTCAGAGGTGTGGTCAGATGACTTTGAAAACGTGACCAAAACGTTGAGTGAATGGACAATTGATGGATGGGGAGGTTCTCCTAACGTCACGCTGAGTAATGGGCTACTCTACGTGAATGGTACATGGCCGAGTGTTCTTTCACATAATAGTAGCACCGCGATTGGTACGTGGAGTTTTGACATGTTTCATAATGCGCAAGAATCTAAAGCGATGGTTGTCTTTATGTCTCCTTATCCGCTCAATTTAGACACGTTTATCACGGGAAATGCATTTTACGGTGTTGAAGATAATTCACAATACACTTACAAGTTGGCCTATTGGCTTCCCACCCTAGGTGGAGCAGTTACAAAAACTCTCGATAATCTTCTAGTCGATACACCTTCAGGTTGGTCACATATCGATATCACCAGGCAGGCTAACCGCTGGATGTATGTCTTTCTCAATGGGACCATGATACTAAAGGCGAGAGATGACCAATATGACACATCTGAATACTTCCGGTTATTTTTTTCAGGTCCTGTTGTATTCGATAATATCACAGTGAGTGATACTGTTGATTTTGACGGGGTTCCACCCCACTGGACTGAACCACTCGTCGACCATGCGGTCAATATAGGTGATGACTTCAGTCATGTTCTTCATGCTGATGACTACTCGGGTCTTGATACTTGGTGGGTGAATGACTCATTGAGATTCGCTGTTGATGATGAGGGAGTCGTTGCGAATGTGATTGCATTACCAATCGGTAACTATGGGATTGAGGTCTCTGTCAACGACACCTTTGGCAACGTGTTGAATGGGAGCCTCAATGTGGAAGTAGTACCAACCAATACCACGACGCCCACTGTACCAAGTACTGGACCCAATCCGCTTGATCTATTGACCATCACGCTGTTTGGAGCCGCGGGAGTTGTGTTGTTCGTTCCAGTCATTTTCATCTTCAGCGTTTACAGAAAGCGGAGAACTGCTTGACCGATATTCAATTGACACAAGCCTAGAAATCGAAGCCTTCCACTGACCTGTTCGAAAAAGGCAGGTGTGATGAGACCTGCACCAAGAATGATACCGGCCTTCCACTGACCCGCCCAGCTGAGTCCACTTTATCAATACTCTTAAATCGCAATCCCTGACAATCGACTCTCGACGACTGCGGCCATAGTCTAGCCTGGTTAGGATCAAGCTAACTCATCAGAAACAGTTCGTATATAATTCGAGTTTCGAAACGAAAACTCTCTGTTTGGTTAGCGAAATTGTCATATTTCCATGTTTGGATATAAAATGGCAGACCTGTTTCTAATGAGATGTGTGCATTCCATCCTCTGGATGAATCAAAATCAACTCGCTCATGTCCTAGGAGAAAGTAATCGCTCTCAAGTTTGGAAATATATCCTGAAAGACTACCTGTAGGTCCAAATGAGGCATCTTCTGGGTTCACGTATAGAGAATCAAGAAGTTCCCACTCACCACATGGTAGAATCGCCATTGAGAGCAACATACTAGCATCATAATCTCTCTCTCCTAGTTCTGAACCGTTTTCAAGGAGAACATCAACCTTGCGCATCTCAATTATGGATAGAGCAAAAGTGTATGATGTGTAAAGAATCCAATATTGAGGTAAAGTTGTTATATTAGCAATAATCACTGTGTTGTTATTGAAATAGGACTCATGTGTGACTACGTTATAGATGACACTGTCACCTTCTTCAATATTCCAAGATAGCTCGTCCCATACTAGATCTGGTTCGTATAGGCTGACATATGTCACAAACAGTATCCCTATTGTTACCATGACTGCTACTACTGCAGCAAGGACAACTTTTCTTGTCACTATCTCCACCACAAATTGTAGAGATAATAAAACACCTTTCAAATAATTCTATTGTTGAATCAGGTGTCCTGCTTTCTCTGTGACGTAACAATCAATTCGTCGACCTTCTCCCAAGGACAACAGATGTGTTCGTTGTCATATAGTTCATTAGTGGCGATTCTCATTCAATCACCTCTAATCTATAAATTGCCTAAGATTTCTTTGACCCGTGAGTGCACCATGGGTGAGCGTAATTTCTATTTCGTAGTTACTACTCAGGTGATCTGTACCGAAGGGGGCTTGCCTTTACGACGACGCAATTTGATGATTCCCCCCACTGCCACAGTGACCACCACCGCAACAACAGCCACAATCGACAGAAACAGAGGGTCGGTCATTCCCTTCCACAAGCGATTTCCCAGAGTGTTCCCGGTACGAGTCCGTAATATGGTCCCTCCAGAACCTACTGCCCATCCGTGAGTTCCATTGATGAAGTTAACAGCCCTAATCCTCGGATTCCGCGAACTCACATATTCAGGTACACTCTGCTCATACCAGTTTTCTCCTCCGTCTGGAGTGTACATCACAGCAATCTCAGTGCCAACAATCCATCCGTTGTCTTCGTCTATAAACTGGATGTCTGTAGTATATGGTGAATTAAAGCGGAATAATGGAGCTCTCATTGGTATGATTTGCTCCTGCCATGTGTCACCATCGCTCGTGGACGCTAGTCTGTTGTCATCAACAACCCACCCCTCAGTATCACTCACAAAGGACAGTGCCCAACCTCCCCTGTAGGAGGATCTCGCCCAGCTCTCACCACCATCAGTACTGTGATAGATACCACTATAGCCCGATGCCCATATGTCTAGAGGTGAAAGGACCTGCATCATTCGAGGATGGTCGCTGAAGTTCCAACCAGGGATAGACACCCATGACTGTCCACTGTCGATGGTATGGTAGAGAATGTCATTACTGGCAGTCCAACCGTGAGAGCTGTTGATGAACTTCACTGTGCTCATCCCTCCGATAGCACCCACAACATCGCTCTCATTCCAAGTCGTTCCACCATCGAGAGTGTAGAATAGACTACCGGAAGATCCTGTGACCCATAATGTCCGTTCTTCAATATTATCCATATATTGGAAGTACTGCGAGCTATGATTGTGTTGTACCTGCCATGAGTCACCACCATCATCAGTGTACAAAACAATCGAAACAGGTGAGAAACTAGAGGTTTCTTGACCTACAATCCACCCATGAGTAGCATTGAGAAATGATACATCCCAAAATGAGCCACTTGGATAGTCAGACTCAAGCAGTTCCCAAGTGGTTTCCGATACCTGCAATGGCACATAAACGTTTCTTGATGCCATGGAAACAGGAACCATCACACTTGACATGGAAAGCAGTATCAAAACCAGGAATATGCTGGAGAACCTTAGTCTTGAGACCCTGTTATGAGATTTCATCTCTGTCATCTCCTTTTTTCAAATGTGTTTGAACTCTCCCGTATTCATATTAAGGCGGCCGAGTACTTCCTGTCTTCCTGCTCATATATCAGCATTGTTTGACGCGTCAGATTGTAGATCAATCTATTGGCGGGCCACCTCCGCCACCTCCACCACCATCGCTGATGGTTCGAATGTCGTCGTCAGAACCCAACCAATGATCATTTGTGTCATATGCAGCAACCATCACCTTCATCTGAATATACCCCGTCGGATGTGTCCAAGTCTTGTAGTAGTCTCCTCCGGTGTTCGGTGAATAGTCGGTCCCCATATAATAGGGATATGTCCAGGAACCAGTCTTTGACTTGTAACGCACATAGAACTTCACATAGTCCATTTCAGAGTAATGATTCACGTAGACCTTGACATTCCTGGTCGAGGATACAACAGAAACAGATGAGATCAACGAAGAGGCGGGAATCGGGCTGTTAGGGTTCAGAGGATCATAACCCAAATAGACCTCGAGCCCGTCACTTAATCCATCCCCATCACTGTCCCAATAGTTTGGATTTGTCGGATTATTTCTAGTTATCTCTTCGTAGTCTGAGAGCCCATCATCATCAGAGTCAAAGTCGTAGGGATCGGTCCCATGGAAAAGTGTCTCGGAATCATCTGTGAGACCATCTCCATCTGAGTCTGGACCCTCTCTGGTCCAATCGAACACAGTCTCATAGGTCGTTCCATCTGTATCTTCAATCAGGGCGCTATGACCTACATCAAAGTTCGCCTGAGTAGCAAAAGAAAGATGCGCTCTTCCTCTGGCAACTACAGGATCACTGATATCCCCATGGATAAGAAACAATGCGGCACTCGGAATTGCATTATATCCACTGATGGTATACCAATCTATGTCGGAAGAGTAACTCATTGGGTCCCAGTTCAATGATACCATTAAGGCACTCAACGGAGCAACTGACCAGAACACCGGACTCGGCCAGAGATGTCCAGTGAACAGATATCCTCCTATCAGAGCCAAAATAACATCCCAACCATTATGAATAGTCGCTAGATTAGTGCCTAGGTGGGGCGTTCCAAGTGTGATTACTTTACCAATGCTAATCCCAGCAGTGTCAAGTTCTGTTCGATGCAATCTGAGCATCTCACGAGTGATGATACCTCCCAGACTATGTCCTATTATGTTCACCTGGCTACCAGTAGGAAGGTTGGATAATTCATTATAGAAATTGATGGCAAAATCAGAGACGGAATGCAGCCAATGTACTACGTTTTTATCATACTCTGTGGATGCATTATAGTAATCAAAGTAACTAAAATACCTAACATTACCCGCTTCCTCATCGTAGTCAGTTATGAAAAGATCATGTTGTCTGAAATTGTTCCGCATCAGATCGAACGATTCGTTTGACCCCCAGAACCCATGAACAAAGTACAGGTATCGCCCCAAGGGATACTCCATCTCTGCTTGGGCCTTGGCCACTCTGTCAAAGGGAAACTCCATCTCACTGTCTGGGATAGTGACCTGATTCAGATACCAACCAATCATTATTGCCCCGGCTTTTGCATCCACTTCCCCTTCAAAACCAAATACATTGGAGGACGGGTCAGATGGTGAGTCGCATGCTAAGACAACTGTCTTCAGCGGTTGACGTTCTGTAATGATACTATACAACTCAGACCAAGGTATGAGTGTTCTTGATGTTTGAAGTCCATCGGGCTCGCCATGACCAACAAGTACCAAGACATTGACATAGAGTGGGAGTGACCCAAGTCTAGCCAGTGTTGTTTCTCTGATGTCCAACCCAGCAGCAGCCGTCTCTTGAAGTAGGGTCTGTACAGCCAGATTTGTACTCACGTCGCTTTCGTCTGTATTGATAATCCATACCGAAAAGCTGGGTAGAGGGTCATTAAGACCTGCACTCACCAACGGCATGATTAGTATCATGATTATAGTAAGGTCTCTTAGATACCTTCTCTTTGTCTGATTCATTCACGAATTCCCCCATGCACGGTCGCGTGTGATTGCGACACGATATCACGTTCCTCTGTATATCACGTGCACTGTATTATACAAAGGGTTGAATATAAACTAAACGAAAATGATGTCTCTGAGTGAAAAGTAATCCCTGTACATTTCAACGTCAAGAAAGACTTTGTATCAATCCTGACGTTCTCCGAATAAAACTATTATATAGAGCAGACTGATTGTCGACAAGAGCATTTCGTGTCAGCCTCGATTAGGTCATATTCTCAAGAGTGAGGCGAGGAATGTTTATCAACTGCGTATGATTCGGCTGGACAATACTCCTACCCCCTGACTAGGGACCAGATATCTTAAATAATCCAATCACAATTTCTTGAGGAATTCTTGCGATAGCAATCATAGTCCTGAAGAAATTCAATGATTGACCAACAACTGATCAACATTTACGTTACGATGGTTTCCATCTCTCCTTCCGAAGTGACCAATGAAATGCACAATACCATGGGTCGGGAATCACACTTTCATCACTGGCCTAACTCAGCTCTCCCTTCTCGAAGTGTTCCCTTGCCTGTTGTTCCAGTCTATCTGCATCCTCTACATGATGCTCAATTCTCTCTGACTCGTCACTCATCCACCATGCCCCCTGTCACTCATGTTCTTTGCTGTCATGATCCAGAAATCGTTATTATGATCCCTCTCACAGACCTCACCTATCTCCCTCATGGCATTAGCGACATCGCTACGCAAAGCACGTCCAAGTCTTCCTCTGTTGTACATGTGTCTCAATAGGTTCACTACGCGAGACTCTCCACTGTACGTCAGTTCGATAGCTGCCCGTTCCGCCTCCCTGCCAAGGCTTACCTTTAGAAGGCTCAACAGAAGTCTATGCATCTCTGGAGACACGTTGGTCCAGATTGTATTCCTGATAGGTAGAATCTTTCCTTTCCCTTTCCAAGTGATACTCTTTCCCAAAGACTTTACCAGTCTCTTGAACGCTGTTCTCCCCTCAGTGACAGTGTTTCCCCATTCATGAGTTGAATACCGGACAAAGGTATCGAACCCGTGGTATGTGGAGAATACATCTCGGAGTGTCGGTTCTGCTATGAGATTGTGTATCTCAGTCTCTCGAGCATCTATTATCGTTTGCACGAGCCCATTGAAGGGCGTCTCCTTTAGCTTCTCTGTATCAAGGAAGAACGTGTTTTGTTTCTCTATCTGCATCTTCATCCTCTTCATTGTGAGGTTCAGAGCCTTTTCTCGAATGACACTGAGAGACTCTCCTTTCACTCGTATGAGTTCCTTCAGCGGATTGAAGTCAAGACCCACCAGAGGAGCGAGACCAAGGACATGGAAGAGAGCGTCTCTGGTCTTGCCATCCATCCCCGGTAGTCCAATGGCATGTTGACGGAAGACGAATTTGGCCATCTCATCCATCTCCGGAGGTATCTTGGCACACTCACGGAGTGTCATTAGGGTCTCTTTCCATCCCTGAGTCTGTATCAACCACTCAAGGTGTTCTTCAAGGAGATGGTAATTGCGATGATCTATCAGGGTGGGCAGGTATTCTATCACACGTTCTGTGACGTACGTCCCAACGAGCTCCGGAGCGTGTTCGTTAGCATTGCGTAAGTAGACTGCTCGCATCTGTGCGTCTGTCGTGACTTTCGCTAGGTTGTACCACGCGTCGACTAGGATGTCACTCACTCTAAGTCCCCTCCTCCACAGGGACCCTGCCCTGATTGTAGTGGGGGAGGTTATCGAGATACTCATAGATGACTGACTCGATGGCCTTCAGTTCACGTCTGTCACCAAAGATACCACCCCAGCCAATTAGAGTCTCTAGGTCAAACTCAGGAGAACCCACATTGTCCCTCAGCGTGACTTTTCTCTTTCCACGTTGACCAGGTCGCACATAGAACCTGTGAGTGGGCATATATCCCATGAGGGAGTCACCGACTGGAGCGTTCCTGTTGTCCCCAAACATACCGATATGGTGGTAAACCTGATTTGTATATACAATGACACAATCAAGCATGAGTGCGACTCCCCGCAGGACCTCGAATGTCCTGAGCAGGGTCTCGGAGATCCATCTACGAACAGACAAGCCCTCAAGGTCAAGTCTGAAGAACCTTCCAATGTTGTCTATCACCACAAGAGAGATGTCCTCTTCAACAACCAAGCGGGGGAGGTCCTCAATAGTGTCTATCAGCTGGTCTCTAGTCAGTACTGTGAGGACTTTGATACGCTCCAGTGTTCTGTCAGGGTCCAGCCCCCTTCTCAGGGCATTGGCCCTTATGGTTCGGGGTCTGAATGACGACTCTGAGTCCAACCAGAGCACATTGCCATTCAGTCCATTCCTTTCCTCAGGAAGAAGGTTCGTGACAGCAAGCTGATGGCACCACAAGGATTTCGAGCTTCTTGGGGGACCATAGAACTCCACAACCGATCCTGTCTTGAAACCGCCTTTCAGAGCCTCATCCATCCTTTCTAGACCAGTGGTGAGTTGTTTCCGTCGGTGTAGTTCGTCCTCCCTCGCTGTCCCACTGTCGATCAGTCCTATTCCCAGTTTCTCTCGGGCTCGCTTCAGTATCCTCTGCGAAGTCGCTTCACCCAGCTTGGTCCTTTGGTTCAAATCCTGTGCATTGAACAATGTGAGTGCTTCAACACACGTTATTCCAATTGCCCTCAGTTTCTTTGCAGCTAGTGGGCCAACTCCTTGCAGAGTCTCTAGTTCTGTGAATCTCATTTTTCATCTAACCTCTGTTGTTCATGTTTCCTAAGTACTGTGTTTCTTGATCTACCTGAACCCACCTTGGGAGGTTCGTACCTCCTCCTGAAGTGGCTGTGGAACGCCTGCGCTTTCTTCTTTCCACAACCATGAATCGCCTTTGCCATGTCTTCGGGTGTGACTTGTATCATGCTCTCTATGGATCCATACAGTTCTAGTCCTCTTCGGGCGAGGACATCCTTCCATCCTGGTACTGTGGCAACGGTCATCATCAATTGGTCATTACCAGTCACACGTGTCTTTGTGAGCTTTGGTAATCGGACGCTGTCCTTCTTTGACAACCCATCAAGGAAGAGGGCAAATTCGTCATCATCAAAGAACTCTAGAGGTATGACAATTCCCTGAGCTCCATCTGGACTTCTCTTGAACCACACGCCAGCCTTCACGGACTGAAGAATGGAGTTGGTCAGTGGGTCACTCCGTTCTTTGGTCTGTTCACCAATTATCGCAAGTACTGACAGGTAAGTGTTCTTGGACATCTCCGAGAGCTGATTGTTCAACCTCACATCCTTTATTGACTGAAGGAGGTCTTCCACTGTCTTGCGCTCGATTATGATGCCATTGACAATGTAGTCCCCCACTGGTAGTGTCTGGGAGATGAATGTGAAGTCAGGAAGTCTCTCTCGGAGCCTGTCGATATACTCACTTCTCTCCCTCAGATCATACACACAGACCTGACCCGTTGCCTCGTTCAACAGCCCCTCAACATCTAAGGAAACAACCGAGTCTTCAGTGTCAGCACTCAAACCTCTACCACTCCTCCCCTCTAAGAGCACTCAGTGTCAGATAAGTAGCTGTAGCCACCAACAGATTGAGGAATAGTAAATTGACAATCATGGAGAAGAAAGATATCACTCCAAGACTGAAGGATGAAGATGTGATTGCAAGGTACGCCTGAACCCACCCTACTGCACAAAGCATTCCCCTGACTCCTTTATAGTAGCTGACACTCCCCGTGCCAAGTGGGAACTCAAATGTGTACATTCCCAAGTCATGTTCGATAAGCTGCCACCCCTCGTATGAACAACGTCTTGGGTATTACAATGGTTTCTTTACTGATTACTGTACTATTTTGTCTAGGTTGCTTAGTACTATCCTTAGGTAGAATAGAGATTCAAGATAATGCACATGCTTTAACTGAAAGCATGATTCCCACTACTGATTCAATAACAGAGTTCAGATTTCTAGTGTATTTGAAGATCATAAAACAAGAAGAGAAAATCAATTGGATGAACCAGCTCATTCAAGCAGGAATAATAATCATTTCTGGAGGATTTGTTGCTGATTTACTTTTGATGTTCTTGAGACCGTGGGATATCTTAGGCAACTACTGGCACACCACAATTCTCCTTTGGACTTCAATAAGTTTGCTCTTGATAGCAGGAGCTCTGTATGTGCTCCTTATGGCAAAAAGTATTGGATATCTACATGGGGTATTGGAGTTAAAAGAGAATCCTCAATGATATACTAGAGTAAAATGGATTTGTCAACAATAGACAAAGAGAATAATTTCTCATTTTTTTAACTATTCCAATTACATGAAAACATAATCATGAACCTTGGATCAATAATGATGAGAGATAAGAATAGACTCTTGGAATCAATTTTCCAAGAATATCTTATATTGTTTAGGTAAAACAGACATCCCCCGAGTTTGGGCGCCCAAACTTCGCCCGGGCGAAGTTACTATATTATTTCAGATCTCGCGAAGCAAGTATCTGCAAGGGAATTTGAGTTTCCACCATTGGATATATTAGAAAGAGGTGTCGATAGTTACCGGGTGATCGTTGGTGCAAGGAGGTTATGAAGTTAGCTTGATGAACGCGCTCTTATTTGCTTTAGCAGTCATTGGTTTCATCATGCTTCTAATCTGGTTTTTTGGCTTATGTAGATACTGTAGCAGGAAGAAATAGGCTAAGGCTCAGAGTTCTCGTGATGTATGAAAAGTTCGCCCGGGCGAGCTCCGTAATTCATTTCCTCATTTGACCCATATCTACGTATGTATGATGTTGTAGGGCGGTCGATAAAGGTTAATGAGTTGTTTCTCAACATTACGAATTTGTGCAGGATGAATTCGATACCATGCAAAAGAATCAAATGGAATCTCGCCATTGTGTCTAGGAACTCTATCATGGATGTTTGTACTACTTCCAATATACTGGAGAGTTGCTCCATAGAATAATGCTTATATTCCAGATGTCTTTGGTGCTCTGAACGCATGTATTTTGTGGAGTTTTCCAGAAGCAATGACCGAAAAACCAAACCTTTGCAGTGTATTCTTGATATGACCTGGTGTTACCACGATAAGTTCTCCTCCATATGTTAGTGTAAGTTCATGCAAATCTGAGTAATATATCTTGTTCAGGATGAACTTCGCCCGGGCGAAAGATCTTAAGAACATCTTTCAGTGCATTCTCATCCTTCTCATCAGTGTACGCGTTAGTCAACATGTACTCTATATAGTCTCGTTGTCTGTCTGTCAGGCTCATCGAGTCACCTACTTCGTCTTCAGATCTACGAACTAATTACTCGCAATCTCTTCTTGACATCTTCTATCATCACAGTTCTACCTGTTAGTTACTTACTCCGGATTTGAAGAAATTCCACGTATTATTTTATTGAGAGAATACTGACTTCATACCAGTTGTCTTGATTCTTATGCATGCTGCTTTAGCATCAACACAAGCTCTTTCTCTCAAGTTTACATCATCCAGGAACTCACTAGTTGTCAGAATGATTGGCAGAGGACAAGAATCTTTGATTTCAAAGAAATGTCCATCATCAGAAATCAGTAGATGAGCAGGGCGTTCCCGGTTCTGAGCGCAATTGAGATGAGGTTGATCTTTCTTATTCATCGCCACTAATATTTCAGAACTTGGAACAGTCCACTCCACAGTTACTCCAAGCGTAGAGAGTTTCTCGTGAAGATATCCTTGGGTTACATTGACATTTCTCTTTTTCATTTGACGTAAATATTCTATGAATAACTCGGTGCAAATCACGATGTACAACCGATTCTCCCTTATTGGGTCCATTAGGTGACCATAATTCTGTTCGTGATCCCACCAACAGACCCAGACACTGGCGTCGATGAGAATGCCTAACCCTTCACAATCCAATCATTATCCCTCTTTCTCACGATTCTGTCTTCTAGCATCTTGAGTTGCGGATACCTCTTTTTCAAGAAAGTCCATGTATGTCTTCAATTCTTCATGGAATATACCGTCCTCATTCAAAGGCACTTCTTCCACAGCAGTGCCCTTTTCCTGATTAAATTGCACCCAAAATATTCCTACTTCTTTCGGTGTTAAGCTCCTGTCTGCGAGTCGTCTCTGAATTCGAGCAATCAAATGCTCAGAATGGGTGGTTATGAACAGCTGATGGTCTGCCTTCATCATTTCAATGAGAAAATCTGTTGCTTCAGCCTGCATCTCAGGATGTAGATGAATTTCAGGTTCCTCTATGAGAATTGGTGCTCTCTTTGGAGCAAAAACACATTTTGCAATTACAGTAAGGAATTGGTTCGACCCAAATCCATAGGAGGAAACTGGTAGCGGTTCTTTCTTTTCACCTGCTGAAATCCAACCCCTTCCATCTATTCTTCTTCTTGGTTGGATTTCTGTTTCAAAGTCTTCAATTCCAAAAACACTGGCCCATTTCTTCATTGATTCTGTTGCCTTTTGGTTTCTGTGGTCCCCATAGGCTTGAAT
>VAPA010286473.1_pt1 | contig 17471 bp, 14 predicted proteins | sample 3395041 | NCBI WGS metagenome assembly VAPA01 (sample SAMN08290432, study PRJNA428436) | hydrothermal vent metagenome | isolation source: Deep-sea hydrothermal vent chimney | place: Indian Ocean: Southwest Indian Ridge | depth 1973 m m
CACAGAGACCATTCTCCTTGCCGAAGACGATGAAACAGTCAGGCTGTTCATATCATCCATACTTGAACAGTACGGATACACTGTCATTGAGGCTGTTGATGGAAAGGACGCGGTCAGAAAATTCACTGAAAATAAAGACAAAATCGAACTTGCCCTGCTTGACGTGATAATGCCCAAAATGAACGGGGCCAAGGTCAGTAAAGAAATTCAGGAAATACGTCCCGGGATAAGGACACTATTTATTAGCGGCTATACGGCAAATGTAATGTTCAAGAAAAAAATACTTGATGAAGGGACAGATTTCATACAAAAGCCTGTCTCAACGTATGATCTCTGCAGAAAAGTAAGAGAAGTTCTTGATAAGTGATCCCTTTCGGGAGAAGCAATTAGCAATTAACAATTAGCATTTATCAATTATCATTGAACAGAGACAAGAACAGAATAAAATTATGTTTTCTCTTTTGGAAGTGCAAATTTTCATTGTCCATTGTTAATTTTAGATTTTGCATTGTTTATTCAGAGCTATAGCTCTATGGCTCTGCGGCTCAAATCTCTCTCTGCTGATAAGACTTCCGAAAAAGCCTGTTATCGTCTGAATTGACAAGGCCGAACTCGATCATCCGGGTACGGAGGGTATTTCTGCTTATACCGAGGAGCTTGGCAGCCTTGGTCTGGCTGCCCCCGACTTTATTTAAGACTATGTCTATCAGTGACCTTTCAAGCCTTCCCATAACGTTCTTGTACAGGCCGCTGTCAACAATTACAGAGTCATTAAACATTGGATCAACTATATTATGCAGTATTTCGTCATAATGACCGAACGGACCGCCGGCATTTCTTGCCGGAACTTTCTCTTCCGTGCGAAACAGATCAAAATTGTCAGGGAGAAGAACATTTTTCTTGCTCATTACCACGGCTGCGCGAATACTGTTCTCAAGCTCCCTGATATTGCCGGGCCATCTGTAATCAACAAGATGTTTTATAACATCAGGTGACACTTTTTTGATGTTCTTGCCGTATTCCCTGTTGAGCTTATTCACAAAATAATCCACAAGAAGAGGTATATCTTCACTCCTGTGCCTTAAAGGCGGCATATAAACAGTCACTACCTTCAGCCTGTAATACAGGTCTTCCCTGAACTGCCCTTTTTCAATGGCTTTCCAGAGGTCCCTGTTTGTAGAGGCTATCACCCGCACATCCACCTTTATGGTCTTTTCGCTCCCCACCGGTTCAAATGTATTCTCCTGCAGAACCCTGAGAATCTTGGTCTGCGTGGTCAAAGGCATGTCACCGATTTCATCAAGGAATATTGTACCGCCTGTACACTGTTCGAACTTCCCGACTCTCTTGTTCACAGCGCCTGTAAAAGCTCCTTTTTCATATCCGAACAGCTCGCTCTCCAGAAGCGCCTCAGGTATCGCCGCACAGTTAACGGCAAGGAAAGCCTTATCAGACCTTGATGAATTCTGATATATTGCCCTTGCGACAAGCTCTTTGCCTGTGCCGCTCTCGCCCCTTATCAGAACAGTCGCGCTCGATTCCGCGACCTGTCCTATGGTTTTGTATATCTCAAGCATTGCGTGACTGTTTCCGACCATATTAGTTCCGTCAATAAATTTCCCGTCTTTTTCAGTTTGATATGTGACGGATTCACTCATTAACCTGCCCGCATCAAGGGCCTTTTTTATCAATATCTTAAATTCCTTATTATTGAAAGGTTTTGTCACATAATCATATGCCCCAAGCTTCATTGCCTCAATAGCGGTTTGAGTGGTCCCGTGAGCGGTCATCACAATGACCGACAGTTTGGGAGCAGTCTTTTTTATTTTCTTCAAAACATCAAGACCGCCGGTTCCGGGCAGCTTAATGTCCATGAGCACCAGGTCGGGATTCTTCTTCATTATCTGGTTCAGCGCCTCTTCTGACGATAAAGCCGATTTGACAGAGTAACCCTCTTCTTCCAGAAACTCCTTCATCATCGCAAGGATTGTTTTTGAATCATCTACTACCAGAATTTCCGGCTTTTTCACTCCGTTTCACTCCGTGTATTTAAAGGGAGTTCCAGCCTGACGCAGGTCCCCTTGCCTTCAGCACTTGTTATTTCAATATTACCCGCGTGTTCGTTTATAATTCTGTATACTATTGACAGCCCTAATCCTGTGCCGTGAGGTTTGGTTGTATAAAAGGGATCGGGCAGTTTTTTTATATCTCCGGGATTAACACCTTCGCCTGTATCTGAAATAGAGATGACCATGCTGTCGTCTGTAATTTTGCTGCTTAAGACAAGTTTTCCTCCACCGGGCATGGCATCGATACTGTTCGAGAATATATTCAGGAACGCCTCTTCCATTTTTATCGGATCACCATTAATCTTCGGCAGGTCCCTGTTTATCTCATTCACGACCTCTATCTTCTGCTTGCTGAATTTATATTTGATCAGTTCCAGGCACCTGTTAATAGTATTATTTATGTCCGTTTTGATAAACTCTGTTTTTTCCGGTTTGCTGAACCTGAGAAAATCATAGATCAGCTTCTCCGCCCGGCCCACTTCATCTAAAATCAGTTTGATGTTTTTGCCTTCTTTTGCCCGTGAGAGTTTCGGCCTCAGAACCTCGAGAAACAGTTTTATTGAAGTCAGTACTGTATTGACTTCATGAGCAACACCCGCGCCCATTTGAGCCAATGTCATAAGTTTGTCGGTTATTCGGGCCTGTTCCTGATATCTCTTCTTTGCTTCTTCATGCCTGCGCATCTCAACAGCCCTTTTAATAACAATGCTGACATAATCCGCGTCAAAGGGCTTCGTAATGTAATCAAAGCATCCAAGCTTAATTGCTTCTTTTGCAGACTCAATAGTCGCGTAACCGGTAATAACAATAATAATAGGGTCCTTTTTTAACTTCTTTATGTTGTTTAATACTTCCATGCCGCCCATTCTGGGCATCTTCATGTCCAGGATGAGCATGTCGTAATCGTTTCTCCTGATTTCTTCAAGTGCTTCAAGTCCGTCAACAGCCGTAGAAACTTCGCATCCGCGGCCGCCAAGGAACTTTTTGAACAGCTCCCTTATTACCTGCTCATCATCAGCAACCAGTACCTTCAAGTCTTTCATGGCACTACCTCATAATTACAGTGTATTTTGTTATTCATAATCCCTTATTGACCTTCCTGCTGAGAATCCCTGTTTGTTCCCGGCCATGGACCGGAATTGCCGCGTTTCGCTATCTGATCTTCGAGTTCCATAACCCTCTGTTTAAGCTCTATCATCCTCAATTCCCGGTTAACAACTACTCTGTTAAATTTCTCCAAACCTATTACCCTTTGCTCCAGCTCGGTCTTTGCCTCACGAAGTTCTACTGTCCTTTCATCCACTCTCTGTTCCAGATCTGTCTTCAATCTGCTGAGTTCCTCATTGGACCAGCTTAGTTCTTCATTCAGAGCGGCCAGTTCCTCAACTTTCCTTTTCTCCGTTTCCACGGCAAATCTTTCCCTCAGTCTGGCCAGTTCCTGATATTTCTTCTTCTCGTCATCATGCCTTTTCACTTCAAAAGCATTCCTGATTACAGCTTCGGTTTCTTCTATATCAAGGGGTTTGGTAATATAGTCAAAACAGCCAAGCCTTATTGCTTCTTTCGCAGTATCTATGGACGCATACCCGGTTATAACAATAATAATGATATCTTTTCTTATTTCTTTTATGCTGCTCAATACTTCCATGCCTCCCATCCTGGGCATTTTAAGGTCCAGTAGCAGCATGTTGTAATCACCCCTTTTAATCTTCTCCATTGCGTCAAGCCCGTCAACAGCCGTCGAAACTGTATAGCCGCGGCTGCCAAGGAATTTCGTGAACAATTCCCTTATTACCTGTTCGTCATCAGCGACCAGCACCTTCAGGCCTTTCATGCCCTTACCTCACATATCCTTATTATTAAAATTCCTACCATTATCGCATTTTTATTATTTGCCCTTCTGCTTTTTCTCATCTTCCCACGCCTATTTCCCGGCTATGACAGGCAGGGTTATCCTGATCAATGTTCCCTTTCCTTCCCGGCTCTCCGCTGTTATTTCCCCCTTATGGGCCTCTATGATCCGGTACACTATGGACAGCCCAAGGCCCATTCCCCCGTCCGGTGATTTGGTCGTATAAAATGGATTGAATATGTGCTCCAGGTCGTCCTCCGGAATCCCACTGCCTGTATCCTTTACAGTTATTTCTATATGCTTCTTATCTTCACTTAATACACTCTGTATGGTTATTTCCCCTCCGCCGGGCATCTGCAGGATGTCAATCGCGTCCCGGGCATTTGTCAACAGATTAAGAAATACCTGTTCAAGCTGGTTCGGGTCTCCGTATACCAAAGGCAGGTCATCTGCCATTATTTTCTTTACCCTGATATTGTGCACTTTCAACTGCTCGCTTAAAAGCATCAGCGAGTCGTTAAGAGGATCTTTTATATCTATTTCCTTTATCTGGAATTCAGACTTCCGGGCAAAGAACCGGACATGCTGAATTATCTTTGCCATCCTGTCAGCCTGCTCCACTATTCTGTTCAGGTCCCTGCTTAAAGGGCTGTCCTGGCCTATCTCCATCAGCGCGGTCTGGGCAAACCCTTTAACCCCGGTCAGCGGCTGGTTTAGTTCATGTGATATTCCCGCTGCCAGCTGACCCATGGCCGCCATTTTGCCTGACTGAATAAGCTGCTCCTGCGTCTCCTTGAGCTTTTCATAAGCATCGGCAAGCTTTTTTTCAGCTTTCTTGCGCTCTGTGATATCACGGAAAATACTGATCAGATACTTCTTCCTGCCAAGTTCTATCGGAGCTGAACTGATGTCAGTATAGAAAATGCTTCCGTTTCTTCTTTTCATCGGAATATCTTCAGCAAAAGAGTGTACCCCTCTGATCTGGCCCTCAAAGACCTTTGTAATATTCTGGATGTCCGCTTCAGGATGAATATCTTTTATCCACAGAGTTTCAAGTTCCCCAGGACTGTAACCAAGCATCTGGCAAATCGTTCTGTTTCCTGTATGAAATTTCTCTTTTTCCAGATCAGCCAGAAGTATGCCGTCAGTCGCGTTATCAAAAATAGCCCTGAACCTCTGTTCTGATTCTCTCAGCGCATCTTCGAGTCTTCTGCGTTCGATAACTCCCGCAAGCGTACTGGCTACGGCTATCAGAAAATTCTCTTCCTCCTGATTGCGGATATGCCCTTCTTTTGAATACAGATTGATAACACCAAGCACTTTGCCGGCAGACATAATTGGAACGCAGTAATGACCATGTGATGAGACACCCTCATATTTGTTTTCGTGACACTCATCAATACAGTCTGCAAACTCAACTTCGCCTGATAGAGCCGCCCTGCCGCAAAGACACTTTCCGAATGGAACTCTTGAACACATTTCCAGTAACGGGCCTTCAAGGCCCTTGTGGGCCTTCAGTACAAGAACCTCCGGATTGTCCTCAACCATAAAGATAGCCCCCTTGGACAGCAGGCCGACCCAGGAAAAAGGAGTGTTAATTATATAATTGATAACTTTTTCAAGCATTTTTTCAAATGTAATATCCTCCAGCTGAAGATGCAGTATTTTATTTAATGCGGCCTGGATCTGAGAGTTACGCCTGATCTTTTCTTCCGCGAGCTTGCGCTCGATTGCATACCGTATTGAAGACATCAGCAGGTTACTGTCAACCTGTCCTTTGACCAGATAATCCTGAGCGCCCTCCTGCACAGCTTTTAAAGCGAGGGCCTCATCCTTCAGGCCGCTAAGAATGATCACCGGCACGCCTCGCGCCCCGGCAGACAGCTGTGTAAATGTCTCCAGTCCCTGGCTGTCCGGCAAAGAAAGGTCAAGCAGGACAATGTCAAAACCTCCTTCAGAGAGATACTCCAGGCCTTTTGAAAGACTTTCAGCCCATTTCACGTCAAAATTCTCGTTTTTCACCACATTGAACATCTCCTGTATCAAACGGGAGTCTCCGGGATTGTCTTCTACCAGAAGAATATTTGTCTGTTTCGAATTTTGTCTCATGAGCTTTCCCCTCTATATCCTATATTAAATTGTGCATTTTGGATCCAGATGCTAACGGTTATTTATTTCGCAGCTTATCCTCCAGCTCTTTTATCCTGGTCTTAAGCTCCCGCATCTTTAATTCCCTTCCAACAGCAACTTTATTGAACTTTTTCAGCTCATTCATTTTGTTTTTCAGTTTGTCCTCCATTTTCTTGCGTTCAATCGCATAGTTAATGGAACGTACAAGCAATACACCATCCACCTGTCCTTTTACCAGATAGTCCTGTGCTCCGGCCTGCACAGCCTTTATCGCCACGGTCTCGTCATCCTGTCCGCTCAGAATAATGATCGGGACTGTTTGCGCCCTGTCATACACGGCAACAAACGTTTCCAGTCCCCTGCTGTCGGGCAGTGAAAGGTCAAGCAGGATAATGTCAAAACTCCTTTCAGAAAGATATTCAGCACTTTTTGACAGCCGGTCAGCCATTTGCAGATTAATGTTTCTGCCTCTTACATCGGAAAGCATTTCCTTGATCAAACGGGCGTCTCCGGAATCATCTTCAATGACCAGAATATTTATGGGCCTGGTAATTTCTTCCATCATAACTCTCCCGATAGAACAATCTCTGACATGTTCTTTTCTTAAATCTCACTCCTTTAAATTAAGATACGACAGCACCTTTCTTTTGTCATACAGGTCCCCGATAATGCGCTGGACAGGGAGGGGCGACTCCTTAATAAGGGTAGGAGTAAACCTGACATTCGCTTTTTCAGCCAGATCGGGATGGTCAATAACGTCTATAATAACCAGCTTATGCTCCGGCAGTTCTTCACATATTCCTGTCATGTTTTCCATGGCGAAGTCGGATCTCCGGTTTTGTCCCGTAATAAACAATTTTAAAAGTATTTCATCCATGGCCTGCCTCCTGTACAATTGTCCTTCTGATCCCCGCAGCTTCGCGCAGAAATTCATCATAAGACTTTTTACGAGTGCATCTTTTATTAATCAGGTTCATTTTCATATTATCTGTCCGTTACTCTCTCTATCTCCTCGAATGTTGTTACGCCATCAATGACTTTTTGCAGTCCGTCTTCAAAAAGAGTCTTCATGCCCTGCGACCTCGCAGTCTCCAGTATTTCATCATCAGAGGTTTTCTTCTCTATCAGTTTTCTGATCTCCTTATTAACGGCCATGATCTCAAATATCCCTATCCTGCCCCTATATCCGATACCATTACAATAGTCACATCCCTCCCATTCATAAAATTTCGTGTCCAAAGGGAGTCCCAGCTCATTCAGCAGGTCCTTATCAGGCCCGTACGGCTTTTTACATTTTGGACATATTTTTCTAATAAGCCGCTGTGCGAATGAACAGTTAAGCACAGACGATATAAGACTTGACTCGACACCTATATCGCGCAGCCTTGATACAGCCCCGACCGCGTCATTGGTGTGCAGGGTGCTAAGGACCAGATGCCCTGTCAGCGCGGAGCGTATGGAGATCTCAGCGGTCTCGAAATCCCTTATTTCACCGACATAAATAATGTCGGGGTCCTGCCGGAGAATAGACCTCAGCGCGCCGGCAAACGTAACGCCTACTGCCGGGTCTATCTGTCCCTGTATTAACCCCTCGATCTCAAACTCGATCGGATCTTCAACGGTCATGATATTTTTGTCGTCTTTGCGCAAAGCGCTGATGGCTGAATAGATCGTTGTAGTTTTTCCGCTCCCGGTAGGGCCGGTAGCAAGCATTATCCCTTTCTTGGCATTGATCATCTTTTCCATCGTTTTAAAATTCTCACGGGACATACCAAGATCTGAAAGCGGGAGCACTCCTTTCTCTTTGTCAAGTATCCTTAAAACCACATTTTCTCCATACATGGAAGGAAAAGACGATGTCCTTATATCAACATTTTTGTTCCTGATATTTAGACTCATTCTTCCGTCCTGGGGAATTCTCTTCCGGGAAATATCCATTACTGACATGATCTTTATTCTTGATACGATCGGCGGTGTCAGTTTCGCCGGGAGTTTATGTCTCTCATAAAGAAACCCGTCAATGCGAAAACGTACCAGCATGCTGTCTTTTTTGGGTTCCAGATGGATATCACTCGCGTTCTCCAGAATTGCCTGCGCGATAAAACCGTTTACAAGCTTCACGATCGGCGGTTCAGACGCTTCTTTTTGAAGACGTATTTCAGCTACTCCCGTGAGCTTTACCTGCCTGTCCTGCTCCGCTTCCCTGATCTCGGAAGCAAGCTCTTCAACAAGCTCTCTCCTGGCATCTCCTATTCCATACCACTGATCAATCGCGTTCCTTATGCTTTCAAAAGAAGCTATAGCCGGCTCAACCTTGATCCCTGCCACTGCGGATATCTCATCAAGGGATATAATATCCAGCGGATTCGAGATCGCAACAGTCATAACGTCTTCGATTAGAAAAAGAGGGATGACATTATATCTGCGTGCTATTTTTTCCGGGACACGGTCCAGAACTGAATGGTCAATCGCATAACTCTTAATATTCACATACGGGATGTGTATTTTGTCACCGATAAAATTGACCAGCTTTTCTTTTCCGACAAATCCCAAGGCCTGAAGAGTACTGCTCAGGGGAACCTTTTCATCATTGGCCTTTTTCTCGGCTATTTTGAGATGCTCTTCAGAAAGCAGGCCGTCAGTAACCATCAAGTGCTTAATCCTGTCAAGTGTTACTCTACTTATGATGTCACCTTTATGCGGAGCCAGATCAGACATAATACTGCACCTCCCTATTTTCTGCCTTTTAATTTTATAAGCGCCTTGTTATTTATATGCTTGAGAGTATCGAGTTATCTTTCAACCTATTGATTTTAAAGAAAAAGTCATAGCCCCTTAGTTGTCATTCCCGCTTGTCGGGAATCCAGGAAAATCAAAGGGTTATAGATTCCGGACAAGCCGGAATGACAGAACCCGGTACTGTCGATTAATATGTATTCCCCAACCTTAATAATTATTATTTATTTTTACTGGTATATTTCTTTACCATTGCGGTAAGGGCCTCCATATCAAAAGGTTTTGTGACATATTCGTCCGCGCCTGTTTCATGCCCGAGTTTTACGTCTTTCATCTGAGTTCGTGCCGTCAACATTATAATCGGGATATCTTTGTAATTTTCATCAAATTTGAGCATCCTGGCAATTTTGTAACCGTTGATCTTGGGGAGCATAACATCGAGCAGAATTATGTCCGGATGCTCACGTTTCGCTTTTGCAAGCGCCTCTTCCCCGTCATGGGCTGTAAGGCAGTCGATATTTTCGATTTCCAGCCTGAATTTAATCGATTCCACTATATCAGGTTCATCATCCACAATAAGTGCTTTGGTTTTTTCCATATTACCCTCCATTCGCCTGGTGCGGCCATGAAATATTATTTAACAGGGCTCTTGCCGTTACTCCGTCCTTTGGATAACAGACCGGACCTGCTACAAACGCTTCAGGTACTGCTGCCCTTCCGGTATTAGCCGGTTTTCCTGAAATAATATGTGACAGTTTCTCTTTAATAGTCACTGCCTCTTCTTCTGTTGTATCCATTAAAGCGACTATCATTCTGTTGGATGCAGGCTGATGTATTATGTGGTCAGATGACCTTGCGGCAACTTTTCGTATTTTTTGAAGCAACTGATCCATGTGCCGGCCATGTGAATCATCCCGATCGGGTTCTTCAGACGATTCATCAGACTTGAGCTCAATACCGACGATTGCAAATTTTGAATGACCCAGGAACTGCGTGACCTCTTTTTCTAATGTTTCCATCTCAACAGCCCGGGGAGTAAAAACAGGCAGAGTGAAGAAAAAACGGCTTCCTTTGCCCGTCTCACTCTGCACTGAAATACTGCCTCCATGGGATTCTATCAATTTCTTGACAATTGAAAGGCCCAGCCCTGTTCCCTGTGTTGTCCGCGACAGGGTGTCTTCAACCTGATAGAACTGTTCAAATACGTGCTCCTGCGCTTCAGATGACAAACCAACCCCGGTATCTTCAACCGCGGCCTCAACCTTATCTCCCGCTTCCCGGGCAGATACAGTTATCCGGCCTCCTCCAGTAGTAAACTTCAAAGCATTGTCAAGGAAATTGGAAAAGATCTGCTCTATCCTGTCAGAATCAGCATATATACCGGGAAGGTTTTCAGGACAATCCATTTCCAGCCTGATGGCTTTTTCATCTGCCCTTGACCTGAAAGTTTCAATTGAGTTCATTATGATCTGTCTCAAATCCGTTCTCGCAAACCGGAGTTCGATCTTTCCAGCCTCAAGTTTGGATAGATCCAGCAGGTCATTGATCAGCCGGGCCAGACGATCAATATTGCGCGCGGCCATGGACATGAAACGGTTTTGTGTCTCATTGAGCGAACCTGTTTTCCCGGTTAAAAGAAGCTGGACCGCATTTTTTATGGAGGTAAGGGGTGTCCTGAGGTCATGTGAAACCACAGAGACAAATTCTGATTTAATCTGATTAAGGGCCTGAAGCCTTTTATTGGCCTCTTTCAGTGTCTCTTCAGCCCTTTTAATTGCAGTGATATCGAAAAATGATATTAAATAGCTTTTATTTCCTTCCCAGTATGTCTCCATTACATACATCTGCGCCACACCATTTCCCGGGTGTTTGTTGATGATATCAACCTCAGTCTTTACCTCGGCAACCGGAAGGCCGAACAAACTTCCGACGAGGTCATTAGCATCTCCGTTAAAGAGCGCTTCCGCGGCGGGATTAACAAAATCTACAATACCTTTGTCATTGACAATTACTATACCGGCCGGGCTCTTCAGGGCAATTGACAGGAAATTATTCTTGCTTTCTTCCAGCTCCTCCATCAGCTTTTTTCGATCAGTAATATCTTTTGAAATATGCACACAGCCTTTAAGTTTGCCGTCGTCATCCAGAATAGGCGATACTGTAATTAAAAGGTCCATACCGATATTCGGGTCAGATACCTCCGCGCTATGGGATTTCAGGTCTTTTTTCGTTTCTTCAAAAGGACAGCTGTGCCACGGCGAATCCTGTTTGTGAAGCAGGTCATAACACTTTTTCCCGATAATATCTTCAGGCTTTAATTTCAGCGCATCGGCAAAAGCCTTATTAACCTTTATTATTATGTTGTTTTTATCCTCAATAAAGATCATATCGGATATGGAATTGAAAGTTCTGCTCCATTCATCAGCGGAACTGATTACTTTTTCCTCCAGTTTTTTGCGTTCGATAACTCCGGCGAGAGTATCGGCTACAGCCGTCAGAAAATTCTCTTCTTCATGATTCCGGACATGGCCTTCTTTTGAATAAAGATTCATTACACCTAAAACCCTGCCTGCAGACATAATTGGAACGCAGTAATGGCCATGCGGTATAATGCCTTCAAATGTATTATCATGACGTTCATCAATACAGTCAGCAAACTCCACTTTTCCTGATAATGCCGCTCTGCCGCACAGGCACTTTCCAAACGGAATCCTTGCACACATCTTCAGTAATGGCTCTGCAAGCCCCTTTTGAGCTTTTAGAACAAGCACTTCCGGTTCGTCTTCAACAAGGAATATCGCTCCTTTCTGCACGATCGTGATCCACTTGAAAGGCGCTGAGATTATATAGTCAATGACCCTGGCAAGCATTTCTTCAAGTGTTATGTCCTCTAATGGAAGATGAAGTATCTTGTTCAGGGTAGTCTGGATCTGAGAAATTCGGTGGATCTTCTCTTCACCCTGTTTACGTTCTATCGCGTAATGTATGGCAGGAACAAGAAGGCTGCTGTCTACCTGCCCTTTAACCAGATAATCCTGAGCGCCTGCCTGCACTGCTTTCAATGCAAATTCCTTATCATCATGACCGCTGAGAATAATAACCGGCACATCCCGGCTGACTGCAGAGAGCCGCATAAAGGTATCCAGCCCCTGGCTGTCCGGCAAAGACAGATCAAGCAGGACTATATCAAAGTCCCCTTCAGAAAAACATTTGAGACCTTCTGAAAGACTGTCAGCCAGGTCCAGATGAATATTTCTGCCTTTAACATCAGAAAGCATTTCCTTTAATAAACGGGCGTCCCCGGGATTATCTTCTATCAGCAGAATATTAATTATTTTGTTTGCCATTTCTATTACACCGATCCTGGAAGTTTCACTATCGAAAGCCAGAATCGTTCAATTGCATTAACTACCTTAATGAACTGTTCCAGGTTCACAGGTTTTGTGATATAGCAGTTCGCGTGATGCTCATATGTCATGATGATATCCTGTTCAGAGTCAGAGGTCGTCAAAACCACAGTCGGGATATTCTTCAGTTCCGGATCGCCCTTAATATTGCTTAATACCTCCCGTCCGTCTTTCTTCGGCAGATTCAGATCAAGCAGTATTAAATCCGGACGCGGTTCGTTAGAATATCTGCCCTGCCTGCGAAGAAAATCCATCGCCTCTTCGCCATCCGATACAACATGCAGTTTGTGACTCAATTCTCCTTCAGCCAGGCTTTCTTTTATCAGACGTACGTCACCAGGACTATCTTCAACAAGCAGCACATTAAATGAATTCAGATTTCCTTGCATGCCTGTTTAACCTCCTTCCAATCTCTCATGGTTATAATGGTATTCTGTCGCATTCTTATCTTCTTAACCTCCGTCAGCCCCCATGTCCAATTATGCTTGCAGAATTATGGGGGTCACTTCTCAGCTTCTTATCTTCTTATCTTCTCATTCTGCCTGTCTTCATCATGAAATAGGACATAACGCCCTTCCCTGGGAATCGAGAAATAAAATGTAGAGCCTTGCCCTGTACCGGATGGTTCAGGGCCTTCCCCCTTCTCCGACTCTACCCATATCCGTCCTCCATGACGCTCCACAATCCTCTTGCATACCGCAAGCCCGATATTTACATCCACGCTATCAGGCTCTGAATTCAGGCGCTTAAAGATATGGAATACTTTTTCCTCATACTTTTTCTCTATCCCGATTCCATTGTCTTTGACTGAGAAAACCCAGCTGTCTCTGTCTTCCTCTGCAGATATATGAACACGGGGCCGTTCATTTCCATGAAACTTGAGAGCATTGTTTATAAGGTTCTGAAAAAGCAGGAACATCTGTTCGTCGTCAGCCATAATTATTGGCAATTGGTCATACGTAACTTCAGCCCCGCTTTCTTCAATAGTTTTCTGAAGATTAGTCAGCACTTTTTTTAGAATGTCTTCGCTTTCAAAAAGCTCAAAGGACCTGCCATGAGTGCCTATACGGGAATAAGCCAGAAGACCCTTTATCAGCATACGCATTTTCCCGGCGCCGTTCTCGGCAAAATGGATAAAATCGTCAGCATCCTTGTCAAGCCTGCCCTTGTACCTCTTGGCAAGGAGCTGAACATAGCTTGTCACCATACGCAATGGCTCCTGCAGATCGTGGGACGCGATCTGTACGATACGCTGTAATTCAGTATTGGAGCGGATCAGCACCTGCGACTGTTTGATAAGGGACAATTCCGACTCCTTGAGCCTTGAGATGTCTTTTGCCGTGCAGAGCAGACTGGACAAATTCCCGGCTTTATCTCTTATTACCGAACCGCTGATAAGGACTGGAATGGACCGGCCGTCCTTACTCCACAAACTCGTTTCATAATCTGATATATCGCCGCCATCAATGAGACGATCGAACACCGTGCCTTGCGGATGCGTTCTTTCTTCCCGAGGGAACAGAAATAAAACGTTTTTATTGATCAGTTCCTCCTCCTTATACCGCAGCAGGATACATGCGGCCCTGTTAACTGTCTTTATTTTTTTGTCCGGAGACGCCACAATAAGGGCATCCATCATATTGGTAATAATCGAGTCCACATATCTTTTATCTACCAGTTGTTCCTTCTGTTCTTTTAATTTCTTTATCATAATATTGAAAGCGCCGGCTAATTTCCCCAGTTCATCGTCTGACTGTACATCTATTGTCTGCGTTAAATCGCCATCAGCAACAGAACTTGTCTTTTTTACAAGTTCTTTAACAGGTCCGGCAATTGCCCTGCTCATAAAAAAAGCAACCAGAAAAGTAAAGGATATAGAAACAATTAAAACTATGCCCAGTATTTTCCTGGAAATATTCGTTGTCTTGAGGATGCTTTTATTATTTTCGTCGATTCTATTAGTTATGGTCTCTAATGCCGCGTGGCCCAAGTGTGTTATATTCTCTGCTGCATCTAAAGCTATCTTTTCCATCTCATTTGCTGATGTACCGCCCTTATATCCTTCCTTTATCTCTAATCCATAGCTAAATACAGCCTGCCTGTAGGTCTTCAGTTCTTTTACTAATTGGTCTATATCGGCTAATTCGTAGTTATCTGTTGTTAACTTTTTTACCTCCTCAACTTTTTTGAGCGCTCTGTTAATATGCAGGTTTACCGATGCAATAATCTCCTTCCTGCCCATGCTGTAATCATAAAGACTGTTTTTGCTATGATCGATTATCTCGAATAAAGAGTGCCATTTTCTCATCTTTACTTCTTCAATGATTACAATATCTTCAAGTTTTTGCGCGGTGCTGGACATAACCTTATAAGATAAAAGGCTTATCAGAACAACTATCAACAGCATTATTCCCAACCCCGCATAACGAACGGTCCTAAACGACAAAATTACCAACCCCCTTTGTTGTTAGTCCTCGCACAGATAGGTATCTAAATCTATCCGGGCTTCTTCAATCATCTGATTAAGTGGGGCATAGTCTTCATCCGTAGTCTCTATAAATTTTATGGCTCCAAATTGTTCGAGAACCAACCTGCCTTTCTTAGTCTTATGAAGGTCTAACAATAAATCTCTTATCTGCTTCTTTAAAGCAGGTTCTATATACCTGCTGACCGCTAATCCGTTTGACGGCACTTCCGGTGACTTCGCAAGAATAAGCATTTGATCTTCGAAATCCTTATTTTCGCGGCCTAAGGCGTCAAAGATATGATTTTTACCGCCGCCAACATCAACTTCTTCTGTATATACTGCCCAGGCGGATGCGTCATGGCTATCTGCAAAATATATTTTGGAAAAATATTCCTCCATATTATTAACACCGTGTTTTCTAAAATAGTCCAGTTGAAAGACATAGCCGGCAGTAGTGGCTTTATGGACTAAAACCAGGTTCTTCCCCTTCATATCTTCTACTGTCCTGATGCCGCTATCCTTACGCACAAATACATAGCCCCTATAGGTGGAACTTCCATCCAGCCAGACCGGGCGAGCAACAGGCTCTATTCCAGCTTTAGCACGGGTTAAGATAAAACTGAAACTGCCAAAAAAACCCGCGTCTGCTTTACCCTTTAAAAGAGCTCCGCATATCTCGCCATAACTGCGCAAAATCTCTGCGCGGACATCAAGATTCAGCTTTTCGGAAAGATAATCAACAATATATTTATAGCGTTTTCTCTGGTCAAAAATATTTTCCTCCGGGATAAGGGCAATGACAAACCTGTCACCTGCTCCAAATCGCTTTATACGGTCCCAAGAAGCCTCTTCTTGTGTCTCCGCGTAACTGGTAGCGCTGATTACCAGCGTTAACATCATAAAAACAAGCATTATATATGCGCTTAATCTTCTGCTCATAATGATTTCACCTTTCGTCCCTCATCCTTCTTTATTCAAAGACCAGGACTAACTCTTCAGATACATCACCGCTGCCATAAAGCGGTTGAGTTAACTTTCTATTAGCTTTCCTGCCTGCTATTTCATAACGCGAAACACCAAACTGATAACCCTTTTTTAAATCAAATCGAACGTCATCATCATTGCCCGTATTAAGGGCCCGTCCAAATTCTATCACCCATTTTCCATCCATCCATACCCCTTTAGCTTTGACATCCGCGCGGCTGTCTGTCGGCGTCTGATTAATGAATCTTTGGAATGCGTCTCCTTCGTATTCTATTTGAAGTTTTGTTTTATAAGCAGTAGTCCCCGAATCTCCTTTGCGGAGTAAATACATGATTGTTCCTGCTTTGCCGGTCAATTTAACAGCGTCTTTCGTATATTCGGGACTTAAGATATGGATCTTATCATCAGCATAGCCAACAGGGTCTGTCCTGAGCGCCTTCCATAACCAAACATCTGCTTTATAGAAATTCTCAGCATAGATACTCAGGTCCACTGGTATGGACCCCATATTCCACTTAAAAACAAAAATATCTTCCCTGTCTTTTCCTGTTTTGTATAGTTCTCTGCCTTTATCCCAGACCCAGCTCTTATGGGTTTTGGACTCATCCGGGTCCGTGAAACTGACAATGAAAAAGATCTCTTTATCTGTGTAAACCGCTTTAATTTTAATATCAATATCAGCAACCTTATCATGTGTGATAATCTCTTCAGCCCCGGACCAGGCACGATCAGAACCAATACCGTCAATGACAGGCTTTACCGGGGTTCTCACCGCTTTAAGTGTCTGGTCAGCGTGCAAAGAACCGGCGGGCATGACTGAGACCATCAGGACATAAATAATCATTGCCAGCTTTTTCATGACATTCCTCTTCCGGATTTAACGCCGCAAATGTGAGAATATTTACATGTTTGTCTGTTCATTTTCAGCTCACCTTATTGGGAAGCCTCACAATCTCAAGCCAGAAATCTTCAATTGTCCGTACTACCCTGATGAACTGCTCCAGATTGACCGGCTTGGTTATGTAACAGTTAGCGTGCTGTTCATAAGTCATAATGATATCCTGCTCGGCGTCAGAGGTTGTCAGAACGACTACCGGTAAATTCTTCAGTTCAGGATCGTTCTTAATATCGCTCAGTACCTCACGCCCGTCTTTCTTCGGCAAGTTCAGATCAAGCAGTATCAGGTCAGGACTCATTGCCTCAGAATAATCGCCCCGCCTGTGCAGGAAGTTCATGGCCGCTTCACCATCTGTGACAACGTGCAGATCATGACACAATTTACCTTCACTCAGGCTTTCTTTAATCAGACGGACATCCCCGGGGCTGTCCTCAACCAGTAAAATATTAAATGTATTGGCCAATTCTCTCATGTCCGCGCATCCTCCTTTTATTCTTTGTATGTTTACAATTGTGTTCTGTCATATTCTTATCTTCTTAACCTCCGTCAGCCCCCATGTCCAATTATGCTTGCAGAATTATGGGGGTCACTTCTCAACTTCTTGCTTCTGGATTGGTATCGTAAAGTAAAACGTCGTTCCGTGCCCTGTACCAGACGGTTCAGGGCTCTGCCCTGCATCCGATGGGACAGCGCCCTTTCCCTTCTCCGACTCTACCCATATCCTCCCTCCATGACGCTCCACTATCTTCCTGCATACTGCCAGCCCTATGCCTGTCCCTTCATATTCGCTCCTTGAGTGAAGCCTCTGGAATATCTGGAATATCCTTTCTTTATGTTTCTCCTCTATCCCTATTCCATTGTCTTTTACTGAAAACACCCAGTTGTCCCGCTCCTGCTTTGCTGAAACATGGACCTTCGGGGCTTTTTC
>VAPA010062818.1_pt1 | contig 17435 bp, 13 predicted proteins | sample 3395041 | NCBI WGS metagenome assembly VAPA01 (sample SAMN08290432, study PRJNA428436) | hydrothermal vent metagenome | isolation source: Deep-sea hydrothermal vent chimney | place: Indian Ocean: Southwest Indian Ridge | depth 1973 m m
ATTGCTTGGAGTCACCATGGGTGCAGAGGATGAGGGTGCTGAAGAACCTCTGCAGACAGATCAGTGAGACTCAACAAATACCTTGCCGAAGCCGGTATCGCCTCCCGAAGGAAGTGTGACGACCTGATCGAAGCCGGGACTGTCGCGGTCAACGGTACGGTTGTCAACCAGCCGTGGCTTGACATCGATCCGCAGAGCGATGAGGTCACTGTCGAAGGGAAACCGATTGAGCGCTCCCCGGGCCGGGTCTATCTTCTTCTGAATAAGCCTGCCGGTGTCATATCGACCGTAACTGACCCGCATGGCCGTGAGACGGTTCTGTCACTGCTGGGAAACGCTTTTCAGGACAGACGTCTCTTTCCGGTTGGAAGGCTCGATGCAGATACAACCGGCGCCCTCTTGCTGACAGACGACGGTGAACTTGCCTACCGGCTGACACACCCGAAGTACGAGACGGTCAAGGAATACTCGGTACTTCTCGACAGGACGTTCAGCGAAGAAGACGGGGAGCAGTTGGAATCGGGCGTTATGCTGGAAGATGGCTGGGCGAAACCCGACTCGGTTGAGCAGAAGAAATCGGGCAGGATAGTGGTTAAACTGCATGAAGGAAGAAAACGGATAATCAAGCGTATGTTCTCGGAACTCGGATTCAAGGTAGTAGAGCTGCACCGTATGAAGTTTGCCGGTCTATCGGCCGACGATCTGCCCACAGGTTCGTGGCGGGAACTCGATCTGGAAGAGATAAACAACCTTCGCAGTGGCGTCGGTCTGGAACCGATAGCCTGAAAGGATTTTCTCCGTGGATATAAAGGATCGACGCATTCTGGTACTGGGTGGCTTCGGTATGGTGGGGCAGGCCATCTGTCACGAACTGCTCTCCCACGGACCTGAACATCTGACAATCTCTTCATTATCGAAGGAGGAAGCTGAGAAGACCGTTTCCATTCTTGGTGAACAGCATCCGGCCACTTCTATTGAAGCCGCCTGGGGCAACATTTTCGTCAGAGAGTCCTTCAAGGATCTATCACGTACAGCGCTGCTTCAGGATCCCGATAACAGGCTGACATTCCTGCACGACGCTTTAGATGAACTTGATGAAGAAGTTGTTCAGGTTCAAACCCTTTACAGACTCATCGAACACTCACGGCCGGATCTGATCGTTGACTGCATCAATACTGCCACTGCTCTCGCATATCAGAATGTATATTCGGGCAGCCGCGAGGTGGTTATGGCGCTGGAGACCGGAGATCCCGGAGCGATCGAGGATACAACGGTTCGCCTTGTGGCAACCCAGTACACACCTCAGCTGATCCGTCATGTCCAGGTTCTCTATTCGGCGATGAGGAAAGTTGGAACCGGCATGTATCTGAAGGTCGGTACCACCGGTACGGGAGGAATGGGTCTGAACATCCCCTACACCCATTCCGAGGAGAGACCATCCCGGATGCTCTTGAGCAAGAGCGCCATGGCCGGAGCACACAGCATGCTTCTCTTCCTCATGGGGCGCACACCCGATGGACCGATCGTCAAAGAGGTCAAACCTGCGGCCGTCATAGCCTGGAAGGCGATAAACAAGGGACCGGTACTGAAAGGGAACAAGCCGATCCCTCTCTACGACATGTCGCCGGAGGACGCACATTCTCTGGAGGATGAACTGCAGCTGGAGCTGGATGCAGGTGCTTTCAAACAGTTCGATGGGGATAAAGTACTCGATTCCGTGTATATCGATACGGGTGAGAACGGATTCTTCTCAACCGGTGAATTCACTGTCATTACATCGATAGGGCAGATGGAATTCATAACACCCGAAGAGATCGCCGGAACGGTCATAAGGGAGATCCAGGGTGGCAACACCGGATACGACATCATTGCAGCGCTCGATATGTCCGTTATGGGACCGACCTACCGCGCCGGGGCTTCCAGAGAGGCTGCTCTAAAACGACTGAATAAACTTGAAGAGGAACATGGTGTGCGTTCGGTGGCGTTTGAGGTGCTGGGTCCACCCAGGTTGAGCAAACTGCTCTACGAAGCCGAACTGCTCAGGAGGACAGCCGGGACCTTGCGCAGTGTCGCTGCGGCGAGTGCAGAGGAGCTTTCAACCGGATGCCTCGCTCTGCTGGAAAGCGATGCCGAACTGAGAAGCAGTATTATCTCCATCGGGATCCCGATTCTGCTGCCCGATGGCAGACTGATGCGTGGTCCAGTTATTAAAATCCCGCCCCCCCGGGGCCGCGCCGCAGAACCAATAGATTCAGACCGGGTAGAGCAGTGGGCAGCCAGCGGCTGGGTTGATCTGCGCGTAGACAACATGTTCCACTGGCAGAAGCGAGCCGCCGAAATCATATCGGAGATAGACGCCGTCCCGGATGATGAGAGCAGCAGTAAATATCACCGCGACAGGGCATATTGGGCATTCGACCTTCCACTCGATATAGGGAAGACGGTAGGGTGGATTTTTACAAGGGAGGATAAAGGGGAACGGATGAAATAATGGCTGGAGAAAAGGGCCTGATCATCGCAATTGACGGTCCGGCAGGCTCTGGAAAGAGTACGACGGCCCGACTTGTGGCTGAGAGGCTCGGATATCTGTATATTGACACCGGCGCCATGTACAGGGCGGCCACGCTGCATGTTTTGCGAAGTAAAGTGGACCTGAATGATGCAGATGCAGTAGAAAATGCCGTCAAATCGTGTGAAATTCTATTATCACTGAATAAAAATAAGACACTTGTGCTGCTTGACGGCGAGGAAGTTTCTCACGAAATTCGTACGCCAGAGGTTACTCTCCACGCATCCGCAGTATCTGAGATTCCTCATGTTCGGGAAATTCTGGTCGGTGCCCAGCGCGCCATGGGCGCACAGGGGGGAGTAGTTTTAGAAGGACGCGACATCGGAAGTGTTGTTTTCCCGGATGCAGACCTGAAGATATACCTGGAAGCCGATCTCCAGACCCGCGCCACCAGACGATTCAATGAACTGCAGGCGCAAGGCGTTGAAACAACAGTGGAGGAAGTATCCTCAAGCATGCATGAGCGTGATGCGCTGGATATAAATCGTAAGCATTCACCTCTGCTGAGAGCAGAAGGTGCAGTTGTAGTAGATACAACAGATCTCTCAATCGAAGAACAGGTTGAGAGAATCGTGGCAATGGCAGAGAAGTCAATAGATAAACCCTAAACAAAGAAAAAAAGATGCAGGAAGACCTGATAGAAACCACTAACCCTTCGGAAGAGAATGCTGCTGATGAAAGCAGCAGGATCCTTACGGAGGAAGAGCTGGAAGCAGAAGAGTATACGCCGGAAGAATATGATGAGATGATGGCACTCTACGACGAGACCCTCGCCGAAATAGACGAAGGTCAGATCGTTACCGGAGTGGTTCTCTCCATCGAGGATAGAGATATCATTGTCGATGTAGGCTTCAAGAGTGAAGGCGCGATTCCCCTTGAAGAATTCGGGGATATTGAAAGCGTTTCCCTGGGCGACAAGGTAGATGTTTACCTTGAAAATATTGAGAACCAGGACGGCCAGATCGTTTTGAGCAAGTCGAAGGCCGACTTTATGAAGGTCTGGCACAAGATCAAGGACGCCTACGATACCGGCGAGGTCGTCATAGGTCGTCCGAACAGGCGCATCAAAGGCGGATTGATGGTCGATCTGATGGGTGTTTCCGCCTTCCTGCCTGGATCGCAGGTTGCATTGAGGCAGGTCAGAGATTTCGATCAATTTATCGAACGGGCAATCCGCCTCAAGATCATCAAGATAAACAAGAACAGGCGCAATATCGTGGTGAGCAGGCGCATGGTCCTTGAGGAGGAACGGGCCCAGATGCGCAAGGAAGTACTCGCCAACCTCTCGAAAGATCAGATCCGCGAAGGTACCGTCAAGAACATCACCGATTTCGGTGCATTCATCGACCTGGGTGGAGTGGATGGCCTGCTGCATATCACCGATATGTCGTGGGGCCGGGTCAACCATCCCAGTGAGGTTGTCAATATCGGCGATGTCGTTCAGGTCAAAGTGCTCGATTACAACGATGTGAAGGACCGCATCAGCCTCGGACTGAAACAGTTGCAGCCCTATCCGTGGAAGGGTGTTGAGGATCGTTATCCGGTCGATGCAAAGGTTATCGGAAAGGTCGTATCCATCACGGATTACGGTGCGTTCATTGAACTTGAAGAGGGTATTGAAGGTCTCGTTCACATCAGCGAGATGTCGTGGACGCAGCATATCAGACATCCCTCCAAACTTGTGAATATCGGCGATGAAATCGAAGTGGTGGTCCTGAGGGTCAACGCCGCTGAAGAGAAGGTCTCCCTGGGTCTGAAACAGACAGAGCCCGATCCGTGGGAGACCCTTGAAGTCCGGTTTGCAATTGGAAGCAATCTGCACGGCAAGGTGCGCAACCTTACCAATTTCGGTGCATTCGTGGAGATAGAACCCGGTATAGATGGACTGGTTCACATCAGCGACATGTCGTGGACGAAGAGAATCCGGCATCCATCCGAGATTCTGAGCAAGGGTGATGAGATCGACGTGGTGGTTCTGAGCATAGACAGGAACCAGAGAAGGATCTCGCTGGGCCACAAGCAGGCACTGCCGAATCCGTGGAACGATCTGGAGGAGCAGTACAAACCGGGTACCGAGACATCGGGGAAGATCACCCGCCTGATCGACAAGGGAGTTATCGTGGATCTTCCCAATGACGTTGAGGGATTTGTCCCTCTCCAGCATCTGGGCCGGGAAGATCTGTCCACGGCCGAAGAGGCCTTTGACGATGGGGATGACCTGCCCCTGACTGTTATCGAATTCGATCGCGAAGGCCGCAAGATTGTCCTCTCGGTCACCGAATACTTCAAGAGCAAGGATGAAAAGGAACAGGAAGTATTTCTCAAGAAGCATGAGAAGCGCGAAGTCACAATCGCCGACCACAGTGGAGCTGAGGATCTGGTCAAACTGAAGGATCACCTCGAGTCTGAGATGGATGACAGGGGACACGATCCGGTTGACGAAGATGATCCTGACGCATCACAAACTGCCGAAGAGGTAGTCGCAGAGGCCGAAGAGGATACAGAGAAGACCGAAGAGAAGGCGGAAGAAGCCGAGGAGGTCGAGGCAGCTGAACAGCCTGAAGAGACTGCAGAGATAGAGGAACCGGAGAAAGCTGAGGAGAAGGCGGAAGAAGCCGATAAGGCCGAGACAGCTGAACAGCCTGAAGAGACCGCAGAGATAGAGGAACCGGAGAAAGCTGAGGAGAAGGCGGAAGAAGCCGATAAGGCCGAGACAGCTGAACAGCCTGAAGAGACCGCAGAGATCGAGGAACCGAAGGCTGAGGAGCCGGAGAAGACCGAAGAGAAAGCTGAAGAAACCGAAAAGGCTGAAAAGAAGGAGAAGGTCGAAGAAGAGAAGGCTGAGTCGGCAAAGAAGAAGGCCAGGAGCAAAAGCAAAACCAGGGCCAAGGCCAAGACCAAAACAAAAGCCAAGGCAGCTCCGAAGACAAAGAAAAAGACCGTTAAGAAAGCCGCAAAAAAGAAGACAACCAGGAAAGCAGGGTCCTGATTTAACGGCTCACGGACCCGGCCTCTCTGGGTTGCCCGCGCGGGAATCGTGAAAGTCTATCTAGAAACCTACGGCTGCCAGATGAATGTCCGTGACTCGGAACTCGTGAGCGGCATTCTGATGCAGGCGGGCTGTCACCTTGTTGATTCGGCCGAATCGGCCGATATAATCCTCCTCAATACCTGTGCCGTCAGGCAGAATGCTGAGCAGCGCGTTATCGGCAGGATCAACCATCTTTCCGCTTTCAAGAATAACAGCTCCAAAACGATCGGTGTGCTGGGCTGTGTTCCGCAGCATATGGGGCAGGACCTGCTCGATTCGGTCCCCTCTATCGATTTCATCCTCGGTCCCGATTCCTACCGGTGCCTTCCGGAGATACTCGATTCCGCACTCGACAGGCGGTACGCGATGTGCAAGCTCGATAAAACCGAGCTTTACGAAGGACTTCCTCATCACCGGGCTGAAAAGAGTCCCAGTGCATTTGTAACAATCATGAGGGGATGCAACAGGATGTGCACCTTCTGCGTCGTTCCGCATACCAGGGGAAGGGAGCGGAGCAGAAAGAGCGAGGACGTTATTGATGAGGTCAGAAGACTGATAGATGACGACGTCAAGGAGGTCATACTGCTCGGCCAGACCGTCAATGCATATCAGGACGGCACAACCCGTTTCGACCGACTGCTGTGGCAGGTCGCAGAGACCGGTATTCCCCGGATACGGTTCACATCTCCCCATCCGTCCTTCTTCAGAGAGGAGGAGCTGGAGGCCATAGCAGAATGTGATGCAGTCTGCGAGTGGGTTCACCTGCCGGTGCAGGCAGGCAACAGCGATGTTCTGGCACGGATGCGTCGCGGCTACACCATAGAGGAATACATCGATATCACACACCGGATAAGGGATAGAATCCCCCGTGTCGCACTCACCACCGACATTATTGTTGGATTCCCGGGTGAGAGTGAGGAGCAGTTTGAAGATACACTGAGCCTTATGGCTGAGTGCAGGTTCGATTCAAGTTATTATTTCAAGTACTCTCCGCGACCCGGGACATACGCGGACAGAGCATATGATGATGATGTGGACGATGAGGAGAAACAGCGGCGACTCGAAAGGGTGATAGAACTCCAGAGCGAGCTCACCGTCAGTTCGAATCAGAAGTTTGAAGGACGCACGGCAGAGATACTGGTGACCGGGAGGGGGGATCGGGGGCCCGATCAGTGGCTGGGAAGAACCCGCGAGAACAAGATCGTTATTGTTGAGTCGAAAGAAGACCTGCTTGGTGCTATGGTAGATGTTAAAATCACGGGTACAGGAACCTGGTCGATGCGTGGAGAGTTAAAGCGGTAAACCCGGGAAGAAAGGATACTGAGGAAAATGTGGATGCTCAAATGGCTTGGTGTAGCGCTGCTCTTGATCCTGCTTCTCGGTTTCTCGATGCTGAATCTCGATCAGCTCGTCGATATCGACCTCTTCTTCTGGCAGTTTCAGGAAGTGCCCTTGATCCTGGTCATATTCGAGGCCTTCATCATCGGGATGCTGGTCTGGTTCCTCATCGCCTTCGTCAACGAGATTAAGCTCAGAGGGCAGCTGAGATCCCTCTCGCGTGACAGGGACGAGGTTCATGAGGAACTGCAGGCTCTCCGCAACCAGCCACTGGAGGAGCTGGATATGGAGGATCTTCCGGCGGAAGCAGAAGAAGATGTCGACTAACGAGATACTTCTCGGAGTAGCTTTCCTGCTGGCCCTGGTGCTCCTGGCAATCAGGCTCGACAGGCTGCGCAGAACGAAGATCAGCCGCGGCAGGAATCCGTATATGGAGGCTCTCCTTCACCTGATAAACGATGAAGAGAACCTAGCTTATTCGAAGCTGGTTGAAACGGTACGACTCGACACATCCAATATCGATGCCTACATCATCCTCGGGGATATTCTGCGCAAACGGGGTGAGCTGGAGCGCGCATTGAAAGTGCATCGAAACATAACCATACGCAGTGACCTTACCACCCAGGCCAATGTTACCGTCTTGAAGAGCCTCTCTCTCGACTATATCGCACTGAAACACTGGAAATCCGCTGAAGAGACACTTCTGAAGCTCGATCGTATTAAAAAGAGTGATACGTGGCCCAGGATGCGTCTTCTGGAAATACTGGAGGAACAGGAGAAATGGAAGGAAGCGTACGAACTGGCCTCGGTGCTCGAGGGTGAACCGGAAATCACCGATGAAAGACTGGCGGGATACAAAGTTGCCCGGGCCCGTGCACTGACAGAGCAGGGAGCATACCATAAGAGTCGGATCATCCTGAAAGAGGCTCTGAAACATGATCCCTCCTGCGCTGAGGCGTATCTGGCGATAGGGGATACCTACACCGATGAAGAGCGTATTGATGACGCCGTCCAATGGTGGGAGAAGCTGGTGGAAAATGTCCCCGATCGGGTGACAGAAGCATTCTCGCGGCTGGAAAATGCCCTTTATCAGATAGGGGAATTCAGTCGCATGGCTGATATCTATTCGAATCACCTCACTGCCAATCCAGCCAGTGCAGAGACTGCGCTGGCACTGGCTCACCTTCTGGAACGCAAGGGCGAGGTCGGTAAAGCGGTTGAAGTGCTCAAAAAGCACAAGCCGCATGTCGAAGAGACTTTTGTTCTGGATCAAGCGATTGCCAGGCTCCTCTACCGTTCGGGGAACACCGGGGAAGCTCTCGAAATGATATTCGGTGAGAGCGGCCAGAGACGTTCCCATACGGGCCCGGAGATTGAAGAACTGCTCGATTTCACTGCGGAAGAAGTCGATCTGAACGACGAGAAAAACGGGGAAGATCTTGAAGTGGGCAGGGAGGAAGCCGTGTGATGACCGGCCCGATGGGTCATAAACACCTCAGACACAATCACCGGTACCTGTTGATTTCAATCCTGATTGCTGGAGTTCTCCCTTCGACAGCTTCAGCCCGGCAACCCGGCTTTCAGGTCAATCCCTCGGCCGCTGCGGCCCGCGACCTCTATGATAGAGCTCAATACAACGATGCCCGACGGATGCTCGACACCCTGATTCAGCAGGGTAACATAACGGCTGAAATACTCTATTACCGGGGACTCGTAGAACCTGAAGCACTCATTGCTGTTGAAGTTTATTTTGACCGTGTATACAGGCGTTATCCCGGCACGGAGATGGCATCAAGAGCACTCTTTAAAATCGCCCAGTACTGGTACGATTCCGCCATGTATATAAAGGCCAGAGGACTATTTGGTGATGTAGCCTGGAGTCAGGGAGATTCTCCTCTGGGTCAGGCAGCGCGATACTGGAGGGGTATGACCTGGCTCCACTCATCAGCAGAACCCGATAGTCTCAGGATGGGGCTGAGCATTATTAAAAGAGCAGCACATCGATCTACAGATCCTGAGACCAGGGGGAGAGCACTGTTATCTACGGCTGAACTCAGCTTACGTCTGGGAAAACCCGACTCTGCTCTCACATATGCTGCGGCGGTCATTGAAGCACCATACCTGGAGGATCACAATCCTCGGGCGATGGGAATACAGGCTCTAGCATACGATGCTCTGGGAAACGTGGAGCAGGCCAGGATCGTGAGCCAGACACTCGTCAAAAGGTTCCCCGACACCTGGTATGGCAGAGAGGCCCGCAGGTGGCTGGCCCAACAGAGAGAGGCCATGGTCCAGGCACGGCTGGACTCCATGAGAACCATAGGCACAACCGGGATGACTCAGGGTGGCGTTGAGGAGGGCCGCTGGTCGGTACAGGTGGGAGCCTTTTCAGATCTGGGTAATGCCACCGATCTGGTAATGAGACTGACCCGTGGAGGATACAACGCCTGGCATGCGACCAAACGTGTCGATGGCAGGTTCCTGGTAGTCGTACTCGTCGGCCGCTTCGAAACGAGAGCGGAAGCAAATGCATTCGGCAGATCGCTTCAGGATTCCAGCGCGTCAGTTTCTACGTTCCAACTTTACGAAATCAAACCTCAATAGACAGAGCATTATATCGCCATGGCCAGGACTTCCACTCCATTGATGCAGCAGTACCTTCGCATCAAGGGAGAACATCCTGACGAGATACTTCTTTTCAGACTCGGCGACTTCTACGAGACATTCTTCGAAGACGCAAAGATAACTGCCAGAACCCTCGACATTGCACTGACCAGCCGTAATTCGGGGGATGGTGATAAGGCCATACCCCTTGCTGGATTCCCCGCACATGCTGGTGAAGTCTACATCAGCCGTCTTCTGAAGGCGGGCCAGAGGGTAGCTGTCTGCGAACAAGTAGAGGATCCAAAACAGGCAAAGGGGATAGTCAAACGCGAGGTGGTGGAGGTGCTGACTACTGGTACGGCCCTTGCCGACGGCTACCTGGAGGGTGAGCGCAACAATTACCTGATGGTGATTTACGGTTCCCGGGAAAGGGATGAGAAGTGGGGGGTTGCGGTTACGGATGTTTCAACCGGCGGGCTGGAGGTCACCGAAGTCTCCATTAACGAACTGATGGATGAGATACAGAGATATTCGCCATCCGAGATAGTGATCCCCGAATCTCTCGATATAGATCCCTTCCTGAAGGCACCGGGCCTTCATGTCCAGACGATAACACGCATGGAGGGATTCCGTTTCAACTTCGATCTGGCAGAACAGACCCTGAAGGAGCATTTCGGAGTTGAAACACTGAAGGGCTTCGGTCTCGACGAACTCGAAAATGGTGTAGGAGCACTAGGTGCGCTGGTTTCCTACCTGCAGGAGAAGAAGTTCTCCAGTCTCGGACATCTGAAACGGGTCAGGATCCGTGACAGCGATGACGGCATGCTCATCGATGCGGCAACCCAGAGGAACCTGGAACTGGTCAGGAATATCCGGGATGGCGGACGATCAGGCACGCTGCTGGAAGTTGTCGATCAAACCCGTACCGCGATGGGGGCAAGGGCACTGCACAGTGCAGTGCTGCGCCCGCTGACCTCTGCCGCCGATATAGAAGAGAGACTGGATGCTGTTGCATTAATCATCGAAGAACGTGACCTGTGCGACACATTGACAGACAGGTTGGAAGGACTGGGTGACCTGGAGCGTCTCTCCGTCAGGGTGGAAACAGGTAAAGCGACACCTCGTGATCTCCACTCGCTGCTCGGTGTTCAGGCATCTATTCCCGATCTGAAGGAAGTGCTCACATCCTTTTCATCCACCCTGCTCTCCAAGCTGGGGGATGAGCTCGATCCTCTGAGCGATCTGACCGCTGATCTGCAGAAAGCACTGAACGATGAGCCTCCGATCTCAATGACCGAGGGCGGCATAATCCGGGATGGCTATTCAGATGAACTCGACCGGCTGCGAAGTCTCATGTCGAGCGGCAAGGGATGGATTGCTGAACTTCAGAAATCGGAACGACAGCGTACGGGCATTCCGACCCTCAAGATCGGCTACAACAAGGTATTCGGTTACTACCTGGAAGTAACCAGGACGCACGCAGAGAAAGTTCCCGAAGACTATATCCGCAAGCAGACCCTGGTTGCCGCCGAACGCTACGTAACTCCTGAATTGAAGGATAAGGAAGAGGAAGTTCTGAAGGCGCAGGAGCGCTCATCAGCGCTCGAGTACGAGATCTTCTGTGATCTCAGGCAGATGACTGCTTCTCACCTTCAGGTCCTGCAGGGCAATGCTGCTGCACTTGCCATTGCAGACATGCTTGCAGCACTGGCCGATGCCGCCATTCGACACAGTTTCGTAAGGCCGGTCCTGACAGAAGACGGCACTCTGGAGATAGAGGAGGGGAGGCATCCTGTCGTTGAGGCTATTATGCCGAAGGCAACCTTCATCCCGAACGATACCCTCCACGGACCCGACAGACAGATCGCCATCGTCACCGGGCCGAACATGTCGGGCAAGAGTACATACCTGCGACAGGTGGGACTGATCTGCCTGCTGGCTCAGATGGGGTCCTTCGTCCCGGCAGCCCGGGCCCGCCTTCCGGTAATGGACAGGATATTTACACGGGTCGGCGCCATGGACAACCTGGCAGGCGGGGAATCGACCTTCCTCGTGGAAATGCACGAGACGGCGAACATTCTGCACAACGCAACTGAAGATTCCCTCGTGCTTCTCGATGAAGTCGGACGTGGCACGAGCACATATGATGGACTCTCAATTGCCTGGGCGGTTGGTGAATACATACACGAGGAGATCGGGGCAAAAACCATTTTCGCAACCCACTACCATGAACTGACCGTTCTTGCAGAGAGGTTCTCCAGGGTCTTCAACCTGAACGTGGCCGTCAAGGAGTGGGGGGACAAAGTCATTTTCCTGCACAAGATCGTTCCTGGCGGGTGCGATCACTCCTATGGGATACACGTTGCAGAACTGGCGGGAGTTCCGTCACCCGTAATCGATCGAGCCAGGGATATCCTGCACAACCTGGAGGAGGAGAGACCCCTGCCCGAAGGTGAGAGCACGGGCATGGTCACCTCCAGCAGTCAGACAGATCTCTTCCCCGAGCGTCCCGATCCCCTCATCGAAGAACTGAAAAGGGTGAACCCCGATACATTGACACCTGTTGAGGCCCTCAACCTCCTGGTCCGGCTTAAAGAAATGATCTGATGAAATACACCGGTTTCGCGTCAACCATAGACTCTCTGATAAAAACCCGATGCATCGGATACCCGACCGACGACCATCCCGATGAATGGTACTGTGCCTGGGAGTTCAAGCTTAACAAGACATAACCGCTGCACAGGTTTATGGTAATCTCCGACCAGTGTTCTGAGGATTACATCTGAATTTTGGCCAGGCGGATTGGGTGAGACCTGAGGAGTTTGATTGCAACGCATAGAAAAATCCGTCCATACCACCAATATAGATAACTCCACTTTCTGTAACCGTTGGCGAACACCTGTTCGCCCAAAATATCATATGCCCGATTGGATACTCCCACAATAACTCACCATCAACGCTAACAGCACTGATGTGATGGCCTTTATAGAAATATATCGTCCCATCTGATCCAATAGCAGGCGAAGATGTGTAGGCTCCAACTCCTGTCTTTCCAGAGAATCGCCATTTCAGGCTGCCATTTGGGTTCAATGCATAAATGCGCCCATAGACTGTACCAACATAAATCGAACCATCATTGCCGATAGCCGGGGAGGTGCTTAGCATTCCCGTTGCTGTTTTGAATTCCCATCTGAGGGTCCCGTCTGGTTCAAGTGCATAAATATAATAATTAGATGATCCCACATAGATTGCACCATCGGTACCTATTGCCGGAGACGTCATTCCTCCATTGGTAGAAAAACTCCATTTCATAGCACCATCGGGGCTGAATGCCAATAACTCTCCGGACGACATACCACCGGTATGCACATAGATAGAACCGTCAGCATCGATGGCTGGAGAGGAGTATCCTCCACCTTCTGGATTACTCCACTTGAGGGAGCCGGTATTGTCTATTGAATAAAGCTGGTCTGAACAAACATAGATTGTACCGTCAGCTCCGATTGCAGGAGATGATTCAATCTGACTTCCGGTCTGATATTTCCAGAATAAAGTTCCATCGGAATCAAGGGCATATAGATAGCTGTCCTCCGAACCCACAAAGATTCTCCCATTATCATCCACGGCGGGGGAAGAATAGACACTGCCCTCTGTTAAATAATTCCACCTGAGTGTACCGTCGGGATTCAAAGCACAAATATATCTTCCTGAACCGAAATAAATGGTGCCATTCACACCAATCGCTGGTGAGGACATATTCATACCTGGAGTATCGAATTTCCATAGCAGGTTTCCTGACACTGAAACCATTTGTTGGGTAGTGTCAGCAAGATCGCCGGTATCTCTCACTTCCATTATGACTGTGTACAGTGCAGCCTCAGTGAATCTGTGTGTGATCTGTTTCACAGTATCTAACGGAGTATCCCAACTGCCATTGCCGTCCCAATCCCATCGTATTCGCAGCTCATCCAGCTCATCCTCAGCATCACTACTCGATGAGGCATTCAAAAAATATGGCACTAAAACCGATCCACTATCAGGTGTCACAGTGAAGAAGGCAGAAGGTGGAGTATTGTCATCGTTTTCAGGCCTGGAAGGACGCAGCTTCGAACATGCGCTGCTCACTATAAGACAGAAACTCAAAGCTATATAGCAGCTTATATATCGATTATCTGATGGTCTCATAATATTTTAAAATAAAGCAGTAATACTAAAAGTCTGTCAAATCCATAAGTAGCGGACTGTGTCCGTTCCCCAATAATGACTCCTGAGTTACTGAATTACACTCTGTCTCCACCTTGACCAGTATTGCTCTCTGGTCTAGGCTGAAAACGTATTCACAACTGCCAGAATTATACTGTCTTATTTAGTTCCTGAGGTTCGGATTGAAATATCGGGCATATAGAATCACATAAGTAAAATCCGAACGATAGCAAAGACGAAAGAGCGTCTGGCAGGCAGGAAACGATTATAGAAAGGGGTATTGAGATGCGATCCAGCAGAACACTGACCTGTATATTCTCGATCTACCTGATTACTGCTGCTTGCACCAGCGATGAGACAGAACAGATACACACCTTCCAGATTTTCGAAGAAGAGGGGGTCCCGGTCGCCATTACATCTGGAGGTCCGAAATATGAGGGAGAGCTGTTTGAGTATGAAGAGGTTGTCCGACTGGAGCAGGATGAGAGCAGGGAGGAAACGATATTGTTCCGGGCTTCCCAGTACCTGATGGGAGAGGATGATAATTATTATGTCAATGACAGGGGAAATGTTCGGATAGCAGTATTTGGTCCTGACGGGAAATATCTAAGAAGTTTCGGACGAGATGGAGATGGACCGGGAGCGTTTCGATATCCAAGGCTTTTATGGATTCGCAACGATAATGTGGCAGTTTTCGACTCCCGAAACAGACGAACTTCATTGTTTCATATCGATGGTTCTTTTATTCAAACTTTTTCTCATTTAAAGGGTGGTTCAATAGCCGAACTGCATCCGACGCCAGAGGGATGTCTGGTTATAATTGATAGTGAGGCCACTCCTTTTTTAGAAAACGATTATATCTCTAGAACATATATGGCAACAATAGTAACAGCTGAAGGGGATACAATATGCCAAATTAAGGCACCTTCATTTACTACCGGACGTATGATCCTCTTGGAGAAATACATGATTGGGATCACGGGTCAAATCTACTATGGACCCCGTGCTGCAGCTTCCTACCAACCGGGTAAAGGAATTCTCACATACACAACAGCCGAACCTGAATTCAAGTGGTATGGATTAGATGGCAATCTGATGTACAAAGTAAGAATCGATATGGAACCAGAACTTGTTACACGTGAGGAGCGCCAAACGATTGAACAGATGCTGGACAGAAGCATTGAAGCTGCTACCGAGGACCGTGACATAGCACTTGCAAAGGCTTGGAAGAAATATGCAGAATTTCCAGAAATAAAATCGTACTGGTCCACAGTGAGGATAGACGACAAGGGTTATTATTGGCTTGGCCATCATCCTGATTACAGTGTTGAAGGTATGGAAATATATCGTCGGCCTTATAGAGTTCTTAGCCCAGATGGCGAATACCTGGGTGATACACTTCTGCCGGAACGGATATTCAATTTATCTCGGGGTCATTTACTGACATTCCGCGAAAATGAAGAGACAGGTGAGTCATTATTCATTGTCTACCGGATCATCCCAGCTGTAGAAGGACTGGAATATCCGTAGCGGCTATGCAGTCCAACGCTGACTATTAGATTGTGAACATTAGTAAATACGATCTCGTCTAATAGAATGCTTCTCCAGAATACACTTTAAAAGAAGTGAGCTTACGAAATCCCTTCCATATCCTCGTAGATATTGAGAAAGCTAGTCGCTGAGCGTTATCCATCGATAGGCGCCATCCTTCCAGTAGAAAGCACCGCTATAGGGACCCCTCCAGCTTGCTTCCAAGGCATCACCGACCAGTGTGAAAGGAACTCTCTTGTCTCTATCCTCAGAGAAGGGACGTATCTCGGTGCCCTTTCTGATGACACGTATGAAGCTGGCATTAGCGATTGGGCCTCGCCCTACTGTACTTCGAAAGATGGCATGAAGCGTATCCAACGAAGAGTGTACGATCACGAGACCTTTCTCGCGATTAGAGGTGTCCCGCACCTGTACGGCGACATCCATTTCGCCATCACCATTGAAATCACCCCGGAGATAGTAGGGATTCCAATCTGTCAGAATTTCGTAATGAATACCCTCAGGCCATAGACCAGATTCGATGGCTTTTCGAACTAATGCTGGTTCCGTTAATAGTGGCTCGGATTCGGTGAGGGATTCGACGTGAAACCCTCCATTGCTCCAGCGAAGGATCACCTGGCTGCCATTCCCGAACCCGACGATTAATGGCTCGGGGAAACCGTTTGCGGGCACAAAAAGAGCTGTAACATCCATCCTTGTGCTTCCATCTAGGAACGGCTGGTCTGCCCCAAAAATGAATACAGTATCAAGAGTTGCGGGAATAATCGCTAACCCGGTCCGCCAGTTAGCCTTTTCACGAATTGTGACAGCTATATCGATCTCACCATCCCCATCGAAATCACCACGCTGGTAGTATGGATTGACCTGGTGAACAATTCCGTAGACCTGAAAGCACTGCTCGTACAGCTCTGAGGGTCTCATATGGTTTCGCACATCAGGGTCGCGACTGCTGGCATCGCCAGGCCATATACCGTTTTCAGCAGCCTGCCTTACTAAATACGGTTCGTAGGAAAGGAGCCAATACTGCTGCAGGGCATCCTCACTTAAAGATAGTGGTATTAGGAGGAATCCCATCAATACGACGGCACTGAAGAATGGTGAACCTTTCTGTATGAAAAACCGAATACTAATTATCTGCTCCAAGGTTGGTTATCATCTGCTCATTCAAGTATAGTGGATGTTGTCTCATCATTGCCATATATCATGCATGATATCCTTTGAGGAGTGGAATTAATCATGCAGAAAGTCTACCGAACAGTTAGCCTTCCAATGCTCGCATTCATCTTGATCTTCTTATATCCAAAGGATTCCCAGCAGAAATCGATTCAATCCGAGTATGGTCCCCTGACTGGGATTGACAGAATCAACCTTCGCATCTTCTACCGAGGTAGTTTGGGTACCAATGCACCTGATTTCCGTGGAATCCTGAGGTATGATGGGAAGGGTTTCCTGGCGCCACGTCTCGATTCGCTCATGGTTGATTCCAGAGACAGGGATTATCGACTCAATCTAATGGTTACCCTCAGACAGTACCCGCTGGAGCATCCTGAACCGATAAGCAGGGTGTTGGTTACTTATGCGTGGATTGAAAGTCGAAGTGAACGGATTGTGGGGAGGCGGAGAGCCCCGGAACAAAGAGAAGAAGTCAGCATTCATACCGTAAACGGGCTTGTTCTATGGCAGAGTCAACCCAGAATAACCTGGATCGAGGACATTTCTGATTTTGAGGTTACTGCCCAAAAAGATATCGAGCATCACCTGAATAAGTTTGCTGATGACTGGTTCAGAGACAACATGATGAGGTGATGGTAAGATCAGAAGAAGAACTGTAAATAGGCCATGGAGAACTCTTACATGGACAAGGATACATCTTGATGGGGAGATTCTTCAAATCTTCAATTTGCAGGGGACTTTCCGTCTGTTTACTTATGCCCGCTGATCACTCTTACGGCTGCATCGGTCATTGTGCCTGCTCGCAGGCCGGCGGCCCTGCCGCGTTCGAGGGCGGCTTCGGTTCCCACACCCTTTTCGAGTGCAAGATAGGCGGCCCAGAATCCACCCACACGGTTGGAGGAGGCGCAATGTATGAGCAGGGGGCCGTCGATCTTCTTTAAAGCTTCCACAAACTTGTCGATGTCA
>VAPA011125530.1_pt1 | contig 17416 bp, 20 predicted proteins | sample 3395041 | NCBI WGS metagenome assembly VAPA01 (sample SAMN08290432, study PRJNA428436) | hydrothermal vent metagenome | isolation source: Deep-sea hydrothermal vent chimney | place: Indian Ocean: Southwest Indian Ridge | depth 1973 m m
ATTCAAATGATAATGAATTGCACATTTAAAAAGAGTAGAGTTTTTCAAAACTGACTTATTCTACAGACTCGTTAGGTGTAAATATGGATCAAAACTCAAACAGTATTATCGAATTCATAGTTAATGCAATACTTTTGCTTTTTGGTCATGCTAATTTGTGGCCAACTTTAGTGTCCATATTATCTGGTTTGATTTTCACAGCAATTTTCATGCTATTTTTTGGATTATTTTTGTTTGTGGCATCTACTAATCGTTTTGGTATATGGCCTACAAACATTGCAAAGTCATTTCTTGTACTACAGTCGATAGTCATTGCATATTTTCTTGCAGGAATTATTGCAATATTTTCTCATGAACTATGGGATACATCTGTAACAATTGTTTTATTACCATTCTTAATTTTGATTTTTATCCCTATGCTTTTCATGATTAAAAGGTTTGGGCGTAAAAAGAAAATAAGTGGAGTTGGGGACGGAGGTAAAAAGTAAAATAACTTTTTATTTCCTAACCACTAGTTGCAGATGACACCAGGCGAAATTGCGAAATTGGAGTCAGGTCTTGTATTTTAACATTGATATATGAACGAACGGGGACATAGGTAACAGATCATTCTAAGTACATAGGTAACACTTTTTGCCTATAATTTGTCCTAATTGCGGATTTAAAAATACAGAGCTGGATGTTTATCCAGACCATGAATGTCCGCAGTGTGGGATTATTTATAATAAATATAATAATAAGGGGGAAATTTCACAAAAACCTGAAACTCCACTTTCAAACGCACCAGAAACACAAGACCCCCCCATACGTAATCTCTTTATTTCAATAATTTCTAAAACTTGGCTGTGGCCTGTCCCTTTGATTGTAGTGCAATTATTATGGCTTTTGTTTAATTTCCGGAAAGTCAAAGATCCAGTCGTATTATTATTATCAATCCTGATATGTATTATTGTTTATTGGCTGACCTATACATCTTTTTTCCGATATGCTCAATATGCTAGCTGGTATACAAAAGCTCCCTCGGAAGAGGAAATTGGTTGTATAGTTATCTTATTCAGGATAGCTATGTTTTTAGGCTTATGTTTTATTATGTACTTAATAATCAGCGGAAAAGCAATTGTAAGTTAAAAGCATATTTTTAAAAAATAGGGAAATCTACTAACAAAATATTACACCTTATTAGAAATGGGGTCAGACTTGACTATTGACATTTGAAAAAAACTAAAAACCAGATCCAGCGGATGCGCATAGCGCATCGCTGATTCGGACGTTAGAAATGGAAAAAACAACTTTTAAAATATTCGTTGTACTCTTATGTGGGTTCTTGCTTATTGGTATGGCCTCAACAAACAATGAAAGATTACAAACGGCAAAAAAATTTAAAGAAATTGATCGGCTGGCAAATAAACTGCAAGATACTCACCAAATCCCCATGCAGGATATTATGCCCAGAATAAAAGAAGCTGAAAGGCACTTTAAGCAAAGGGAGTATCAAAAGGCAGGTCAACTATTAGATGGGATAATAGCGGAGCTCAAAAGGACACCGCCACTTACGCCAGCTTCTGATAACTTTGATACTACTAAAATAAACACATCAGGGTGGCAGGACACCCCATTTATTTCTGCCGATGGGAAGAAATTGTTCTTTACTTATAGTCCTCATGACTTCTTACGCGCAAAAAAAACCAAATTTAAAGAAATCATGATTCGAGGACCAATACGTCCAGGTCATACCAGGGAAGAATATATAACACGCCCTCAAGTGCTTGTAGCTCATAATTATTTAGCCAGGTTAAATGCTGATGGTACGTGGTCCACACCTCAGCCGCTTCACTTTGATGGTGGTGATTCTGTAGGAGGGAGCATGTGGGTTAGCAAGGATGGCAATGACATGTATTTGGCAGGATGGGGCAATCCAAATCGATCCAATTATGGAAGCGGGGATATTTACGTTTCATCGAGAAAAAGCAAAAACAACTGGTCAGCACCCATAAACCTGGGGCCAACTATAAATACCAAACATCTTGAAGACAACCCACATTTTCTCGAAGACAGGCAAACCCTGTATTTTGATTCTGACAGGCCCGGAGGCTATGGAAACTGGGATATTTATTATACGGTCAGGAATAAAGATGGTTCCTGGTCCAAACCGGTTAATATGGGGGCGCCAATAAATACCAAAGCAACTGAAGGGATGGCATTTTTAAGTGGAACTGGGAGGGAGTTATATTTTGTCAGGGGGGATTCTTCCCGGCAGAAACCATCACAATTCTTTGTGTCTGAAAAAAACGCAGATGGAAACTGGGATGAACCGCAGTTGATCAATTTTGGAATGACCTCTGTAAGTTCGCCATCGCTGACAGAAGACGGAAAGGCATTATATTTTCTCTGGGTAGATCACCAAAAGAAGGAAATAACTATCTGGGTTTCAGAGAAAAAACCGGATGGTACGTGGCACACCCCAAAGCCTGTAAATTAATGGCTATAATTCTATAATTTCGGGGACACAATACTTAATTATTGATTTGTACCGTTAATCTGATATAACAAAAAATACTGTATAATTATTTGTTAGGTTGAAAAAAATGATTTATGTTTCATAGGTACTATACCGGTTTATATGGGCAGGGGATCTTTATTGATGTTTGAAAGGCTGAAATGAATAAGACCGTAATTCATTTATTAATTCTTATAATTGTCTTTGCCTTGTTCTTGTCCTGTACCAAAAGTCCGGAAGATATGCTGGTTGGTGAATGGAGCGGAACTGATAACAAGGGGCAGACCGCTTTATTTATATTCCATGGGGACGGAAATGCTGAAATGGTTTTCGGAGACCGCGTCATAAACGGGGAGAATATCGATGGGACAGTCACCTGGAAAATTTACCCCGATTATGATCCTATACAGCTGGATCTTCTTGTTTATAAACCATCTAAAGAGCCATTTTCACTGCCAATGATAATGAGATTCATTTCAGATACCGAAATTCAGATAGCTGTTGCTGATACATTTACATTCCGTCCTACTGAATTTTCAAGTAGCGATATAATCAATCTTAGCAAGCAATAATTGCTTCCTGTTTTCTCAGAAAATCAACGAATATAATAATGCCTATGTTGCCTGCCTTAAGCGGGCAGGGTGGGTTCGATTCCCACAATCTCCCACCATTAAACTACAAGGAGAACTTCTTCAAGGGATACTATTTTCTTTAGGGTCGAGTTTCTCTGCCATCGAAATTATTTATTAATTAGACTGAATAGCCTATCAGCGTATTTAGAGTCAAGTTTTTTTAATATCACATATTCCCTTATTTCTTCCTTTCCATGATATACAGGATTCTTTCAGAGTCAGTGATTTTTACTGAGTTTTTGATCGCAAAAAACTTCTCAAACTCCTTCTCAAACATTTCCTGTGTATAATCAGAAAAAATATCCTTTCTTGTCGACAGGAGCCTCTGGATCTGCGAGTCTTTTTTCGAGACAAACTCAATAATCAGAGAATTGCAGATTTTACTGAAAAAGCCGGCTATTTTTTCAAGTGGCAGGTTGTTTGAGATAGCCAGATGATGAATTAAGGCAAGGGCAAGCACAGTATCAGCCGGGCCCCTCTCCACAAGGGACATTCTCTCTGAATGATCCCAGCCAATACCCGGGCTGGGATTTGTCAGATCGAGTAAAAGAGGAAGAATAGCGGTTTCACGCTTCTCAATGCACTTAAGATAATTTCTTTCAACGCATGCAGGATCAATATCAAAGGATATCGTCTGTATCCCTTTATCACCGGCAATACGGCTAAAAGTCCCTATATTTGCACCAAGATCCCAGACACTTCTGGGTTTAACCGCATCCACGAATTTTGTTACAATCTGTTTCTTGTGGTTGAAGGCATCTGAAGAATAATTTGTGTCCCCGTAATAATCGCCCCATTCAGTTCCCTTTACTTTCCATTTCAGTCTTTTGACAGCAGACTCTAAATTATCCATAAGGGCAATAAGAGAAAACTTACTCATTTTACGATTTGTTATATTCACAGTTTTATCTGCAAAATATCTCTGGCTTTTTGCATGAATGTGAATATGTGAGAGCAGAGATGGTTTTAAACGGGTAGGAAATGGCAGAAGCGAGCTTGCTAAATCCAAAGGCACACCGTCTATAAAAACACGAAGTAATTGGTTGAGCATGATATTCCTGTGACACATTAGAGCTAAAGGTGCAAGAAAATGCTGGCAAAACTGCCTGTATGCGATCCACGGCAGGCCCTCTATATATTTCTCAAAAGAAAGGGTATCAATAAATACAGGCCTGCCTTTTATAAATTGTATGTTATAGGCGCTGCTGTCTTTAAGGACCATACCGAAATTGAGTGCCCGTTTTTGAATTCCAAGTGTTGTTAAAGCTGCGTCCTTTAACTGGCTGAAACTCCATTCATATGGATAAGATATGAACGGTACTACTTCAGGTTTGATTACTCTGTAAACTCTGTCAGTCCTGGCATAATCACTGCTCACTTCTTCATGTGTAATCAATAATCCTGCGTCTATAAGGGTCTTATATAAATCGGAATTCATGAGGTGTTCAAAATGCTCTTTGTAGGAGATGTTTATCTGACGAAAGATATGACCGTCACGGGAGAAAAGGAACCCGCTTGGGTCGCGGAATGAACCTGGAATATTTCCACTTGTCTTCAGTGTATTAATTTCCCCGTTTCCCGGTGAATAAATTCTTAAAGAAGTTCTTGATCCTGTTCCAGAACAATTTCACTGCAAATAACCCGCCGAGAAAGGCTGCTATGATAAATTGAAGAATATAGCTGCCGGTTCCTGCGTCAATATAGGCATAAGTATTCTGAGGGAAAAATAAGAAAAATAGAGCAAGCAATACGGTTATCGTCATCAAGCACCTGAAACGTTTAATGGTGATTTCTCCTTTTTAAACAAAAGATATAGTAAAACGGGTTGAAAAATCAAGAAGGATGAGTGTCAAATGAGCGAATGAGAATTGCCACTCAGTAAAAATCGTTGAAAAAACTGATCCTGTTTGATAAAATTCAAACAATCCTAAAAAGCGATCTTTTATCATCTATCATCATCTTAAGAAGATTCGATGGTGAAGATGCACTTGCGAAACAAAAAAGACGATTTCACCGACTACGAACTCGGCTATTTTGAGAAATATATGTCCGAATCGTTCTACGTAGATAAGCGAAAGAAACTGGTGTCTGGAACACAGATATTGAATTACAGTAAGTCTAAGTTACAGAACCATATAGGAATAGAAATGGCCCAAAAATGGTATTTCCTTGGTGTTTTATCAATATTTTACGTCTACTTTTATATCTTTATGGAATGGCTTTTCTTTGTGACAAAGCCTTCCTTCTTTTCTGCAATAGGTGCCTACGAAGAGATCTTGATTTTAGTCATAACACCATTGCCTCCAGTGTTGATGAGTCTGTTGGCAATCTTTGTGCTATGGGTTGCCAGTAGAATAACTGAGAATTATATTAATCAGGAAATATTTACTGCAATAGCCCGGGTAATTCCAGCACTAATTTTGACTGCGACCATTCTTATACTGACGGATAACTTTACATATACGCTTTTCAAATTCGGGATCAAATCACTTGATAGCCTATGGCGATTGGGTTATGGAGCGTTATTCTTATTACTGTTTGTCTATGTTTACAAGAAGCTTTATAGTACTGAAAGAAGGAAATTCTTACAAGCAAGGTTTAATATGTTTTTATATGGCGCCGTGGCTTTGCTTGCTATATCATCCGGAGGGATTGTTCTCGCCTATTTTTCGATTGATGCTGTAGCGAGCGGCAATACTTATGTGACATCAAACATAAAAAAACTCCCTAACATTCTCCTCATAGCGTCGGATGGTTTGAATGCCGATCACATGTCTGTCTATGGTTATAATCGTGATACAACCCCATTCATTCGAAAATTTGCGAGAAACGCTCTCGTCTTTGAAAACTGCATGCCCAATAGCTCCAACTCCGGCGGTTCAATCGCTTCAATGTTGACAGGTAAACTGCCAACACAAACAAGGGTAATCTACCCCCCCGATATCCTAAAAGGCAAGGATGCCTACCAACACTTACCAGCTATCCTTCGAAAACAGGGCTATCGAAGTATTGACCTTAGCATCAGGCATTATGCTGATGCTTATGACCTGAACATGAGAAATTCATTTGACTCTGCCAATTTCAGAAAAGCCCAAGACTTTAAATTAAGATATCTATCCAATTATCTTGGCAGTTCCATATTTGATCCCGAAATATATTTTTTTGAACAAATTTATGAGCGCATTGAAAGCCGATTGCTTCATATATCGGGCATCAGAAAGATGATCGACCCTTTTGGAGAGGTTGTAAATGCAAAGAAAAAGAAGGCTAATTTTGATATATTTAAAGTGTTAGTATTAGAGAGATTTATGGAGGAGTCGGATACGCCTGTTTTTGCTCATCTTCACTTGTTGGGAACCCATTCCAATGGTGGAAGGTTCTTACCTAATAGAAGAGTATTTTCGATCGGGAAAAAACAAGATGCACCTTTTATGATTGATTTCTATGATGATGCGATCTTAGATTTTGATAGATATGTGGAAGACATCATTAAATATTTAAAAACAAGCAATAAACTCAAAGACACAATTGTTGTTATTCACTCAGATCATGGGATGCGATGGAAAACAAATGTCAGGATCCCATTAATCATATATTTCCCAGATCAATCCCATGTTGGTAGGGTTTCTATTAATACCCAACATATTGATATTGCGCCAACTATACTTGACTATCTTGGGATAGAAATTCCAGAGTGGATGGAGGGAAAATCATTATTGGTGCCAGGGATCGACAGACTTCGCCCGATTATTAGTGTTTCTGTAAGTGGTATAAAAGTAATGGAAACTGGCTGGCAGGAAAAAACAAATCCATCCCCACCATTTTACGGTCTTGGTTTTGTTTCGGTTGACATCTGTCATAAATCATATCGACTGAACTTGAAAAATAATGTGTTTTCTGTTTCTGAAATTATAGGACATACCGCACCGTGTGATAACTCGGAAATGCCAGATAATGCCCAGGTCAAGTATTATATTGTTAATCACCTTCGCGAAAATGGTTATGATGTCTCTTCGATTGTAGCACCTTGATTTTCTGCCATATACTACCTGCCGATCCTTTTCCTTTAGTCTCAAGGGCTTTTAAGGGCCTTTAATTCCGGGGACACAATACTTAATTATTGATTGATAATGCCCCATTAATCTGCTATAACAATGAAAACTTTATAATTGTCTGTCAGAATGAAAAATATATAAGCTAAATGAACCAGTCAATTTATAATATTTCCTATCTTAATCTCCTCTGGGCATTCATTCCCGTGTTTGCCGTCATTGTAATTTTCATTCGCTGGTCTTTAGGTGTGTCCACAGTCCTTCACGGACTTTTCCGGATGTGTCTTCAGCTTATTCTTGTCGGGTATGTATTAAACTTCATATTTGATACAAACCAGCCTCTGATCATTCTAATGGTGCTCAGCATAATGCTTGCTGCCGCTGGTATTATTGCACTGAGACCGGTCGGCAAGAAGAACAGAAATCTTTATCTGAAGGCATTTCTGTCAATTTCTGTCAGCAGTATAATTACTCTTTTTATAGTGACTCAGGGCGTAATAAGCCTGGACCCATGGTATAAACCTCAATATTTCATTCCGCTTGCCGGGATGATAATAGCGAATGCCATGAACGCTGTCAGTCTGGGGGCTGAACGGCTGGAATCTGAAATGAGGCAGGAAACTGATTATTTAAAGGCGCGCGCCGCCGCTTTCAGAACTTCCCTTATCCCTGTAACAAACTCACTCTTTGCCGTTGGGATCGTATCTCTGCCGGGTATGATGACCGGGCAGATATTATCAGGCATCTCACCCCTGATCGCCGCGCGTTATCAGATCATGGTCATGTGCATGGTATTTGGTTCGGCCGGTATTTCTTCCGCGCTGTACATGAAATTTGTGGAAAAGGATTACCGTTAGATTATATTTACCGGTCTTCTGTTTTTGGTGCTACACTAAGAAATAAAGGCCCTGAAGTCGGTGTCGCCCGATAAAGGAGAAAAGGGATATTGAAAGAAGAGTTTATAGAAGGAGACCGGGCTACTAAAATTAAGCTTATTGTTCTGCTGGCCATATTCATTGCGGTTGTCCTTTTGACTGTTCCACTATTTGGAAAATACAAGCAGGTCAGTGACAGCGGTAATATTGAAGAAATTAAATCCACAATAGACCTGCTGGTAATAATACTTCCTGCAGAGGTATGTATTCTGATCAGCTGTGTGCTTCTGGCTCTGTACCTGAGCCGCAAAGTTAAAATGACAGGCTCCTGGCCGCCGCCGGGAATGCGCGCGGCATTTAAGACAAAAGTGCGGCGCGGGGGACATGCTGATTTCATGTGGCTGATTATGATATTGGCAAGTGTGATATTTCTTATTGAAATATATGTAAAAGTGTACCAATGGCTGCTTATTTATAAAGTCCATAAGGTTCTGAACATGCTTAGTCTCTAGTGCAAAAAAATATAACGCATACTGTCGTAAGTCCATGTGAAAACCGCCCGAACAACATACCTCTGCGTATAAGTTCTTGCCGGTATTTATGACATGAGATATATAGTATTCATTTTATTTAGTTTGTATTTGATATTATATGCGGTTTCTTCCCTGGCTGTTGACTATAATCCATGGACAAGCACCTTTTATTTTGAAAACGACCTTTTTAACGGTACTGACAGCAACTATACCAACGGCGCAAAACTTTCCATAATATCTCCTGATCTTTCCCCCCACGCGCAGGACGGGAAATTGCCGCGCAGGGTCCTTGAGTTCATTCACCGGATTCCCTTTATAGGTGAATCAACACCGAATTATACCCATAAGGTTGAATTTGCCATCGGACAGAACATGTACACACCTTCTGATACCGGAAGGTTCGAACTGATCAAAGACGACCGGCCGTACGCGGGCTGGACATATATTTCCACTTCTTACCACAGAAAAAATGAGGCAAAGGACTTTATGAGTTTTATGGACACGGTAGAATTACAGCTGGGCATAATCGGGCCTGAATCCTATGCAGAGGAAACGCAGAAACTTGTGCACGAACTGCGTGACCTTAATCAGCCAAACGGCTGGGACAATCAGCTGAAAAATGAACCGGGCCTTGCAGTTGCTTTTGAGCGCAAGTGGCTCTTCCATCCGGTTGTGACTGATAAGTTCGGATATAGCGCGATTATACATACCGGTTCCACGCTTGGGAATGTGTACACTTATTTGAATGCGGGAGTAGAATTTCGTCTGGGATGGAATATCCCTACTGAAGATTTCGGGGCCTCGCTGATCCGTCCTGCCGGCAGTACACGCCTGAAAATAGGCGACAGGTTCATGATGTTTGTCTTTGGCGCTGTGAACGGCAGGGCAGTTGCGCGGGATATCTTTCTTGACGGCAATACTTTTACTGACAGCCACAGCATAGGAAAGAATTATTTTGTGGCAGACATTGCAGGAGGCCTTGCAGTCAATTACAGGAGAGTAATAATGACCTGGACCCAGGTTATGCGGACCAAAGAGTTCAAGGGACAGGAGAGTGAGCACAGTTTTGGCGCAATTGCCCTTTCATTTTCCTTTCCGATTGACCTTTCAGGGGTGTTCAGCACGGAGTCCGGGATAAATAAGCAGAATGGGATCTGACGCATAAAAGTGAGCTTGAAAGTGTTGTTATCTCACCGATTATTCCCATATGTATCTTTTATTCAAGCCAAATGTTAAAATCTGTCCCTGTATAAATTGTGAAATTATGAAAGCGATGAGAATAAACAATGGAACTGTTTGAAAATTTAGGCCTGTCTGAGGATACGCTGAAAGCCCTGAAGAAAAAGGGATTTGAAGAGCCTACTCCGATTCAGGTGCAGACCATTCCCGCCATACTGTCAGGCAGCAAGGATGTTGTGGGTCAGGCCCAGACCGGAACGGGCAAGACCGCGGCTTTCGGACTGCCCATGATCGAACTGCTTCAGGGAAAGTCAGGATTTGTACAGGCTCTTGTACTTACACCGACAAGGGAACTGGCTATCCAGGTCGCTGACGAGATAAATTCTTTAAAAGGAAAGAGCAAATTAAGCGCTGTTCCTATCTATGGCGGACAGGCAATAGATATTCAGCTCAGGAGCTTGCGAAAAGGAGTTGACATTGTCGTGGGCACTCCGGGCAGGGTTATAGACCATATTAACCGCCGCACATTGAAACTGAATAGAATATCCTTTCTTGTGCTGGATGAGGCCGATGAAATGCTTAACATGGGGTTTCTTGACGATGTCAAAGAGATCATGGAAAGTACTTCTGCTGAAAAGAGGACCATGTTGTTTTCAGCGACTATGCCGAATCAGATAATGCAGATCGCCAAGAAGTATATGGGCGAATATGATGTGTTTAAGGTGTCCAAGGGTCAGCTTACGGTCAGTCAGACAGACCAGATCTATTTTGAAGTCTCAGGGGGCGATAAATTCGAGGCCCTGTGCAGGATCATAGACATGGAAGAGGATTTTTACGGGCTTGTTTTTTGCAGGACCAAGATCGACGTTGACACTGTCGGCAATCATCTTATTGAACGCGGCTATGATGCTGATTCACTTCATGGCGATATGTCCCAGAGTCAGAGAGAAAAGATATTGAATAAATTTAAAAAGCGCAGGCTCAATGTGCTTGTGGCAACAGATGTGGCCGCAAGAGGTATTGATGTCCAGAATCTTACGCATGTGATCAATTACGCCCTGCCGCAGGATCCTGAATCATATGTTCACAGGATTGGCCGTACCGGCCGGGCCGGCAAAGAGGGCATTGCTGTGACATTTATTACGCCGCAGGAATACAGGAAACTGCAGTTTATCAAGAAAAGTGCGAAAACAGATATCCGTAAGGAGAAACTGCCCAGGGTCAAAGACGTAATCAAAACAAAAAAACGTAGGATCAAAGCTGAACTCAAAGACATGGTCAAGTCTGACGTTCAGGGTGAATATCGTAAAATGTCTGCCGAACTTTTGGAGAACCATGAACCCGAAGATATACTTGCGGCCCTTCTGCAATACTCTTTTCAGGATGAGCTGAATGAGAAGAGCTATACGGAAATAGAAGACGCGGTTGTTGATACCAAAGGGAAAACGCGGCTGTTTGTGACGCAGGGCAGCAAAGACGGCCTGACGCGCGGTAAACTGACGGAGTTCCTCCGGGATAAATGCAGGGTCAAAGGCGACAGGTTCAGGGACATTCAGATCCTTGATAAATTCTCATTTGTAACACTTCCGTTTAATGAGGCTGAAACAGTACTGTCTTTTTTTAAGAAAAAAACAAGAGGATCAGGCCCGTTCATTACAAAAGCAAAAAAAAGCCGTAAACGGGACTGATTACCATAAAGTTTCCGCCTTGTTAAGTGCTTCATATTTTTATTGTCAACAGCTTGATACCTTTTTGAATAATGAGCATTTGTTCTACGCTATGCATTATTGCTCCACCTTATTAGTACCCTATCGGGCATATATGATAATGCATTTATTTCTTATTGTACCCTGAAGGGTATGAAGCAACTGCTAATATACCTTTAAGGGTATAAATTATATAAATCAATATTGAAATTATACCCGATATGTGGTATATTAATTGCATGAAACAAGATAAACATGGATACATAATAAATATGTCTCATCAGATAAAAAGTCTGCGAAAGAAAAATGGGTTAACTCAGGTAGAGTTTGCCAGACGAGCAGGAGTCGGATTGCGTTTTTTAAGAGAACTTGAAAACGGTAAAATGACAGTAAGGTTGGATAAGCTTATGCAGGTTCTGGATTTCCTGGGGTATCATCTGGAGTTAACAAGGAATGAGCCGCAACAAGCCGGGAAACATGAATAAACGGACTATTAGATGGAGAATTCATTTATGGATGTATATAGAAAAGCGAAGGTCTTTTATAAAAATGAATTAGCAGGTTATATTACCGAGACCGGAGACGGTTACACCTTCCAGTATGATAATGAATTCTTGAAGAAGAATATTCCAATCTCTATGTCATTGCCTCCCAGAGCGGAACCTTATAGTTCAAAAGAATTATTTCCTTTTTTTAAAGGGCTTCTTCCTGAGGGATGGTATCTGAATATCGTGTGTGCGACACAAAAGGTCGACAATAAAGATTCATTTGGTTTATTGCTGGCAAGCACCAGTAGTGATACTATTGGTGCGGTCACTGTAAGAAAGTGGGATGATAAAAATGAATAAGAAATTTCTTAAAGACATGTTTAATTCTTCCAGATTGCCTGTCATAGATTTTAATTTGGCAGATGTGTCCCAGGAGGCACAGAGACTGGCTGGTAAACTTTCTATTTCCGGAGTTCAACCCAAGCTGTCTGTTAAACTGGATAAGAAACAAAATATATTAATCCCTGTTGCTGAAGGTGGGGAATATATTTTAAAACCACAAAACACCACTTTCCCAAATATGCCGGAAAACGAACAATGCTGTATGGATATAGCTGAACAATTAACTATAGATGTGCCGCTACATTGCCTAATTCCGGTAAAAGATAAAAGCCTTGCCTATGTCGTCAAAAGATTTGATCGGGCGAAAGGTGCGAAAATTCACCAGGAAGATTTTACCCAAGTGCTTGAACAAACAGATAAATACAAAGGATCAGTAGAACAAATAGGTAGAATGTTGAAAAAAATATCTTCCGCTCCGGGTTACGATGCGCAATTGTTTTTTGAACGGGTTGTTCTTAACTTTATTATAGGCAATGGAGATGCGCACTTAAAAAATTATTCCATATCATACAGAGATGAAGATAATATTCGTCTGACGCCTGCTTATGATATTGTATGTTCAAAGCTGGTCATTCATGATGAGGAAGATTCAGCTCTGGCTATTAACGGGAAAAAGAATGAATTACAAAGAGTGGATTTCGATAAGCTGGCTGAATATTTCAATATTCCTGCAAGAGTCCGGTACGATAAATTTGAAAAAAAGTTTGATCTTATTAGAAGGGTCGTAGAGATTTCCAGTATTGACATGAAAAAACAACAGCAGTTTCTTGAAGTAATGATAGAGAGACTGAACCGTTTAGAATTGCCGGAATGAGGAGAATTTATTCAAATAGGGTTGGATGTATCAATTAAGCTGTCAGTAACTATTGGCATTATACCATGAACAGATATTTATGATTATCCATAATATAAAATAAACAGGAGGTTTAAATGACAAAAAACGAAATAATAGAGTTTATCAACTCCAATCCCGCATGTAATATCGCGACAGCGGAAAACAATGTGCCTCATGTGCGGGGCGTATTCATATACAGGGCTGACGAAAAAGGGATCATATTTCATACAGGTAATATGAAGGACCTGTACCGGCAGTTAAACGATAATCCTAATGTTGAATTCAGCTTTTTGAATAATGACAAGAATATTCAGGTCAGGGTAGCCGGCAGGGCCGTTCTTCTTCAGGATATGGACCTGAAAAAAGAGATAGTTGATAACAGGCCGTTTCTGAAGCCATGGGTGGAAGAAATGGGGTATGATATGCTGGCTATCTTTCAGGTGGTTGACTGTGTCGCGCATAAATGGACTTTAGAGACAAACTTCTCGCCCAAAGAATATGTTAATTTGACATAATGAGAGAACATGGAAGATAGACAGGATCTTGAACATCTTAGACTATTATCGATTTTTCATTATGTAGTCGGCGGCATAGGGGCTTTTTTTGCTCTGTTCCCGATCATTCATCTGATCATCGGGCTTGTTTTTATATTTTCACCGGAATCATTCCCTGACTCAAATACCGGCGAGCCGCCGCCGCAGTTTTTCGGGTATTTATTTGCGTCAATTGGAGGACTTTTTTTTATTCTCGGCGAAGCATTTTCCTTTCTTGTTATTTATTCAGGCATTCAGATAAAGAACCGTCAGAAATATTCATTCTCCTTTGTGATAGCATGTATTTTATGCATGTTTATCCCGTTTGGCACTGCATTGGGTGTTTTTTCAATTATTGTCCTTTCAAGAGACTCGGTAAAACAGATTTATGGTAAAACCGTCCCTTCCGATGTTTACAAGGGATGATTTTAAAAGCAGGGTTCAGTAGATCCAGAGTAGTTTTCTGAATATCCAGCCGGAACTGCCGAATTCGTCCACAACCTTGACCCATGAACCTGTTCTCTTCAATACCTTGAAGGAATCATACTTTATTGCTGGGCTGAGGTCGGTCTTGCTGAATTTTGTGCCGGGGCCGCTTCTTACATTGGCTTCATTGACCTTTACAACGGCACAGTCTATTTTGCTCGTAACCAGTTTCCGATATATCCAGTGTGTGTCGCCGTCGACATCCTGAACTTTGTACCAGTTTCCTTTCTGGCCTATTTTTTTAAACGGCATGTATTTAAAAACATGCCAGGTCTTTTCATATTTTGTGCCCGGGCCTTTTCTCAGATTGGCTATGGATGTGTTGACGCACAGCGCGTCCGCGTAGCCAACGAATATTAACATTACTGCGAGCAGTAATCCCGGGAACAGTATTTTCTTCATATTAACCTCCTTTTCTCTTTTATTAATTATATACATACTGGTCGCTTGTAGCAACATGCCAGGAGAAAAAGATGCATTTAACATTGATTCTTGACTTCTCACTGTATTTTGCTATACCTTCATAAAATTCAGGCTTATGCACTTGCCGTCAGGAGGAGAAGGATAATTGGGAAAAAATAAAATGTTCCTTTACGGGAAAAATTCTGTTGCAGAGCGCATTAAGACAGATGCTCATGGCATAAGGAAGATATATGTGCAGGACAACTTCAATGCCGCTGACATAATAAAAACCATCAGGTCCCTTAATATCCCGCTTGAACGTGTCAAGGAAAAGGCCCTGACCAGAATAAAGAGGGCTGACCGTCTTCAAGGCATTGTCGCTGAAGTGGACAGGTTTACTTACACGCCTTTTGAAGAGCTGATAGGCGGGACTTCGGCTAACCGGGCGTCACTAATGTTTCTGGACGGCATTAATGATCCCCATAATCTGGGTTCGATCATCAGGATTGCGGCATGCTTCGGCGGTTTTGCCGTAGTTATTCCAAAGCACGGCTCATGCGAGGTCAATGATACTGTCATGCATGTTGCGTCAGGCGGTGAAAACTATGTCCCTGTATCTCTGGTTACAAACCTCGCGGCTTCATTAAGAAAGGCAAAGGATGCCGGCTACTGGGCGGCCGGCGCGGTTGTTGAAGGGGGTACAGATGTTAACGAGGCTTCCCTGCCTTTCCCTCTATGTCTGGTGCTGGGCTCTGAAGGAAGGGGGATCAGGCATGGCCTGCAAAAGCTCCTGGACCTGAAGGTCACTCTTCCAATGCGGGGCGCCCGGCTTTCTTTTAACGTTTCAATGGCGTTTGCCATTTTTGCGCATGAAATAGCAAAACAGAGAACATAATTCAGGGAGAATGGCATGAAGACAGAAGATTCCGGCCAGCATAGTACAATTGATTATAAATATAAATTTTCTTTTGGCGGAGGTGTGGAAAGTGTTCTTAATATCCGGCTGGACAGGAAGACGCTAACTTTAATACCTGATGCAAGAGAAGCATATCCTGAGTGGACAAGGCTTGAATACTTCAGGTGTCCCAATTGTTCCCTCGATGAGAGCAAAGTCAAATATTGTCCAAGCGCGGTTAATATAATTGAATTGATAGACCTGTTTAAAGATTCGATTTCATACGAAGAAGTCGATGTCCTGGTTGAGACAGATGCGAGGAGTTATTCGAAGCATACCTCACTTCAGGTCGGTTTAAGCTCTTTGCTGGGACTTATCATGGTTGTAAGCGGTTGCCCCGTCACAGAGAAACTGAAACCAATGGCATATAGTCATTTGCCGTTCGCAACGACTGAAGAGACAATGTACCGGGTTATATCAACGCATCTGCTCGCACAGTACTTTTTGCAGAAGAAAGGAAAAACCCCCGACTGGGAGTTAAAAGAACTTATAAAGACCTACGATGATATGCATGTGATTAACATGAATTTTTTTAAAAGGATATCCAATATAAAAATTGAGGACGCAAGTCTCAACGCTATTGCCATACTTGATACATTTGCCAACCTTGTTCCCTGTTCGATAGATGAAGAAATGCTTGGAGAAATTGAACAGATGTTTGATGCTTACTTTAAGTAGCCCCTGGTATTGAACAGTCCGGTGCCGGGAAATACTGCCTACAGGTCTTTCTTGACCATATTGAGTATTCGTTTTGCTTCAAGCCCTTCTCTTGAATCAGGGCCCATGTCTACTGCTTTTTGAAGTGCGGCCACCGATTCCTCCATTTTCCCTGATGATGCAAGTACAAAACCCAGGCTCAGCCTTATGCGCTGAAAGGATGGGTCAACCTCTGCACCTTTTTTCAGAGTTTCAACAGCAGCTTCTGACCTTCCCATATAGTAAAAGGACAGCCCCATGTCATTGTATGAATCCACATCATCAGGGTTTTTCTCAATGGCCTTTTCATATGTTTCAATTGCCTCTTTAAATCTGCCGGCTTCGAAATACTGATCACCCAGACTTGCCAGGCCTTCCGGGGTTTCAGGGATTTCTTTGATCTGGTCCAGTGCTCTGCTCTTTTCTGCCAAAGTGTCAACAACAGGCCCGGAAGTAAAAGACTGCCGTCCGCTTTGAGCCCTGTTTTTTTCGGCCTTTTTGCGCGAATTGGTTATGCCCATGATAACGCTGACTGCAATTAACACGAACAAAGCAAAGATGATCCATTTCTTGTAGTTTTCAGATGCCATTATTAAAAATACCTTTTTGACAGAGGCAATGTCAAAAAAAGTATGGTATAAATTACATCATTTGTGCACATAAGTGACATAGTATGTCCACAGTGCAAAGATTTTTATTGTTTAAAATCAGGCAGGTCCAAAATGGCAGGGAAATTGCTTGTTTATAAGTAAGGAGAAAAAAATGGCAACTCTGACAAAGAACGAGATATTGGAAAGATTGATAAAGCTCGGCATTAAAAAGCCCGGCGAGCTTATTGCTTATCTCAGAGAATACGCAGAGTACTCAAATGTTCAGTATGCTGAAGTTAGTGAATCTGATGATTCGCAAAAGAAGTGAAGCCGAAGAAATGCTGAGCAGCACAGCTGTTTAAGAACAGCTCCCCGGACCTGAATTATCCGCATTGCAATCCTCTATACCTATACGGTTCTTATCAGAAGCTGAAAGTGAATAAGTTGACAACGTCCCCTACGTGACTGCTTCGATCTTTACCACACTGATCGGCGAGTTGCCGTTGACAGGCATGTGCGTGAGGGTATTTATCTTTGCGTGAGGGAAATGCGCAG
>VAPA010348708.1_pt1 | contig 17391 bp, 16 predicted proteins | sample 3395041 | NCBI WGS metagenome assembly VAPA01 (sample SAMN08290432, study PRJNA428436) | hydrothermal vent metagenome | isolation source: Deep-sea hydrothermal vent chimney | place: Indian Ocean: Southwest Indian Ridge | depth 1973 m m
GGACTATGGGGCAGGAGTTTTTCAAAGAGCATTAAGACAACAGGGTTTTCCGATAAAGTGGACTTCGGGTCGTTCGGAGAGGTAAAACTTGACGAGACAGTGATTATGCGAATGATCCTTGACCCTGATGTTCCAGGCTCCCACTATTTAAGAGGGATGACGTTTAATTATTTTGACAACTTTGCCTGGTACGACACACTTAAGGACACAAGAAGGATATTCAGGACATCAGAAGACTTTAAAATCAAGGTGTTAGAGGAAAACAAGAAATTTGAGGCTGAGATTTTTCTTGAACCGATCGATTCCTCGGTTATCTTTACTTTTAAAAAACCTTATAAAATAGAATCTGCAGGATTCTTCATGAGACGTGATACAGCGGGTTCTTTTTATATGAGACAGAAAATATCAAAGAGGTTTAACTATAAACTTTTCAGCATTGACGGTTATACTCGCGATAACCTTCATATTGAGAATTACTTGCAGTTCCCCGAAGAGATTCCTGCTGTAAAGAACCTTGCAGAGGAAATTACCGTCAATGAAGAAGACACCTTCATAAAAGCAGAGATTATAAGGGATTACCTTCTTAAAAACTATAAATACTCGCTGTACACCGAAGAGCCTGAATATGATACTACTGCAATAGAGGATTTTCTTTTCAGAACCAGGGAAGGTTATTGTGAACACTTTGCAACTGCAATGACACTGATGGTCCGTTCAATAGGGATTCCTGCAAGACTTGTCACAGGGTTTTTAAGCGGCCAGAAAAATGATTTTGGTGATTATTATCTTATAAGGCAGTCTGACGCCCATTCATGGGTTGAGGTTTTTCTTGATGATAGATGGATCACTTTTGACCCAACGCCGCCTGTTGACCCGGCGAAGAGATTAAGCCTGGTGCTTTTTCTTGATATGATGAGAATGAACTGGAACAGGTATGTTGTTGGTTTTTCATCGTATGACCAGAAGAGTCTGGCAAATTATATGTTCAGGTATAGAAGGAATATTATGAAGATGCCGGATATTCACTACAAAAGATTTGCTGCAGTGGCAGTTGTTCTTATGATATCCGCTTTATTGTACAGGCTGAAGCAAACCGGGGTTATACACAAAAAGCACAGTGCCGTTTCTGCAGAGTATATAAGATTCAGGAAAAGGGTTTTGAAGTACGGAGGGAAAATATCCCGCTCATCAACAACCAAAGAGGTGGTTCTGGAGGCAGTTGATACAGGCAGATTCAGCCCGGCAGACATTAAGGAATTTATCGGTGCTTACAGAGAGTTGAGGTTTTCCGGGCAGACCGACAGTGGTTTGCTAAGGTCATTTCAAAAAATATCCAGAAAACTGGAAAACAGCTAACAGTTTTTTTAGTATAAACATCCTGCAGGTTAATCACTGTTTGCAGGAAATAAAAAAATGAAGATACTTTTTATTGGACACTCCATGATAGAGTTTTTTGACTGGCAGAAAAGGTTTCCGGCACACAGTGTTTCAAACCTGGGTGTTGCCGGAGAGACGGTGGAGGGACTGCTCTCAAGAATTAACGGCATCATCGAAAAATATGCTGCTGCTGACCTTATTTTTATAATGACGGGTCTAAATAATGTTGCAATGGAGGATTTTGAATTTTTTGATTTTTTCAGGATAATAATAAAAAATCTATCAGCAGCTTATCCGGAAGCGAAAATTTATATAAACAGTCTCCTGCCGGTAGACGTAGAATTTATATCCAATGCGTCTATTAAAGATGTTAACCGCATGCTTAGGGACATCGCAGGTAAAGAGGGAGCAGAGTTCCTGGATATGTACAGTCTTTTTGTTGATACTAACGGCAGGGCTCGAAAAGAGTATTTGCTTGATGATGGCGTACACCTTGGTAAAAAGGGTTATGACATATGGTCAGATGCGCTGGAGAATATAATCAATGAATAGTATTCCCGGATTTTCACTCAGAAATTATTTTAATATTGTCTGTACGGTTAGATGCCTGTATAATTTTATGTATTAAGATTAAAAAGGAGGCAACATGAAAAATATGATAAAAACGATTTTTGTCTCGGTATTTCTTTGTTTTATTGTTTTTTCATTCCTGTCTGAAGCATTTGCCGGTCCGCCACGCAGGCATAAGCCTTACAAAAAGCGCCGTTATCTTCATGTACCGCCTGCAAGACGGCCCGTAAGCCCGGGTTCTAAATATAGATGGATACGCCGATACAAACATCAGTCAGGGGCCTATATAGGCGGATACTGGAGACCTCCGTGCGGAGTGGGATTCTCATGGGTTGATGGTTATTGGGATGCAGAAGGCGCATGGGTATTTGGGAACTGTAACCCCGCAAAATTAAGGAAGAATTATATGTGGGCACCAGGCTATTGGGACAGCTCAGTATGGATCAAGGGATACTGGAGGCCACGGAAAAAAGCAGGATTTGCCTGGGCTCCCGGCCATTATAATAACAAAGGCATATGGATTAAAGGACACTGGAGAAAGTGATAAGAAAGGAGATTACATAAATGAGAAAAAGATCATTATTATTTCTGATATTTTTAATGTTTGTTTTTATTTCTGCAGTACCGGCCCAGGATGCAGTTCAGACTCAGCCTTCCTCTGACGGGACTTTTGAGGCAGCCCTTTTAAGCGTTAAAGTAAGAGTGAACGTCCTGACTGTAAAGGTTGCTTTAAAAAATACCGCAAATAAGAAAATAAGCCCTATGTTCTTTTTTAAAGACGTATATTATGCTGATATCGAGCAGGGGAAAAAATATTTCGGTTTAAAGGACGCAGAGGGTAACTATATAGCCGGGACAAAGTTCAGCAATGAGCATGGGGGGAGATTCTGGTCTGACATGGATCCAAATGGAAAACAGATTGTCTGGATAAAATTTCCTGCACCCGCTGAAACAACCAGAACTATAGACATATTCATACCCGGCCTTCTTCCTTTTGAAGAAGTTGAAGTGCAGAGATAAAAGCGGTAAGACGTGAAATATTTTTTAAAAATATCTGCATTAGCATGGACACTGGTTCTTTTAGCCAGCCAGGTGTCTGCAGAGAATAATTATTCAGGCCCTGATGACATGAGGGCTGTTGAGGAGGCTGAGAAGGCTTCAGGGCTTCTTGGCCCTGACAGGGGTGCAATTTCATTTTCTGGAAGAAGTGTTGATATCATAGGGCTTGAGGCTGTTTCTTTTTCCGGTGTGTCTGCAAGGCTTACCGGAAAACTCAGGACCCTGGGGGCAAAACAGGTCGGCACAGAGATCCGGATATCCCTTTCCGGAGACGTATTGTTTGTTTTTGATAAATGGAATATTAAAAAAGATGCCGAAAAGAGGCTTCTGCAAATGTCTGATGCAATTAAAGAGCTGAACCCGGAAAAAGTAATTATAGAGGGGCATACAGACTCAAAAGGAGCAGAGGATTACAACCTTAAGCTTTCTCAAAAAAGGGCTGAGGCTGTGAGAGAATGGTTTATATCAAAGGGCGGGCTGAAAAACATCACTTTCCGGACAAAAGGTTATGGTGAGGCAAGACCTGTGGCATCAAATACAAATCCTGACGGTTCTGACAATCCTGAGGCAAGGGCTAAAAACAGGCGTGTTGAGATAAGAATAAAAGACTAATTTTCTTCGTCTTTAAACTTTATATACCAGTGTGTACCGTCACAACGAGGTTTGTTCTTTGATCCTCCGCAGCGGCAAAGTGTATAGTGCTCTTTTGATGCTTCTACACCCAGAGGAGTGTCTTTTAATTCGATATAGCCTCTTACATAATAAGGCCCGTTTTTTGATATATAAATCATGGGTTCTCTGTCCCGGTCCCTGTATTCCACATTATCAATTGTGTAGCTGAGTGCACCGGACGGGCACTTTTTAAGTGTTTTGACCAGAGACTCTACATCTTCTGCATCAGACTCTATCCATGGCTCTTTGCCGAGTTTAAAAACCTTTGGGGAGCAGTCTGTACAGAATGCAGAATGGGCACATATGGACCTGTTGTCATGTATGGTTATTTTTTTACCTTCGTAGTTGTCCCTTTTATCGTTTTTACCGTCACTTATCCTTTTGCCGGAAAAACCTATCTTAAGATGCGTGCCGTTACAAAAAGGTTTGGTTGACGAGCCCCCGCAGCGGCATAAAGCCATTGCCGGTTTTGCAGGGAGCTTTTCCCCTTTGGAATTTTCAAGGTTCTCAACGTCTTTGACAATATAAGGACCGTCTTTAGAAGGTTCAATAACGGGGTTTTTGCTGTTTTTTGAAGATTTAATAGTAAAATCTCCTTCTATACCGGGTCTTAATATGCAGTAGTTGAAAAATTAACCGGAAGCGCTTGCGATCATCTTTAATGCAAAATCCTTTGCATCGTCAAGGTCTGCTGAGTCAGGATGAGAATCAGCGCTCTGGGCTTCTTGTGCCCATGCCCTGTCTTCAGGTTTTTTCATCAGATCATCAATTACTCTCTGGGTTACCTTTCCACGGCATCCAAAAGTGCCCAGGACCTTACTGTTCATTGCAAGACTGACAGCCTGTTCAATGGCTGTGACTGCAAGCTGGCCGCCGCGAAGAGAACCATGAGTGGTAAAGATAGCCAGTTTTTTCCCTGCAGGGAGGTTTTTTATGAACCCTACAGCAACCGGGGGCACACTGTGTGTCTGTACCGGGAACCCGCAGAAAATTATATCGTACTCATCAACGCCTTCAACTTCGCTAATAGGCGCAATTTTCTTTTCTACCCTGATTACATCGTAAATAGCATTTGCAATTTTTTCAGTATTGCCGGTATGAGAGAAATATGTAACAAGTGCTTTCATTGCTCCTCCATTCAAAAATGATCAGATAAATTTGGTGATAAGAATAGTGATTTGAATTGTAACTATAAATTCACATATTTTCAACCTTTAAAAATATGTTATAAGGGATTTAAATAGGCAGAAGCCCGGTCGGAATCGACCTGCCTGCCGGCAGGTTCGAACGAATTCGTACCTAACTCTACGGCCGACTCGGCAAAACTCCGACTCGGTCCAAGGATCAGGGGTTCAATTATAAAAATATCTGGTTAATAAATTATTTATTGTCAGCAGGAGCACAGTTCATCAGCCTGTTTTTTCAGGGCAAAGGCCTTTTTGTCAGTGAGTGAAAGGATTTTCTCAATATCTTTTAACGGCATCTCAGCAAGGTCTTTTAAAAGAATGATATCATGCTCGATTATTTTTTTTATAAGTCCTGACTTTATCCCTGATATTATTGTGACCGGGTAGAGCCTCCTGCTTTCTATCATCTTCTCAAGGCTGTCATTTTCAGGAAATCTCCAGCTTTTTAAATGAAAACCGCTGCATCTTGCAAACTTAATTGCTTCTGATGTAAAACGTGTATTAGTGACCAGACTTGGCCTAAAGGTTTTCCCGGGATATTGTGATCTGATTACAGGCTTCAGGTCCTGAAACCGCGAATTAACATACATGGCTGTCTTTACGTCAGGGGCATTTGAGGTGTTGTTTCTGTACTTGCATTCTATGATTAAAACCTCCTTATCATTTACTGCAAAAACATCAACTTCATGCTTAACGCATTTACCGTCCAGGATTATGCCGGTGCTTACTTTATACCCGTAATTCTTGAGAATTGCCCCGTAATACTTTTCAAAGGGGTAGCCTGAAGGGCCAAGTCTTGACAAAGCTTTTTTCAGGGAATATCTGAGACTGGACGCATGGTTTAACTGTCTCAGGTACTTTTTTGCAAGCCTGTATATCTTTCTTGTGGTTGTGTGAGACCCGATCTCTGATAAAATTTTTTCAATGATCTCTTCAGCCCGAGCTTTTTCAGCTCCGGATCGTAATAGAGATGCCAGCAACTTCTCTGTTTTAAGGTCTTCGGTTATTCCTGAAGCCTTTGTGACCTTTATCTCCATATCAGTTTATTCCCTTTATTGAAGTTATATAAAATTCTGCAGAAAAACACGCAGATTTAAGGAAGTTTTCAGGAGTTTGAAAGTTAAAAGGGATGATTCCGGTGTTTCCGCCTGACCGCATCAGCCGTTTAAGCCCTTCCGAAAATATAATCCCCACAGATAGTGTTTCTGGGAAGCAAATACCAGAGCCTGGTTTTTGATATCTTTTTCTGCGTAATGTATATTGTACTTCCAGGTGTCATAATCGAAACTGAGGCTTCTTGCAAGGTACATAGGCTTTATGGCATTGATAATGGTTTTCCTCTCCTGGGTATCTGTTGATATATCATATTTATATATAAGCCTGTAGAATATCTGGGTCCATAGAAGCAGGTCCATATTATAGTAGTCCATATCAGACATATCATGGATCCTGGAAACTGCGTAGGCATCCAGAAGTTCTTTAAGGGTATTCATATTGTCTTTGTATGCGTTCTGACAATTTGTTTTCATATCCCTGAAATCGATCACAAGTTCCTGCGGCTCTGATATGGTAGTTAATCCGAAGACCTTTGGCTTTTCAAGATCTTCGATCCCTTTGTTTATCCATTTGTCTTTATTTTTTACAAGGTTGGTAAAGAGAGTTTCTATAACCTGCTCAAACATAATCCCCAGTTTAGGGGCACTTGCTTTGTGAATTTTTGTGCCTAAACCACTCTGGCAGATCTTAAAGCCGCCGAAAGCTGCCTGAAGTGTCATAAAAATATCTATTCCATAATGTTTTGTAGTTTCGGTCCAGGGCTGTTTGAGCCAGAAATCTATCAATTTTGGAGAGAATGCAAATTCTCCTCCAATTGGCTGGCGTATATCAAGAGAAAGCATGCCAAACATTACAGGATAGCAGATATGATTGGTAAGGGTACCGTCAAACTGGTGTCTGGAATATACCGGCGTTACAAAGTCATACCCGTCATAAACAGGTGTTAAAAGATACTGGATCCACTTCTTTGTAATGGACTTAAGGTCAGCATCAACAGTTGCAACTGCTTCAGCTTTGGCCTGTATTGCAAATTTAAACAGGTTTAATAGATTATTGCCTTTACCGCGAACACCTTTGTTTGTACTTATATATTTCTTTTTTATTCTTGTTTTTGCTTTTAAGAACGAATCTTTTGTTTTATCCGGGCTGTCGTTATCGACATTGACAATAATACATTTTTTATCCGGGTAATATGTCTCAAGCCCTTTTGAAACAACCTCTGCTACGTGAGTAATGCTGTTACCTTCATTATAAGAGGGTATTCCTATAACAATGTCGTATTTATCGTTTTCGCTCATTTAGGCTGACTTTTCCCTTACAGGTCTTTTTACACATAACAGTTTAACAGACTTATATCTGAAAATGTAGTAATAGCCGCAAATTCAGAAAGATCCACAACATGACAGATATTCAGATAAAGAATATGACCGTAAAGATTTTTCTGACATATCATTTTGAAAATGAAGGGCCCATTCCTGAACGGAGAACTTCGACTACTGTTTTTACGCTATAAACTCCTTTAATGGTAAGTTTTTTCCCTGTCTTGATACTTGTCAGCATTAGCGTGCCTGCACGAAAAGGCGTTTCAATAAGATTTTGCCTGAATGAAACTTCAAAAAAGTCCGAGACAGCAAAAAAACGCTCTTTTCTGATGAGGCTGCCGGTTAGCAGACGAAGCTCGAATGAATCTATTTCATACACGCTCATAATGTTCCATAGTATTTTGTTTGTTCCGTAAATAAGGAAAGGAAGGGAAAAAATTATTCCATAAGGTATATCCCATAAAAGATTTGAACGGGAGACGGACAGAGGCATTATTATCCGTGTGGTAATTTCTCCGGAGACTAATTGAGAATTATCCATTAAAAAGTAGGAGATGCCGAAACACAACAGGTAAGCAGGCAGGAAGGATATAAATGCAGGTTTTCTCTTGTAATGAAACGCAGGTTTTTCTGTCTGGTTTTGCTGCATTTGTTTTGGATGTTACACACTAATATTACAACTTAAACATTTATTGCTGAACTTATCTCAGTATATCAAAACATATATAAAAATCAAAAGAAAAAGAGAATATACTGGGCCTACATTGTTCACTCATGCCGGTTATGTTTTAGCCGTTCTGACCATACAATAGTAGCTCCGGCAACCGCTGAAGGCATTACAAAAAAATTAATCAGAGGTATCAGCGTTGCGACCATTACCGCCGTACCAAAACCGAGGCTTAGTGCTTTTTTCTTTTTTAGTGTCGCTCTGACCTGAGAAAAAAATATATTATGATTTTCAAAGGGGTAGGCTATGTATTCAAGGGCAAGCATCCATGAAGTAAAAGCAGCCCATATAAAAGGTGATATAATATTTACAACAGGTATGAGTGACAGGACAAAAACTGGTATGCATATGGCAAGGAAATAGACAAGTTTTTTTAACTCACTCAGAATGGACGGAATAATGCTGGCGATAATATCGCGCAGACCACCAGGGTCTGTTTGCGGCCTGCCTGCAAGGTATTCTTCGGCTTTTTCTGAAAGAAGTCCGTTAAATGGCGCTCCTATAAGGTTGGCAACCAGAGTAAATGTAAAGAAAGGAACAATTAATGTCAATGCGGCAAAAAATATCCATAATGCCACTCTTGCAAACTCACCCCACCAGCTGTTTCCTCCCGGAAGCATCCAGTCCAGCAGTCTGTCAAACTGATCAATGCCAAGCCAGATAGCCGCTGTAAAAACAAGAGTATTGATAAACAGGGGAATAAGGATGAAACGCCTCAGACCTGGCCTGATAGCCAGCTGAAACCCTCGCAGAAAGCAGTTAGCGCCAGACAGGAAATCCTTGATCATATTTTTTTATAACCCGGGCCAGTGACAGCAATGCTGAACTATATTTTTAAAACCATAAAACCTCATGACATTTACCCCGTTAGAATATTCCGTGGCCTGTCTGCCGACAGGCAAGTCTTCTAACCGGGCTTACTTTCTAATGGTGTTACTGCAGATATGCTGTCCCCTTAATTTTTTGTTCTACAAATATCATAACTGCAATAAGAATTAACAGAGAGATCCAGATAACAACAGCTATTCTCACGGCCTTTTTTGCCTGTTTGCTCTCACCCCATTCTTTGGGCCTTACGCCCTGAAGTACGAACGTGACTACCCCTGAAAGGTTGATACAAACTATATTTACCAGGAAAAGCAGAAAAGCTCCGATACCGTCTATCCAGAAAAATGCACCAAAAAGCAGGCCTGAGACAACAAGAGGAGGAAGCAGTGCTACGGCAACCATAACACCTACAAGGGCTTCGGCTATGCCGGTTGTGATTGAATAAGCTCCTGCAACACCTGTAGCAAGGGCCAGAAAAATAAAAAAGTGACTGACATTCGCCCTTGATGCTATCTGGGGAATTTCGGGGTCAACCCCCATAATAAAACCCATCAATACTCCTACAAAAAGAACGATAAGGGTGCCTGTGATATTTGTAAGCAGGGCTTTTCTGCCAAGCTTAAAGTCTGCCAGTGCAGTGGCAAGAGCAAGCGCCTTGTTAGGGATTAATAAAGGTGATATCACCATTGAACCTATAATAACTGCAACATCGTTTTTCAAAAGACCTATTGCGGCTACAAACGATGCAAGCACAACCATGACTATATATCTTTTTGTAATCCCTGAAACCCTCATCATCTTTTGATACAGCTCCTCAATGCTTATCCTGTCGGGGATTTTGTCTTTTTCTGTTTTCTGCTCTTCTGAAGGTTCTTCAGGTCTTGGTATTGTGGCCTCAACAGGCAGTATTACCACACGCGGAGCATTATCTTTTGAGTAGAATTGCTGAAGGATGTCAAGGACTGGTTCTGTATTTTTTGCGGTCAGCAGTACTTTTGTGATTATATCGCCTCTGGGCATCTCAACATGCCATATATCTATTACATTTGAGTCTTTTAGCAGAAAACCGATCTCGTCTGCTTTGCCCTTCTGGTGATAAATCTCAATTAATCGCAATGCCATAATTTACCGGAACCGAATATTTTTTAATTACAAAAAATTTATATTTAGAAAAACATTATTAAAGAAGCAACAGAAATGCCCATTACTGGCAAAAGTCTCTTCAAGTATATCAAAACATCGGAAGAAGTCAAAGATAAGAAGATTGAAAGACGTCAAGAAAGAGGGAATTACAGAATATCTATAAGCCCCCCGTATTAAAGGGGGGGCTTATAGGGTTAGTTAAACTTTAACCACTGAAAATTGCCATGTTTAAATATAATTGTTAATGCAAAAAACACAGGACTTAAAAACCGGAAATATTTGAAATCTTAATAACATTTAAAAGGCAGATATTATATAATTAGGGTCAGAAAAAGTTTTAATAATGGGTTAAGAAGATTGTTTAAAAGCCGCAGTACAGCGCAATAAACCTGATAGGAGGCTTTATGAAAGAAACAAAAATTATATTGCCTGAAAAAGAAATCCCCGGAAAATGGTACAACATAATGGCTGATATGCCCAATCTTCCTAAACCGCCTTTACATCCCGGAACAAAAAAGCCTGTTGGACCTGAAGATCTCTCAGCTATCTTTCCAATGGCTCTTATAGAGCAGGAGGTCAGCCAGGAGCGTTGGGTGGATATTCCTGAAGAGGTGTTGAAAATTTATTCTCTTTGGAGGCCGGTTCCTCTTTACAGGGCGCACAGACTGGAAAAAGCCCTGAATACACCTGCACGGATCTATTATAAATACGAAGGGGTAAGCCCTGCGGGAAGCCATAAGCCAAATACGTCAATACCGCAGGCCTACTATAATAAAATCGCCGGAATAAAACGAATAGCAACAGAGACAGGAGCCGGCCAGTGGGGCTCGGCGATATCACTGGCCGGAAGTCTTTTTGGCATGGACATAACGGTTTATATGGTAAAAGTCAGTTATGACCAAAAGCCTTATAGAAGAATTTCAATGGAGACATGGGGAGCCAAAGTATTTGCAAGCCCTTCAGATGTTACGCAGACAGGAAAAAAAGTTCTTGAAACAGACCCGGGAAATCCTGGAAGCCTTGGTATGGCCATTTCAGAGGCCGTGGAAGATGCAGCAACGCATAATGATACCAATTATGCTCTTGGTTCTGTCCTTAACCATGTATTATTACATCAAACAATAATTGGGCAGGAAGCGAAAAAACAATTTGAGCTTATTGGTGATTATCCGGATATTATCATAGGTTGTTGCGGTGGAGGCAGCAATCTTGCCGGGATAAGCTTTCCGTTTTTGCAGGATAAGATAAACGGTAAAGAGCTCAGGGTAGTTGCTGTTGAGCCTGCATCATGTCCTACGCTTACAAAAGGAGAGTTCAGATATGATTTCGGTGATACAGCAGGGCTGACCCCGTTCTTAATGATGTATACACTCGGGCATGATTTTATACCGCCTGGAATTCACGCAGGCGGGCTCAGGTATCATGCGGATGCGCCGCTTATTTGTCAGCTTTACCATGACGGATTAATAGAGGCAAAATCATATCATCAGAGTACGGTCTTTGAGGCGGCACTAAAATTTGCCAATACCGAAGGGATTATTCCTGCACCGGAAACAGCACATGCAATAAGATCAGTAATTGACGAGGCGGTACAGTGCAGGGAAGAGGGAAAGGAAAAGACCATACTCTTTAACCTGAGCGGCCACGGATATCTTGACCTTCAGGCGTATGCAGATTTTCTTGAGGGCAAGTTAAAGGACTACGAGTACCCTGAAGAAAAGATAAAAGAGGCGCTGTCAAAACTGCCTGTAATTGAAAGCCCGTAAGTTTAGTTTGCTTAAAGCGCAGTAATTGCGGCTACTTTCAAAGGGATAGTAAACAGACACCTTTATAATGCCGGGTGTTATTTTATAGAAGGCCCTGATTGAAAGAAAAAGATAAACAGAAAAAGCTGCCCATTGACGCGAAACTCCTCTCAGATGCGGTCATAGAGCTCAACATTTCAAGAAGAAGTGTAGGGCTTTACCCTTCTGACCACCCCATAACAAAAAACTCTATAGACAGCGCGTATAATCTGCTTAAGAAACTTTTTGAACTTCGGCACAGTATAACCTTGGGCGTCGCAAAGAATGTGTTAATGGTCGATGAGTACACACTTGACAGGAAAAACCCTGTTTTTATCGAGTTTGCCTCAGCTATGTATTTAAAAGGAATATCCGCAATCACTTTTTATGCAGGGCTTGAAGAAAAGGAACTTTTACTTTTGCAAGAACTTATTACTGATAAAGACCGTCCGGCGGGACAGGAACTGGTAGAACTCAAGGAATGTAAGGAACTGAAGCATATAAGGCTTAGTCCGCTTGATGTGTCTAAACTCAGGTTTGTTAAGGGCAAACGCAAGGAGACAGAAGGCTCGGGGCAGTCTGTATGGGAGGAATACGTATACGGCCTTATTGAAGGCACTCTTGCAGATGAAGATGCAGCAGGTGTTCTGATTAGTGTGCCTCCGGAAGAAGTGGCACGTATTCTTGACAGCTGCCCCCCGGATACCCCGGACGCAAAAAAAGGATATGACAGGGTTATAACCACGTATCTCAGCAAAAAAGGACGTAAGGGCCTGAACAGGGCGTCCCTTAACAGGTTTATGACGCTTGTTGAAAACCTGAGCCCGGCTATTAAGGAACAGTTTCTTTTAAGGGCTGTTAAAAATAAAACGCTTAACGAAAAAGAAACTGAAGAGATCTTTGAAGAACTTACACCTGAGGATGTGGAGAGAATGATGGAGATCTTCCAGAAACAGTCTGTCCTGCCGCAAAGCCTCAGAAATTTTATTGACAAATTTTCAGCCACAAAAAAGAAAGAAAGCATAACAGAGATGCTTCATAAAGGAAGTTCACACGTCCATGACATAGAGATTACCGAGGATATGATGAAGCTCTTTGAAGAAGACAAGTACGGAGAATTTGTTGATGACAAATACCAGAAAGACCTTGAAAAAATGCTTAAAGTTGAGAAGGTTATTTTTTCCACGCTGTCAAGGGATGTACATAATGCCATGCAACCAGAAATTTTTGACAGCGCCTTTTCCGAGGTGCTCCTTGAGCTTATCAGTTCCAAAAACATTAAACATGAGGATTGTCAGAAGCTCCTTAAAAAGATTTCTGAGTTGACAGATGTATTTCTTGAGACCGGAAGGCTTGATGAAGTGCTGCAAATTCATAACACAATATATTCCCAGATGCTTACAAGCAATTATAAAGATGAATTTTCAGACATGATGAAATATTACTTTCGTTCAGAGCAATTCATCTCAAGGTTTCTCGATGTTTTAAATATATGGGGGAGGGACAAGAGAGATTCCGCGATAAAACTCGTGAAAGTGTTAAAGCTTAGCCTGATGATACCGATCTTCGATGTTTTAAATAAAGAAGAACGCTCTTCACAAAGAAAATTTTATCTTTCCATTTTAAGCCAGATGGGCAAGGATGTCATCCAGGAGGCAGGGAAGAGGCTGAGCGATGACCGCTGGTATGTAGTGAGGAACATGATATACCTTATCAGGGAGTGCAGAGGGAAAGAATATTTAAAAAAGATAGGGATGCTTGCGCAACATGAAAATAAACAAGTAAGTGTTGAGGCCTTAAAGGCTATTGTATCTTTAGGAGATCCTGATGCACTTTCACATATCCGGGTATTTCTCAATAGCAAAATTCCGGAACTTAGAGAACAGGCTATTAAACTTTGCGGTACCTACAGGATAAAAGAATCGGTCCCTTATCTATGTGAAATACTTGGCAAACAGGTTGCCCTGCTGGCCCAGCAGCATTACAAACTAATGGCTGTTCAGGCGCTCGGCAAAATAGGGGATCCTGTAGTTCTCGAAACGCTCAAAAAACTGTATAAGTCAAGAACATTACTCTACAAAGGCGCTTCTAATGAGCTAAGGCTGGAGATCATAAGGAGCCTTAAGAACTATCCCTTTGAGAAGGCAGGGCCTATTCTGGAGCTTGCTCTTATATCACGAAATAAAGAGATGAGATCTCTTGCTAAAGAAATGCTTTCAGGGAGCTGGGATGTCTGACGAGAAAAAAATATCGGATTTTTTAGCCTATATAGTTTCAGCAGTCTCTAACTGTTCCATGTATTCTCCTGAGCATTCAGCTGTAAGTGAATTTTCAAAGAAAATACTTAATCTTACTGCAGACCTTTTTTCCGAGGATTCTTTCAGCATTACACTGCTTTCAGGCAGCCTTATTTTCAATGGTGTGCCTGTTTCCAAAACCGGTGCGCATATATCCAGATTTACTAAAAAGATCAGGCTGAATGGAATAGAGAGAATTATTGTTGAAAAAGGCGTGACTATGGAAGAGATAAAGGCATTTGTGACATCGCTTGCTTCAAAGGAAATGAATGTTTCCTCAAGTCCGCATATATCAGTGGGCATGCTTGAGATAAGGTATAAAGCTGAGGGAGATTTCTCTTCCATCATGGATGAAAGCATTGCAAAGGTCAATGAGGTGTATGATGGGGTTTCAAGATTCCAAAGGTTAGACGTGCGGGGAATTGAGGATATTATAGGAGGGTTTATCACGGCCCTGAAAAGAGAGGCAAATGTGCTGAGCAGCCTGAGCCCTGTCAAGTCTCACAGCACTTACACATATGTGCACGAAACCAATGTTGCAGTACTCACAATCTTTCAGGCAGAAGCACTGGGTCTTACCGGCGAGGCCCTGCACGATGCAGGCCAGGCCGGTCTTCTCCATGATGTTGGCAAACTTTTTGTTCCAAAAGAAATTATTGAGAAGGACAAGGAGCTTGATGATAAAGAGTGGGAAATTATCAAACTTCACCCTGTTTACGGAGCACTATATTTGGGCACGCTTCCGGATGTTTCAAAAGTTGCAGCGATTGCAGCTTATGAGCACCATATTAAGTATGATCTGAGCGGATACCCCAGGGCCGGAATTAGAACAAGAGAGCAGCACCTGATTAGCCAGATCGTTGCTATCGCTGATGTATTTGATGCTTTGAGGACCAAAAGGACCTACAGAACTTCTTTTGAAGTACCTGCGATAATAAATATACTTAGAAAAGGTGCCGGGAAAGATTTCAATCCCCTGCTTTTAGATAATTTCTTAGAGGCATGTAAAAGGGTAAAAGCACTGTAATTATTTTTTAATGGTTTGGTCCCTCTGTTTTTTACTGCCTTAAGACTTTTTAAATGAATTCCGGCAGACACGAATATTTAACAGGGCCCTAACCTTTCAATTGACGGCATAGTGGTTTAACGGTTAAACTGTTTAAATTATATTTAAGAACGGATAAGAACATGGACAGAATATTCAGGGATATTACATTTGCTGTAATTGATGTTGAAACGACCGGGGTTACCAGGTTTGACCGTATATGTGAGATTGGCGTGACCAGGATAAAAAATGGCAGTATTGCTGATAAATTTGAGACCCTGATAAATCCTGAGACACGCATAACAAATACGATTTTTCACGGCATTGAAGATTGGATGGTGGAAGATGCCCCGATTTTTAATGATGTTGCATGGCAGGTAGCCAGGTTTATACGGGGTGCGGTGTTAATTGCTCATAATGCCCCTTTTGACATGAGGTTTATGCGTTATGAGTTTCAGCGCCTGGGAACTGACCTGTCTCATTATGCTCTGTGCACCTTGAAGATCGCTAGAAAGCTTCATCCTGATTATCCATATCATCGTCTTGATTATTTACTGGACAGATACAGCATTGTTAATGAATGTCCTCATCGTGCAGGCGCTGATGCTGACAGCGAGGCGACATTGTTCCTGCGCATGAAGCACAAGCTTGAGACCAGCGGTCTGGAAACACTCGAGTCTCTTAAAGTCTGGGGGCTTCCTTACAATCATATGTGGTGCAATCGGATAAAAATTAATAATGGCATGAAAACAACTAAACTTCTGACCCGCGATGACCTGTGACAGTTTAGCTATGAGGCTAAACAGCGTTGTAAATTTTAAAATGCAGATTGCAAAAAAAGGAATGGTTTTTTATTATTTTTCAATTAGAAGTTTTCATTTTGCAATGAGGTTTAACAGTTAGTTAAACCGGCAAGTTCTTCAATAGCAGATTTAAGTCCGAATATTACTTCAGCCATTTTTCTATAATCGAGAGTTTCTGGAAGATCTTTGACCCCATGATAATTGGGATTTCTGTAGAAGGCTGTATCTGTAACCATTAAGGCGTCATAGCCGAATTTCCAGAAAGATCGGTGATCAGAAAAATCTATCCCTGGAATTATGGATATTGTTGAGATAGATTCAACCGGCAGGTCGGAACCTTTCTTAAAACCTTTTTTTACACGGGTTAAAAATATTTTTGAATCAAGATTACTTACAAGAACTATAAAATCCCCTCTGCTTGGGAACATCCATTTAAACAAGGATAATGGAAACAACTGGCTTTCAGGTCTGTCTGAGAAGTAGCCTATCATTTCAAGGCATATCATACCTTCCAGGTCCTCTCCTTTTTCCCTGATACTTTGGGCATAAACATAACTTCCCATAAATTCGCTTCGGAACAAAGGGGGTTCTTCAAGAGTAAATGCAGCAAACCTGACTGTCCTGTTAAAGGACATGTTTTTCATTAACCTTGCAAGCTCAAGCAGTCCTGCTATTCCGCTGGCATTGTCATCTGCTCCCGGAGTGCCTGTTACCGTATCATAATGTGCACCTATTAGTAAGATTTTTTGAGGCATCTTTTTGCCCCTGATCTCTGTATATATATTTTTGTAGGTGTTTCCCTGAAACCTGTAAGGCTGAAAAGAGACTTCATAGCCATAGCTCATCAGCTCTGAAGCAATATATTCGGCGGTTTTATCTAAAGCTTCTATCTGGAGATACCCTCGTGGACCTATTTCTCCTGAAAGGACATTAACGGTTTTTTTAAGGTTATCTTCGATATTCATAATTCTTGAATTCACTTTTTCTGTCAGTCCTCTTTATCAGGAGAATAAATCTCGCGGCCTGCATTGATTGCATATAGTTTATCAAAATCCTTCTCCGGTATTGGAGATATCTAAAAAAAATGGCCGGCTGTTAAAGGATTGTAATACTGATTTTACCTTTAACTGCCGGCTTCTCACAACAAACAACTAACAGTAATTCTTAATCTATAGTTACTTTCTTTGATTTTTTCTTTGCCTTCTCTATTTTTGGAATTTTTATTTCCAATATGCCGTTTTTAAATGAGGCTTTCGCCTTGTCGGCCTGCACTTCGGCCGGCAGGATAAATGAACGGGAGAAAGACCCGTGTGAACGTTCAAGGTGATAATAATTTTTCTTTTCAACTTTCTCCTCTTTCTTTTTTTCGCCGGAAATAGTAATCCTGTCGTTATGGAGATTAACCTCAATATCATCTTTTGACATACCAGGCAGTTCTGATTTGACAATAATATCATTCCCCTTCTCGAAGATATCTACTGAAGGTGTTAGTTCCGTCCCTTCTAACCACTTGGGAAAACC
>VAPA010057526.1_pt1 | contig 17337 bp, 18 predicted proteins | sample 3395041 | NCBI WGS metagenome assembly VAPA01 (sample SAMN08290432, study PRJNA428436) | hydrothermal vent metagenome | isolation source: Deep-sea hydrothermal vent chimney | place: Indian Ocean: Southwest Indian Ridge | depth 1973 m m
ATTATTATATTTTACAATAAGTTATCACCTTTTGTCACACATTAGGGGACGTTGCCAACTTTAGCAACTTACGAAGAATACATTAGGGGTGGGGTCAAAACGAAAAAAGAGTCTACCCGGGAGAACCGGGCAAACTCTTTCAAGGCAAAAACAGGTGGTAATAATTAATGCTCCAGCGTGGTATCCTCAGCCTTTACAGTAACAGCTATCTTGTAGAGAACAGAAAGCACGAGGAAACCGATGGCCCATATTGCAAGAGAAATCAGCAGCTCCGGCCTTGTCGGCAGGTACTCAGTCACTTTTCCAAATGTGTTCGGGATAAAGCCCCCGACCACCAGGCCGAATCCTTTGTCGATCCACAAAGAGATAAAGACGGCAATACATGCAATGGTCAGTGTTGTCTCGTTATTCCGTAATTTCGGAAATACCAGGAAAATAAGCGCCACAACCGCAAGGATGCTGGATATCCACATCAGAGGAACAAGCGCGTTGTGTCCATCTATTCCGGCGTAAAGATATTGAAAGGCATGCATGTGCCCCGGCTGCTGACTGTAGAACGCCGTAAACAGCTCAAGACAAATAAAGAACACGTTGGCGATCATCGCGTAAGCCACAATTCTGCCGACCGCTCGGATGGCCTCTTTACCCGGATCAAATTTAGTGAATTTCCTTACAATGAGACAGAGAATAATAAGCAGAGCCGGCCCTGCAGCAAAGGCTGACGCAAGAAAACGGGCCGCCATAATGGCTGTAAGCCAGAAATGCCTCCCGGGAAGTCCTGCATAGAGAAAAGCCGTAACAGTATGAATGCTGACTGCCCAGGGTATGGACAGATATATCAGCGGCTTCACCCATTTTGGAGCCGGCAGACCTTTGCGGTCCGCGCCGAGAGTGGTCCAGCCGATCACAATATTGAGAATAAGATATACGTTCAGAACGATCATGTCCCAGAAGAGAATGGAGTTCGGAGTAGGGTGCAGCATAACATTCAAAATCCTTGTGGGCTGGCCAAGGTCCACAAAAATAAAAAGTACACACATGGTCACAGCGGCTACGGCAAGGAATTCTCCCAGAATAACGATCTTCCCGAATTCCTTATAGTTATGAAGGTAGTATGGTATTACCAGCATAACAGCAGAAGCCGCGACACCGACAAGAAAGGTGAACTGCGCAATATAAAAACCCCACGATACATCCCGGCTCATACCTGTAATTCCAAGGCCGGTTTGAAACTGCTCAAGGTAATTAATAAATCCTACCCCGATTATACCCAGCAAAATAAATATCCATACCCAGTATGCGCGGCTGCCGGTTAGTGCCTTTTCAAGCATGTTCATTACCTCCGATCACGTAGTAGATACTGGGGCCTGTTCCAAGGTCCGGTTTACGCCTGATAGCGTACCGGGTACTGAGGATCTTTCTCACTTCTGAAGAAGGGTCCCCCAGATTACCAAAAACCAACGCGCCGTTGGAAGCCTCTACACAGGCAGGTATATTGCCAACAGCCAGCCTCTCAGCGCAGAAATTACATTTCTCTACAACACCTTTTGTCCTCGTGGGGAACGAAGTGTTCAATTCCTTTATGTGAGGCCGTGGGTCAAACCAGTTAAAACTTCTCGCTCCATATGGACATGCCGCCATACAGAAACGGCATCCGATACAGCGGTGATAGTCCATCATTACTGTTCCGTCTTTTTTCTTGAAAGTAGCCTTTGTAGGGCATACCCTTACACACGGCGGTTTTTTACAGTGATTGCACAACACCATAAAAGGCTGATGCTTTATGCTCTCTGCCAGATATTCGTCCGCCTGTTCCGGAAAAGCATGAATATATTTTTCCTTCCAGATCCATTTCACCTCGTGTTTTGGATTATCTATACTGGGGACATTATGAAGAGTATGACACGCATCAGTCACCCTTTTATAATCAGCCTCGGTCTTAAACCTGCTCATGTCTACAACCATTGCAAGCCTGTCTTCTGTCCGCTCACCGGGCTTGACCGATACCTGAGAGGAGGCTTCAGCCCCTTTATTAAGAAATCCGTCAATAACCGATATGCCTCCGAAGCTGAATACGGCAGATGCACCGGCTAATTTTAAGAAATCTCTTCTATCTACGCTCATGTCTTCTTCTCCTTTGTCGCTATATGGCAATCCCAGCAGTAAGGCTTGACATTTGTGTAAGTGTGGCACCTGTCGCAAAAAGCTTCCTTGTTTGAGTGACATTTAAGACATGTATTTTGCAGACTTATTAAAAACGGCCTGCCGTCCTTTGTTATATACGTCCTTTCACCGTCCCGGACAACAATATCCCTCCACTCATCGAGAAGCTGCATATGGTTGGATCTCATATATTCCCTGGATTCCACACATTTTTTAGTGTTCAGCATATTAATTACGGGGGTATCAAGGCTTGGCTCAGGCATAGTAGCTGCCGTATCAGAACTGTAATAGAAAGGCGCGGCAACCAACACTATAAAAATTAGCAGCCCGATAATAATCTTAGCGCTGTCATGCATTGTCTTCTTCCTCCTCTTCCTCCATCCCCGGAAGGGGTTCAGCACGCAAGTCAGTAGTCCTCTTCTTCTCACCCTTCATTATCATTGCGTTTGCCACAAGCTCATGAACTCCAGTAACTCCAACACCGGGAACCCAGTAATCCATAAGCGGGGGCAGTGCAGCCCTGTCAATGGCGCAGATATTTGCAAGCATGTTAACACCGTGTTTGTCAGCTACATCTTTTACCGCATTAGCCCTGGGGAATCCCCCTCTCATCCTTAATTCCATATTTTCGCCGGCATTAAGGCCGGATCCGCTGCCGCAGCAGAAGGTCTTTTCTCTGGTTGCATTAGGATGCATTTCATAAAAGTGATTAGCGACATTATTGATAATGTAGCGGGGCTCTTCGAAAATCCCCATTCCCCTTGCCGTGTTGCATGAATCATGGAAAGTGATCTTCAGGTTATCGTTCCTGCCCGGGTCAAGTTTAAGTTTTTTGTTTTTTATCAGGTCAGCGGTAAACTCGGCGATATGGACCATTTTAGTGGCCTTGGCATTCTCGAATTTTGTTCCTGTTATTGGAGATACCGGCTCTTCAAGAAAATCCGCAGGTCCGTTCCACGTATCCATATACTGGTTGAGCACACGCCACATATGGCCGCATTCTCCGCCAAGGATCCATTTAACGCCCAATCTTCTGGCTTCAGCGTATATCTTTGAATTCAGCCTTTTAGCCAGCTCATTGGTTGTGAAAAACCCGAAGTTCCCGCCCTCAGAGGCATAAGTGCTCCATGTGTAGTCCAGCCCCAGTTCATGGAACAGCATAAGATAACCCATGGCGGTATATGTACCGGGGTCAGCGAAGAGGTCACCTGACGGCGTCACAAAGAGGATCTCGGCCCCTTTCCTGTTAAAGGTCGGGGTTATTCTGATCCCGGTTATGTCCTCTATATCATCCAGCATATATTCTATGTTGGATGTAATTGCGTGGGGTTCAAGGCCTAAGTGGTTGCCCTTCATATAACAGTTAGCCGCCGGGCCTGAGATCCACCCGGTGTTCAAACCGAGCAGATTAAGCAGCTCTCTGCCCATCATCGTGATTTCCGCCGTATCAATTCCATACGGGCAGAAAACAGAACAGCGCCTGCATTCAGTACACTGGAAAAAATAATACCACCATTCCTTAAGCACAGCTAAAGTAAGTTTTCTCGCACCCGCGATGCTTCCCAGAATTTTGCCTGCCTTTGTGAACTCTCCCCTGTAAACCGACCGGAGAAGTTCCGCCCTCAGAACAGGCATGTTCTTCGGGTCACCTGAGCCGATAAAGAAGTGGCATTTATCTGCACATGCCCCGCATCTGACGCAGATATCCATGAATATCCTGAAAGACCTGTACTTGCCGAGGAGGTCTTTCATTCCCTTAAGTATTATTTCCTGCCAGTTCTCAGGAAGTTTCCAGTCCTCTTCAACCGGAGACCATTGTCTCGGATTAGGGAACTCAAGGGTTTCAAGGTCTTTTGGTTTTGAGGCATAACACCACATCCCCTCTTTGAATTCAGTCTGGGTCTTCATCCATTGAGTTTTCGGCTGAGTATAATCTACTTTTGAAAGTTCATCTGAATTTGGAAGTTTTGCCATATTTACTCCTTATCTAAGGGTATTCCAGCTTCCTTCATTTTTTCTCTAAAGTCATCCTCATATTCTTCATACGTATGAAGATGAACAGGATAATTCCAGGGATTGATATGTCTTTTTATACGGCTGTTATTCGCCAGGTTTCTCGTCGGGCTCATCAGCACGCCTCCGAAGTGCATTATCTTGCTGAATGGAATATACGCGAAAAGCACGCTTACGAGAAAAAGATGTATATAAAAAATGACACTTACCCCTTCAGGGGCAGATGCACTGAAACTAAATAATCCCAGAGTAAAAGCCTTGAGCGTGACGACATCTACTTTCACAAAATATCTCATCAGGATACCTGTAACTGCGATCGCCATGATAAGGAAGAGAGGGAAGTAATCCGCAGCCAGAGAGATATAACGGACCTCAGGGATAAAAACCCTTCTCAAAAATAGATAAGTTACAGCAACCAGAAGAACAACACCGGATATAAGAAGCCCGGGTGCACCGATCTGTAAGAATCCGTCAAGTATCTCGATATTGTGCACAAAAGAAGGCATCGGTTCCATGAACAGTCTTGTGTGCCTGATAAGTACTATAAGAAAAGACCAGTGAAAAGCCAATCCGGCGAGCCAGAGCGCTTTGGCAGATCCATGGCCAAGCTTGGGCCCGTCCTGCAGTTCTGTTTTTGTATTGCTGAATAAAGACCGGAACAGGAATACCTCCAGAAGCATTCTGCCTAAAACTTCAAGACCGGTTGAAGGATTGTCCAGCCTGCTTTGTTTGATCCACGGGAGCGATTTCTGCTGACCGCTGGTTGTCGGTATTCTGAACGGGACAGGCGAACGACCCCATTTAATGACTTTAAGAACAACTCCCGCAATAAAGATCAAAATAGCGGCATACGGAACAGCAATTCCAAAAAAGCTATGAAGATTTGCCCCTCTGATTCCCGCAAATGCGAGTAAGACAAGGATTACAACGGCTGATAAGGATAATAAACTACCCATTTAGTTACCCCTTTTCTTTACAGTGTCAGTTGCACTGAAATTTAGATCATTTTCATGCTTACGGCTCTCATAGACCCTGTTTGCCGTCTGCATTTGTCTGAATGTCCATCTCTGAACCTCTGTAGCCTTGAGCTCAAAGATCTTCTCGCGGCATTTAATAAAGAAATCAAAGGCTGTCAGGGCCAGATCATCCAATCTGGATCCGAATGCCGCCAATTCGTCAAAAAGCCTTTGATCTCCAAGTTCATCTTTTAGTTCTTCCGCGACAATGTCCTTAAGACGGAAGATAAAGGAAAGGGCCTCGGAAGGAGAAAATTCCTGAACAGCCCTTAATTTGATAACATCTTCAAGAAAAAAAAGAGCATTGTGAGGATTCGTATCCTGGAGCAGTAATTCATAACATCCCCCTAACCCCTGAGAAATAGTGGTCCCCGCGGGATTTGAAGACGGATCGGTCAGGTTCTTGAAAAATACGTTGGATTCGGCAGAATAAGTATCCAGCACAGCATTAAGCCATTTTTTTAATATAGCCGGCTTTCTCTCTGATAGAAGTTTATTCAGCATAATATCCTAAATAGTGTCTGCTGATCCTTATCCTGAAAGATTTACTTTGTCAAAACATTCCTCCTGCCGGTAAAAGCGCAAAAGGAATGAAACCATTGAACAACAACGTATTAAACGCTAATTTTTATACGCAGCCAGTCGGCTTCGGCAATCCGGCGTATCTGCAAGCCTGTTTAGCAGGACCCGCTGGATACAGATGATAGAGATATTTGGTATTGCCTTTTTCTTTACCCATGGTCTTTGCGATCTCTTTGGTAAGGATCTTGATCATAGGCGCGATCTGATATTTTGTGAAATAGTCTCTGAGAAATTTAATGATATCCCAGTGTTCCTGTGTCAGCTCAAGGCCGTCAGCCTTTGCCATTTCACCTGCCATTCCTTCCTGCCATACCTGCCAGTCAGTCAGATAACCTTCTTCATCTACTTCAAATGATTTTCCGTCAAATTCAAGTGTTCCCATTTTACTGCTCCCTCCTTTTAGGTTTTGCCTCAAACCGAAAATGTTAGTTTCTTAAGCTATTAAATAGCCTCTGGGAAAAAATTGCAACAACAATTCCATATAATCATTGTTACATCTGTTCAGTGTTCAGGCGATGGTCGAACAATTGTAAACTCTAATATACAAGCCTGTTCTTCGTCAAATAAAAAAAACTTATATACAGTTTGACATATATTATAGACACTGAATTCTCATTAATCAAGCTTTAAACCATTCCTCTGTTTTCCTCAGGAAATAGGGCTGAAAACCATTTAAGACAGCATATGATATAATCACCAATACTCCTTTATAATTGCATGAAAAAACCGCTTGGACAACATTTTATTTTCGACCGCAACATTCTCGGCAGGATCATAGACCGCGGCATGGTTACTTCAAATGATACAGTCATAGAAATCGGCGCGGGCCCGGGGATAATGACATCACTTCTTGCGGAACGGGCCGGAAAGGTCATTGCCCTGGAAATCGACTCGAGACTTATCGAAAAACTGAACAGGACTTTTTCAGACAGGCCAAACGTCAAAATAATAAAAGCTGACGCACTCAAGTTTCCTTACGGAACACTTGGCAAGTTTAAAGTTGTCGCAAATATCCCCTACTATATAACTACTCCTATAATATTCAAACTGCTTGAATTTAAAGAAAACATGTCGAGCATGACATTACTGGTGCAAAAAGAGATCGCCCGTAGGATCGTAGCTTCACCCGGGAAAAAAGATTATGGGGTCCTTTCCATCACCACGCAGTTATACACAAAGCCAAGCATTGAATTTCTTGTGCCAAAGGGGGTTTTTTCTCCTCCTCCAAAAGTCGATTCAGCTGTTGTGCGCTTTGTAGTCTCTCCAACACCGCTCTACAATGTAAAAAATGAAAGACTGCTTGTCGATATCGTTAAGACCGCGTTCTCGCAACGAAGAAAAACTATTGCCAACAGCCTGAAACCGTTAAAGGAAAAACTTCCAGCCAATTCAACAGAAATAATAGAAGCGCTGAACAAAGCCGGCATTGACCCCGGCCACAGACCTGAGGTCATAAGTATCAGTGATTATATTAAGCTTTCCGAGGCATTTCACAATTAATTTTGTTTACATTCCCCGGACTGCAGTGCTCTCTTCAATCCAGCTCAACATGTAAATTGTTTCAATTATAAGCTATAATAATAATTGAAGGCCGGATTTGCCAATGAAAATCAATACCGTTTTTTTATATATATTACTGTCAATTTCCACACTTTTTTCGTGCAGCAGCTCAACTGTTGTTGCTGACGAAAAAAGACCGCCTCAGGCTGTTCCAGTAACCAAGATTTCCACGGCCATGGCGCCAGCCGCTCCAAATGAAAGCATAATCATTGGTACAGTTTCGGCCTATTGTGAAATATCCTCGAGACTGCTGAATATCAGGCCTGAAATGGTCATTTACAAAATAACCGTTCTTGTAGAATCATCGAAAAACATAGAAGGCTATGCTGACTTTACACAAGGGAAAGAGGGACAGGACATTGAGCTTCTGACAAAACAGAAACCTCCCTCAAATTTATATGGTAAAAAGATAAAAGCCGGCGTTACTTTTAGAGGAGATGCCCGCAGAAGCAGTTACTGGATAAGACATTTGGAGATCATTGAATAATCATACAGGAGGACGCAACATTGCAGAACAAAACACTCAATAGCTTCAGATACGCAGTTCCTGCTCTTATAATGGCCGCGATATGTTTTGTATTCCCTGTTGATATTCACGCTGTACCAGCCTCTCCCGATATCCAAGAAATTATTCAGCCGGACGGAAGTGTTCTTAATGTCAGGGTTAAAGGAGATGAATGGAACAACTGGCTTGAAACAGTTGATGGATATTCAATAGTTCAAGACGAAAAAGGTTACTGGAACTATATTGACTTTTATGAAGGGAACGATCCGGTCCTGAGCGGCATATACGCACATGAAAGCCCCCCTTTTGGTATTGAAAAACATCTGAAAAAATCAAAGGATTTCATACGCAGGGCTCCATCAGCCGAAAGCAGTAGTAGTGCTCCTGGTTTTGCTCCGCCGGCCTACCCTTTCACAGGTCCGGTCCTGTTCATTCTGGCACAATTCGATGACATATCTGGCGCACCCACAGCAGAAACCGACTTTGCATCGGCAATTGCCAATGATATAAGCACATATTATAGTAATGCTTCATATGGGAATGTCACCCTTAATCCCGCAGTCGAGTCCTCTGGAACACCTAACAATGGTGTTATAGGCTGGGTCAATGTGGGATATGATCATCCTAATACAGGAGGCAGTATCGGCACTGCAAACCAGCAGCTGACAAAGGATGCCATATTGCAAGCTGATCCATTTATAGATTTTTCAGCTTATGACATAGATCCACCAGGAGGAGATGGCTATGTTGATGCACATGAACTTGCAATTGTGGTAATTGCTGCGGGATTTGAAAGAGCGTATAGTACTGATGAGCCGAATGTATGGGGACATCGGTGGGATTTAGACGCTGTTACGCCGCCTGATGTGGATGGTGTAACCGTAGGCGCTGATAACGGAGGAGCGGGCGGATATGCCCAATTCGGAGAAATTCATGAGGACCATCAGGCAACAGTAGGCATTATGGTTCACGAACTTGGACATCTTATCTTTGGTCTGCCTGATCTTTATGATACTGACGACTCATCAGAAGGAATCGGCAGATGGAGCCTTATGGCAAGCGGATCCTGGAACGGTGTAACAACAAGCGGTGACACACCTGCCCACCCGGATGCATGGAGTAAATATTTTCTTGGATGGGTCACACCAACCCTTGTTACTACCCAGCTCATATCAGAGCAAATAGATGCAGCATCTACATCTGTATCAGGTGACGTGTACCAGATACTCAGCGGCACTCCGACTTCAGGCGAGTACTTCCTAATAGAAAACAGGCAGCAAACAGGCTTTGATGCCGGACTGCCCGGATCTGGACTAGCCATCTGGCATATTGATGGAAATACAGTAACTGCACAAATGCCATTAAATAGAGTTAACAGAACTGAATGTATCGAAGGTCAGAACTGTTCGGGAACCGGCAATCATTACGGCATAGCCCTTGAGCAGGCTGATGCGGCCTGGGATCTTGAAATTGGAAATAACCGCGGAAACCCTACAGACCTGTGGTATGCCGGCAATAAGACCACTTTCTGCTCCAGTTCTTCTCCAACCAGCCGTCTCTGGAACTTCACTCCAAGCGGGGTAAATATTACCAATATCAGCACATCACAGGCACAAATGACTGCTGACTTTCAGACCCCTGTTATAGCGCCTCCGTTAGACCCCAGTGGTCTTCTCGCGGCAGCTGTATCACGCAGTACGATAGACCTAAGTTGGGCTGATATTCCATTCTGTGAAGGCTGGTTAGAAATAGAGCGCAAAACAGGCACTGCCGATTATGCCGTGATCGCTTCGGTAGTTTCTGGTTCGACTTACAGCGATACAGGACTCAGCGCATCAACAGAATATTATTATCAGGTCAGGGCATTTAATTCAGCAGGCAATTCCGCATATTCAAATCAGGCCAGTGCCACAACAAATGCTCCTCCTGCAGCGCCTGCTGCCAGCAGTAATGGCGGTGGAGGTGGCGGCGGATGTTTTATAGCTACAGCTGCCTATGGAAGCTATATGTCTGATGAGGTCATGGTATTGCGGGAGTTCCGGGACAAATACCTTCTTACAAACGATTACGGGAAAGCATTTGTCAAAGCTTATTATAAATATTCACCTCCGATAGCAGATGTTATTAAAGAGAACGAGTTCATGAAAACTGTTACAAGAGTTTTCCTGACCCCTGTTGTAATGGGTATAGCTTATTCCTATCAGTCACTCACAATATTTATTGCGCTTCTTTTTGCGGCGATCGCTCTGCGGGTCAGAAGAAAAAAGGGATTAACAGTTTAATCTTTAATAAACCCCGTTGTCCAGATTCGCAAGAATCTAACGGGGCTCTCTACTTGTCGTAGCGGAGCGGAGATCCCGACTTGTCGGGGCTACTCTCTACTTATTAAAACAGGCCTGTCCCTTACTTTTTTAAAAAGCTATCAATAAATTTTAAATACTCTAAATAATCGCTGATTTCATTTTTGATATCGTCAATCATTCTTTTAAAGTCTACTCTGCCGTATCTATGAATAATTAAATTTCGTAAGCCGACCGAGGGAGCGATTTTGAGAGCAAAATGCACAGGCAGAATCTTATTTTCGCCCAGAACAATAAAAGTACTTTGATAATCGTTTGGTATATTAAAACCAGACTCGGCTATGATATGAGTATTAATGTCAATTGCAGTATCAACTATTAACTGAAACAGTCTTTCAACAGTGTGAAGTTTTAAATTGTTCTCAATAATATCCCGTGACTCTTCTTTGAGAATCGGCTGCAGTTCCTTAAAATATCCCTGAACATCCGCCATTTTATTTTTTATTAATTCTTTATCAATCATACATTTTGCAAAAACTTATCAAGTGACGATTTTCTTAAATCAAAAAGTTTTTGGGCCTCCATAAAACATTTTAGAGCATAAATTTTAAAATTAGCGAACAAAAACGGCTCTTTTTCATAAAGGAGAACCGACTTTTCTGCTGCCTGTTTTAATAAAAGCGGCGGTGCGGTTTTTAGATCTACCAACTCTATTTTTTTTAATTTAAGTTTTTGAGAAAATACAATCTGTATTTGGGCAATTTCAATTAAACTCATGCGTTTTTCCGATAAAAAAGCAACATCAACATCACTTTGAGGATGTGTTCTTCCGCTTACTTGCGAACCGAACAGAACCACCAAAGGAAGATGGTATTTTTCAGCTATTTTTCTAACTTCTGATTTTGTTTTTGCAATGTTAAACATACTCATAGAATAACACGAAAACATTCAAAATCAAAATAAAAACACAAATTAAGTTTTTCTTTTTGTAACCGGGCGTTTTACCCCTTCAGGATAGTAAAACCGGCCTGTCCCTTTTTGAGGAAACAATGCAGATAAACCCGAATGGTTCATCAAACGGGTTCAGGAACTGGTGAGGAGTGCCTGGGGATACATACACAACATCAAGATAATTGATTTTAGATTTCTTTTTGCCAAGGAGAACCCGCCCCGAGCCTTTGATCCCGATCACAATATGCTCATGCCGGTGTTGTTCAAAACTGCTCCTGCCACCGGGAGCTATCTCAAAATACCTGACGTGAGATTTTGTTTTTACCCCGTCCCCGACAAGCACACTGCGGATAATACTGTCCCATTCTCCTTTTACAGTCTTATATTTTTCCGGTTTAACCCCTTTCCACCTGCAATTGCCCCTGTGCCTGTAAACAGCACTTAAGCCGGATGCACTCCCGGCCTTTGCAGTCCCTGCTGCCCAATCACATGATGAAACGGGTTTTTTGCGGGATAATTTTCTTGCCTGTTTTTTCATTCATGATCACGACTGCGCTATGTTATTGAAAACCCTGTAACTCTCACTACCTCATCAAATGTAGTGACACCTTCAAACAGAAGGCTGATCGCGTTTTCCCTGAGAGGGCTGAAACCCTCACTGCCCGCGATCTCCTTTATTCTGACCGGCGGCTCCTTTTTTTCAACAGCAGCCCTTATTTTGTCTGTTACTTCCATGATCTCATAAATGCCTGTTCTGCCGTAGTAACCGGTTCCCCGGCATTGCGGGCAGCCGGCACCTATGGATACGCTTTTGTCCCTGAACTTTTCATATTCTATTCCAAGTATTTTACACTCATTTTCAGAGAGCTGATATTTCTCCGCGCAGTAAACGCATACCTTCCTTACAAGTCTCTGCGCCATAATCCCTACAATTACAGAATTTATCAGAAAAGACGGAACACCCAGGTCAAGAAGCCGGGTAACCGCACTGGGGGCATCGTTAGTATGCAGCGTTGACATAACGAGGTGTCCGGTAAGAGCGGCCTGTATGGCATTGTCCGCTGTTTCAAAGTCCCTTATTTCGCCGACCATAATAACATCCGGGTCCTGCCTGAGTATTGTCCTTATACTGCTCGCAAAGGTAATGCCTATCTGCGGCTGTACAGCTATCTGATTAAAGTCTTCGCAAACCATCTCAATAGGGTCTTCTATGGTGGTAAGATTCACCTCAGGACTTGAAAGGATGTTTAAGGCGGAATAAAGTGTTGTTGTTTTCCCGCTGCCTGTGGGGCCTGTTACGAGGATCAAACCGTGAGGAGCCGCAATGAATGATCTAAATATATCCAGCTCACGCTTTAAAAACCCCAGCTTTTCAATATCCTGCGTCAGTACGGCAGGATCGAATATTCTGATTACAACTTTTTCTCCAAAAGAGACCGGCAGGGTCGATATACGCAGTTCAACTTCCTTTCCATCATGCTCAGTCTTGATCCTGCCGTCCTGGGGCCTGCGCTTCTCGGATATATCCATGCGGCATAACATTTTAATTCGGGAAACAAATGCGGGATGCACTGCCTTGGGAACCTTGTGTATATTGTGAAGCATACCATCTATTCTGAAACGTACCAGACTGTGCTCCCGCTTGGGTTCGATATGGATATCCGATGCGCGCTGTGAATACGCATAATGCAGAAGATACTCAACAGCATTAATAATATGCTGGTTGGTAGCCCCGAGTTCTGAAATTGATTTCAATTTGACATACTGTTCCAGATTGCCAAGGTCGATCTGCGATGACATATTGTCCTGCGCCGCTGCTACAGAAGATTTAAACCCGTAGAACTCCGTAATGATCTTCATCAGATCAGACCTGGTTGTTATTGCCAGGTCTATATCATATCCTTTGGACTGTTTAATACCTTCGATTCCCTCTCTCTCAAAAGGATTTGATGTCACAAGAGACAGCGAATTGCCGGAAAGACCGATAGGAACGACCTGGTATTTTATGGCATACGGCCGGGATATAATTTTTGTGACTATATCTGAATCAAGTTTCAGAGGGTCTATTTTTATAAAAGGTATATTAAAATGTTTTGCGACTTCTTTGGTAATGACCTCTTCTGTAATGTATGATGAGTCGTCGCCGGGCATTCCCAGCTTAAGGGAATCAATAATATCTATAATGGAGATATCGGAATCGATTACCCTTCTCCTGCCGATAGCCTTGCCCCTTGACTTGAGTAAACGGGCATAGAACACGTTTTCCTTTACAAGGATCTCCTTAACCTGCTTCTTTGAAAGAAGCCCCGCGTTTAAAAGAATATCAAGTATGGTCTGTTTTATTTTCTTGTTCATAAGCGCATAGAAATCATGATATCACATGCAAATAAACGAAAACAGCAATTAATAAAACGTCACTTATGGTCTAACCCTGATCAACCGCTTTATACCAGGCGTTTTTCACAGCAGCGGCAATCTTATTGCTGTCAGTTTTCTGCCCGTCGAAGACAATGACGAAGCTTCCTATTGAAACATCAGAAGAAGTTACGTCATCCACCGCTTCAACAGCCTTTTTAACGCTCATCACGTAGTGTGACAGTTCATACCTTCAATTACCAGTTCTATTCCCACCATTTTATCCTCCTCTGCAGTGTTTATTTAAATACAACCAGAACCTTTAGAGAATCATTTGCCTTTGCAGTAAGATTATAGGCCTCAGAGACCCTGTCTAATGGAAATCTGTGGGTAATAAGCCTTGCGGCATCAATAGAACCGTCCGCGATCAGATCAAGGGCCTCTTTTGTATCGTCCGGACCGCAGGAATAACTGGTGACAATGCTTAAATCCTTAAAATAAATATCATTCGGCTTCAGCCTGAGCACATCCTCCGGACCTGCCGGTGTGAAGAACAACACTCTGCCGCCTCTTCCGGTACAGCTTATCCCCTGGGCCATCGCTTTGATGTCTCCCGGTCCAACAACAGTCAGATCAGCCATATCTCCGCCGGTAGCTTCATATACGGAATCGATAAAATCATCACGGGAGATGTCAATAACAGTGTCCGCACCAAATTCCTTTGCGCGTCCGAGCCGGTAGGGGACCTTGTCAACCCCGATTATTTTGCCGGCTCCGAAGTGCTTTGCAAGCACTATATGTAACTGCCCCATAATGCCAAGGCCGATTACCAGGACCGTGTCACCCTGTCTGATCCCGCCGCGCCTTACAGCCTTGACAACACAGGCAGCGGGCTCGACAAGAGTTGCCTGTTCATAGTTGATCCCATCTGGAAGAAGCAGAGTATCGCCTTTCAGGTTTATTTCCGGAACCAGCACATATTCTGAAATACCTCCTGGTATTATCTTTGACTTCCTCCATGTATCGCACTGGACATAATCACCATTCCTGCAATATCTGCAATTAAAACACGGTGCGTGATGATGAAAAAAAACTCTGTCACCAACCTTAAAGCGACGAGTGACGAGTGATGAGGGACGAGTTAAGACATTTCTATCTTCTCCCCGAACTTCTTTGCCTAACTCTACTATTTCACCTACAGCTTCATGGCCTAAAACAAGAGGGGATTTCTTTTCTATATACCATGGCATTACATCCCCTGAACATATACCGCAAGCCCTGACCCTGACCAAAGCGTCACCGTCATCAATATCAGGAACGGGCATGTCCTCAATTCGTATATCTTCAGAACTGTACAGTTTAGCAACTCTCATGTTATTCACGGAATGATCGCGTATTTTATACCCTTACCCGCCGCAAGCCTGTCAAATACTGTCTTTAACTTATGCAGAGGATATTCTCCCGAAACAAGGCCTTTAACTTTTATTTTTCCGTTCACAAGGAGCTTATATGCCTGCACCACATCCCCGGGAGTAAAGTGAAACGCGCCCTTTAATGTTATCTCATCATAATGTATCCGTCCCGCGTCATAGGTAACCTGAGAGCCCTGCCTGCATCCACCGAAGAGCACGGCAGTTCCGCCTTTGCGAAGCATCCATACGGAACTCTCCCATACATCAGGAACTCCGGTACACTCAAAAACGGTATCAGCACCGTTATTACCTGTATATTTCATTACTCTTTCAATTACATCATCTTTCTCCGGGTTTACTACACAATCAGCTTTTAGTTCACGGGCCTTTTTGATGCGGTTTGACCGTTTTTCAACAACAACTATTTTCAGGCCCTTTGTTTTAAGTACCATAAGGTGGAGTAATCCTATGGGGCCGGCCCCGATGATTACCACTGTATCACCTCTGGATATGCCTGCGGAATTTATGCTGTGAACCACACAGGAAAGCGGCTCCAGGAATGCCGCTTCGGCAAAAGAGAGTGCTTCAGGTTTCAGAAAAACATTATGTTTTACAATGTGCTTCGGTAATAATATGAATTCCGCAAAAGCTCCGAGGACTTTTGTCTCCATTATTTTTTCACATAAGTTGAACAATTTCTTTCTGCAGAAGTAGCATCTGTCACACGGGGCGCTGTGAACAGCCATAATCTCCGAACCCCTGGAAAATTTTTTCACACCCCTGCCGGCCTGCTCCACAATACCTGAAAACTCATGCCCGAAAACCGTCGGCATAGGTATCATGGGATGCCCGCGCATAAATGCTTTCAGGTCCGTACCGCAGGTAAGCGCGGCCTTCACCCTTACCAGTATCTCCCCTTTAGCAGGTTTCGGAATACTGACCTCTTCAAGTTTCAGAGTTCCCGGTTTTAATAAAAGGTTTGCCAGCATAAATTTAAGGATTACATAAAGTAGGGGGCACAGACTCCATTGTAAAACGCAGTATAAAGTATAGCACAGCAGTTGCGGCATTTGCGATTGCCCGTGTATTATGCTAAATTTTCAGGATGAAACTTGAAGATGACGGTTACTGTTTTATTTGCGGGCCCAGGAATCCCATAGGGCTGAAGCTGAACTTCAATTTTGACGGCAGAACTATAAGGACAGAATTCACACCTCAAAAGACACACCAGGGTTATCTGAACATTGTTCACGGCGGGATCATAACAGCACTGCTCGACGAAGCGATGGTCAAACTCGCCATTGCCCTGGGTACACCCGCAGTCACCGCCCGAATGGACGTACGACTGAGGAAAGCACTGACTGTGGGAGAGAAGATAACGGTCACAGCTGAAATAAACAAAGAAACCAGAAAGACCATTGACGCACTCGCTAAAGCTGTCACAGCAGAGGATGAGGTAGTTGCGAGCGCCAGCGGAAAACTGATAAAGATTCAGCCGGAATAACGTGACAACAGCTAAAACACAAAAGGAGTTACTGCCAATAAGGCGCAGTCTCCCTGTTCGGTGCAGAAGAGGGTTAATTAGAAATTTGCAATACTGTCCTGTGCATCAGGCCGAACATAAAGCATGCTGGATTCAGGGGTTGTTTTTGACAGAAAATACTGACTACTTCAATTATTGATATTGTACGATCCGCGTCAATTTCCGATTTTAAAACAGCTTTTAAAAGTAAAGACCTCTGGATCACACATATGGCATTTCGCGCACGTTAATGATTCAGTGCCAGCACCGGCTGAATGATACCTGCTGCCTTTTATATGCTTGTAAAGGCGGTCTTTCCAGTCATTCTCAACCGAATGACATGAAACACATGTCACATCTTTAAGGTGACTGATAGCTTTCAGGTCCGGCTTATGTTCATCCTTGTGGCAGTCATCACATCTTTCCGATTTCAGCTGTCCAAATTTACTGACAATTGCCTTTTTCTCCTCATTGAACTCCGTATAAATGATCTCATTTCGCTCATGGCATTTCTCGCAAACAACATCTTTATGCTTACCCTTTAATTTATACCCTCCGTATTTTTTATCTTCGTGATTAAATGTGTTTTCCTTCCAGGCGTTTTGAACTGAGTGACAGTCGTCACATGTCCGGTCCTTGAACTGTCCCTTGTGCAGATCATAATGACAATCGTTGCAAGCTTTATATTTCAGCGGTTTAAATTTGGCTGACCATGTCTTTTTCTTTTCCTTAAACTCTGAATAACTTACTTCACTGCGTTCATGGCATTTCAAACAATCAGCATCTTTATGTCTGCCCTCAAGCTTAAATCCCCTGTATTCTTTTGCTTCATGTTTAAACGTAGTTTCCTTCCAGGCGTTCTGCACTGAATGACAGCCGTCACATGTCCGGTCCTTGAACTGTCCCTTGTGCAGATCATAATGACAATCGTTGCAAGCTTTATATTTCAGCGGTTTAA
>VAPA011034330.1_pt1 | contig 17284 bp, 14 predicted proteins | sample 3395041 | NCBI WGS metagenome assembly VAPA01 (sample SAMN08290432, study PRJNA428436) | hydrothermal vent metagenome | isolation source: Deep-sea hydrothermal vent chimney | place: Indian Ocean: Southwest Indian Ridge | depth 1973 m m
AGTACGGTAGCAGTATATACTTTCCCCGAGTCGACCCACATGAAACAGGTCAAAGGCTTCACAAAATATAACAATTTTTGGGTTCCATCCTAAACTCTTAAGTTGCTTTTTAATATACCAGGAGTGTAATCTTTTGCTTAACTTAATGGATAATTCTGCAATCTGCTTACGCCAAATTTTAGAAATAATTGGCAAAGCATATGGCAGCATCGGAGGAGATGAAATAACAACCAAATTGTCAGAGATAAACTTTGCTTTACCGGCAAGGTAACTTTTGAGATAGTCATCAAAATTCTTTGCCCTTTCTGCTCCATGTCTCGGCATTACTTCAATAAAGGCAACCCTGTTGCTTTTAGAAACTTCCTTCACTAAGTCGTGATGTCCCCGCCAGTTGGACCACTCACTATATGCAAGAAAAAGGATTGAGTCTTTCATCTATCTAAAAGTTGCGATAGCCTCTTCATAAATTGATAGAAGATTTTTTAGATGATTTTCGGTTGAAAATTTTTCTCTGACAAGTTCTATCCCGTTTTTTCCCATCTCATTTGCAAGTTGTGGGTCATACAATAGTTGCTCGATTTTAGACGCAAGTTCTTTAACATCTCCTGCCGGAACCAAAAAACCGTTTCTGCCATCAGCCAACCAGTCGGAAATCCCACCCACATCAAATGCAACGACAGGAGTACCGCATCCTAAGGCTTCAATACCGGAAAGCCCAAAGGTTTCCGGACAAAGGGATGGCATTATATTAACTGTTGCCTCTCTATATAGAGCTATAAGCTTTTTCTCTGTGACCCATCCTAAGAATTCAATTTCTCCATTTGAAATGGTTTTTGCCATTTCTTTGAGCTTGCCTGCCATCCATCCATCTCCAGCAATGTAAATTTTATGAGGTGTTTTAATTCTGCTTGATGCCTCTAAAAGATATTGAACTCCTTTTTCTTGAATAAGAGCTCCAGCAAAAAGTAAGATTGGCTCATTTTTTTCGTAAAAAGCTTCTTCATCTATAGCGTTGACAATTGGTGGCAAAACCTTGATTTTTTTCTTGGATATACCTGTTTCACTGATCAATTTATACATGTAGTTGCAGGTTACCCCGATATAGGCTTTCTCTGCCATTTTCCGATTGGCAAGAAATCTTCGGAATGAATTCAATAGTTTTCCTGGGTGACGATGGTTGCAGTGTTTAGTGTAAGGCCTTATAAGACATTTAATGCTCCATTTATCAAAACATGGCACTAGGGGTTTAGTAAATATTTTTTTTATAGATGGACACGAAAACTGGTGGCTGTGGGGCGTGATAATTACTGGGGCAATTTCCATGAATTCCAAAATAGTCGTCACATCCTCCAATAATGTAGATAGATGTAAATGTATTATGTCTGGGCTGATATGATTTAATTTGCTTACAATTTTTTGTTTATATGATTTTTTTGATTCTATTTTTTTATGAAGAGGAGCAATAACATAATTTTTTATTATAGATTTATTCTCAAAAGAAAAATTGTCGCATAATATTGAAGTCTCATGGCCTGCCCTAGCCAAAACATGGGCCTCTCTTCGGAAAAGTGTGTTCGCTCCCCCTTGGGAGGCAAAATTACCGACTAAGGCGATTTTCAATGAAAAACTCTCAATTCCTATTTTATCAATGATTCTCTATGCCGTGTAATAAACACAAAATTTCATTCTATCTTATGCGCAAGACTTTTTTTCTCTTTAGATAACACTTTATCCAAGGCAAACAAAAGACACACTGGAATAAAAGTATAGCTATATCCGGCGAATATTAATCCTCCTCTCACTAACTGTCCGATGGTGTTAGCTGTAATAATCCAGACTAAACCAATGATTAGAAAAGCTACATCGCTTTTTCTGTGTGTAATTAAAAGGCGAATACTTTTTATAATTATATAAAACCATAGCAGAATGAAAACAATTCCAGCCGCTGTACCGGCTGTCACAAAATAGAAAAGTGGTGCTGAATGAGGGCTGTTAGGCACAATAGGATGTGACCAGTAATTGTGAATTAATTCATCCCACATTCCCCAGCCTATACCCCATACAGGATAATCCATAAACATATTAATTGAGGTAATATAAATATTTCGACTGAATTCCTCCTTTTCCATTATAGCGGCATATATGTTTGACCCATGAAACCAGGGGGAAAATCTCTCAAAAGCAATTTCACGTATGTCCGGAATAAATAACAAAACAGTCGCTAAAAGGAGGGCCATGAAAAAGTAAATAGACAGATTTTTTTTTCTTATCAACAAAATTGGAGAAGTGATAAGAACTGCAATCTGAAACGCTCTAGCCCTGGAGGTAAGAACAATAAGAAGAGCCATCAAAATAACAAAGAAATATATTAATTTCATAAACTTTTTTTTCTCACAGGAAAAAAAAGAGCTACATGCAGCCACTACCTGGAAAGCAATTACTCCGAAAAATCCAACAATGCCGGCAGCCGAAATAGCTAGGTCGCTTCTAAACAATTCATGTTCTTTTTCACCTCCAGCCAGCAAAAAAAAGTAAGAAACGACTGCTAGTTCCAGTATCATGCTGAATGTAAATATTTTAAAGAGATTTTTAAAATCATCGAGAGTTTTTATCATTTCCAAAAAAATAGTAAGAAAAATAATCGGCAGTAAAATATCCCGATATGGAAATTTAAGACTTGTTAAAGGAACGGAAGAAAAAATAGCGGATATTACTAATAAAAAACCGAGAATAATAAAATACTTTTGAATCTTAAATATTTCGAGTTTTTCTTTATTTATAAATTTATGAATAATAATTAATAAAAACGTAATAATCCACACGATTTCAGACGGCTTTAAAATGTTTATTTTAATAATCTCATATGGGTCATCCCATAAAAAATATCTGAACTGGTGTTGTAAAAATAAGATAAGCGGATAGATAAGCAGTAAAATAGCGATACCCGAGATATCTCTCCTTGAAATCGTAAATATGAATGAACATAATAATCCTGTGAGACAGACGATTACAGTCATCGCATAGGTCAGCCCTAAATGACCATATCGCGATATTATAGTTCCCAAAATAATTCCTGGAATAATCAATAATGGTATTATTTTGGGGGAGAAACTCTCGAAATGGAATATGTCCCGCACACGAAATAGTTTTTTTGTGTTACTAAATACTACAAGAAGAATGCAGAAAGCTATTGCCGGCAGCCCAATTTTTTTCGCTAATCTGCCTATTGTAAACTCCTGGGATAAGTCAACAAGTGCGAATCCGATAACTACGGAAAATATTGAAGCTGATATAAACAGTACAACGTTTGTTCTTTTTTCGAGCTCCATTTTTTAGATTCCTAAAAAAGGATTTTTTATTCCGTTATAGTGGAAGAGTTTTTTCTTGCAGGGTTGAATCTGGATATTAAAAAATAAAAATTAATAAATAGATAGAGAAAAACCTTATAAAAGAAGACTTTAATATTCGTGCGGGGAAACAGAATTGATAGGGTATTCCATTGTCTTATAATGTGATTTATCGCCCATGCCGGCTTAAGCCCTTTTTTTGTGAGAAACCATGTAGCATCGCGTAAAGTGAAAAAATGCTTCTGCCCTCCTGCCAGTTCCTGATTTAATTTAGCTTCTGGTCCGTCCCAGATGCCAGATGGTTTTTGCACCAAATCTTTTATATAGCTATGATTTTGGTGGACAGCCAGGATAACCTTTGACGCATCAATTACCGGTACATGGAGCGAACGTGCCTTATATATAAGCCAGTTATCCCAGGCACTCCTCCCAATAGCAAGTGATGGGATATCTGTTAATAAATTCTTTGGAAAAATAAAGTAATCACTACCCCCTTCACCAAGTGGTTTTCCATTTTTTATTACGTGGTTGCGCAATCTTAGTTGCCATTCATCATTTTTAAAATCTATCTTGTCTTTTAAATCAATATTCCACCTCTGTCCCACCATTAAAAAATGTTTTTTTCTTATTTTCTTTATAGCATCCATAAAGTCATTCATTAAAATTATGTCAGTATTGACGTAGCAGATTAGATCGTGAGCCGCCAGCCGCTGCTGAGCCTTCTCAAAAAGATCGTTGACCAGAGGGGTATTGTATTCGTTGCAAGCTACGTTAGAGACATGACGCAGACCAAGCTTTCTTGCCACTTCAGCCGTGCCCTCCTCACCGCCGAAAAGTATGATTTCACAAGCAGGGCGAAGCAGGGTCCAGCTCTGGATGGCATTACGCTGAATAACTCCAATGTGTCCCTGAAAGGACTTGGGTATCGTGAAGAGTGTGAGCATTAGATACTCTCTAAGTCGCTGTTGTTACGTCACTGCTGTTACGCACAGATGCCAACCGAAATGCCGTTCCAGTAAGCGGAACAAAGGCTGAGGCATCCAGCGAAAAATACCATGTCTGACATAATGATATTGCACATAGTCTGGAATGCAGTACGGGAAAATGTGATCTACCCACATCTCTGCTACCTGAAAGCCATAGCGCTGCAACAGGTCGCGAGCTTCCTTCCGCTTAAAGGTGTAAGTGATGGGGCAACCCATTTGTGCTTCGGAGCACTGCGCTATTAGCTCAGGCAATCGCCAGAATGCACCCTTACCATGTGTCAACAGAATTCCAAATACCTTCCATGAGTAGCGGTGATAGACCATAATTTTGACAACGCTGCCGCTAAGTACATAATGTCGTATCTGTTTGATAACTTGTTCAGGTTTGGGTGTGTGGTGGATGACGCCAAAGGAGTAGATAAGGTCATAGGGCTCGATGGGCACGAAATGGCTTAGTTCCTCGGCGTTGCCTAAATAGAAGCGGATGCGGTCGTGTAAGCCGTAAATCTCCGCACGCTGCCTTGCTATATCCAGTGATTGTTCTGAAAGTTCTACGGCCGTAACATAGGCGCCATGTCTTGCGAAGTTGATAGTATCTGTACCAATGCCGCAGCCGATTTCTAACACTTTTTTATCTCTCCATCGCTTGAACTGGGCAAAGTGGGGTATATGAGGTTCAACAAAATATTTTCGGGCTTCTACCTCGTCAAAAAATTCTTTGGTGCCAACAGGCATTGACGAATGACGGATATTACATGGTCTTTGATTCCAGAACTGTTTTACTCGCTCAATCGGTGTTTCCTGAAAAAATTTTCTATCCTGCACTTCTCTTTTTTTCTTCACAGCCGCCTCAGAACAAAACACCCCAGCCCATACACGTTCTGAAGCGGATTCAGTGAGCCTGCTGAAGCATGGAAATTTAAGGCCGTGTTTCTATTACAGAGTACCCAGTGGTTCTGGTCGTCCTTGACCCAGAACGCTTCTTCTTTAATCCGGTACCCTTCAATCAACTTTGGGAGTCTCTGGACACCATATATTCTATGGAGCGGCGGAAAGACGGCATCATGACCAACTGGTATAGTAAGCAGCATCAAGCCGTCTGTCTTCATAAAGTGTCTTAGGCGCTTCATTGCTTCTATATCACCGTAAGAACAATTTTCAGTTACCCCGTAGCGTCCAGTTATCCCCACATGCTCTACTGTCGAACAATTGATAATCAAATCAAAATGCTTTTTAGGTAGTGAAAGGTTCAGGATGTCGCCTTGTATAAAGCAGAGCAGTGGGTGAATATAATGCCAGCGGACACTCTCCAGGTCAACAGCTGTTACATTGAAGCCCCGCTGAGCAGCAAGCAGGGCAAGATTATTCCCTCCATTTCCGAAATCTAATGCTTCTCCCGGGCCACTTGGCATTTGTGAGGCGATCCATGCCCATTCGACATCGCGATCACCAGCAAGGTTAGGAATAACTTGATTACTTGCTTTTAAAGGGAATGTTTTATGTTTAACCCAGCTAAGTGGACGATATAACCATATCGGCAAATTTACAGCGATATGAATTGATTGCCATTTCTGTTCACTCATAACTTAATCCAGCACTCTTGAAGCTGTTCATTACCAAGCCCCCAATCTTCACCATTAAAGTTATCTGGTCGTCCAGACTCCAGCATTCTTTTGCCATGTTGATAATACTGTTGGTAGTCTGTCAATGGTCGCTTAGTATGCTCTGAGCGGTCGTGTTCTTGATGATAGATTCTCAAAGGGTTCTTTAACACAACCTGCTTCAAGCCCAAAGCAGATGCCATAAAACAGGCATAGCCATCAATGAAAGTATAGCTTTTTAATTCAGGATAACCTCTGACCTCGTGCCAGTATTGTTTTGCCATCAGAAAGAAATCGCCAGATGCATTTGTGTGGAGTTGTTGTAGCAAAGAGCGAGTGTTTTCAGTGCGTACCAAGAAACTCCATGTATCTAACAGAAAGGAGCGAATGAGGCGTCTAAAACTGGATGGAAACCTCTCAATAGAAACAGTTCTATTAATCGTGGCAACCCTAAATGCATACTTGGCACAGAATTTCAGTTGCTCCTCGACGGAGAGGGCAAGGGGGACTAATTCAGCAACGTCATATCGGTCTATGCGATAAAAAGAATCTTTAGAGAGCCGTTTTGATGCCAGAAATTTGATTAACGTCTCGCTGTAAAGTAAATCTGGATTTGTTGCCAGTACATATTCACCTCTTGCCCGTCGGATGCCGACATTCTTGGCGATGAACTCAAACATAGGCATACGGTCAGAGTCAGGTAGACGGGAATGAATCTCACGGGGAAGCTCGATGATGCGAACCGTCTCAGGCCTCAGCCATTTTGGCCAGGTTAGAGCATCTTTCAAGCGGAGTTTGTCCTTTGGCGGATTCCATTCAACAATGATAAGCTCAGCATTTAGATTGTACTTCTTCCATAATGTAAATAAGACGTTTACAAACACCTGCAAGCGATGCAGAAAGTTTATGCCGTAGTTGTCATTGCGAGCTGCGATAACGAAGCTAATAAATGGGGGCATTCTTACTCCTGGTCAAGCACATACATGAATCCAATAGGTAGTCCTCCTCTGACTCAGCACGCTACATTCCGTACAAGAGTTTTGCAGCAATTTCCCATCTGAGATCCTGCAGTTTGGATTTCTGCTTTTGCGTTAGAGGCAGCTCAAGCAAAATGTGGACTAGATCCACAGGGATTTGATGCTTCAAGGCGAAATACCACCACTTGTGAAGTCGGTTAATCTTTTCTGCATCTGGTATAGCAAGGCGTGTGTCTTCGTAGAAGTTTAAGCATTCAGTATTCCCGTCAATCAACCTCTTCTCAACACAGTACTTCCACATATCTGTTTTGGGAAAGGGCTGAAAGATGGCCACCCAGGAGTCGGTTGGATCGATCGCCTGGTTGTATCTCAGTGTTTCCAGCGCATCTTTGAGTGGATCAGCAACAGGAAGGCCAATCATATTTTGTAGCCTCACCTTGATTCCTAATGATTTGCATGCTTCGCAAGCATCCTCTATTTTCCGGTTGGTGATATTGCCTCTGCGAAGAAACCTCTGTGTCTCGGGATTGGCCGACTCAAGAGCAATATTCAGGAATGAACAGCCTGCATCAGCCATAATCTTGAGAATATCACGATCTACGCTGTTGGCACGAATCGAACCACAAAACGGTAGGCTAATTTCTCTTGTGTACTTTTCACAGAACTCAAATAGCCAATCATGGTTTCCCGTCAGATCATCATCATTGAAGTAGACCAGCTCCAAACCATATGCTTCTTTTGTTGCCTTGATTTCCTCAATCATCTTGTCAGGTGAGACTCTCTGGAAGAACTTGTGCTTTTCTTTCCGGTAGAGCCGATGAAAGAGATGATTGAAGCAGTATTTGCAACTGTAGGGACAGTCCCTGGCTGCAATGAATCTTTTTATTCTTGCTTTGCCGAATTCTTCGTACCTGTAGAGGATAGACCTGTCAGGAGCAGGTATGGCGTTGATATCATCTGGAAGATGCCCCATCACAAGCTTGTCTTGTGCCTTGCCCTCAATAATGTCAAGAATGACGCCTTCTCCAGGGCCTTGAACGACAAAGTCAATGTCAGGGTCGCAAAGACCTTGTTCAGGATAAAAAGTAAAGTGTGGTCCGCCTATCACAGCGATAAACCTATGCCTCTTTTTGAGCTCCCAATTCTTCTTAATAAACCAAAGATGTTCTCCTGTCACTACCGAATACATAACAAAATCGACATGATTATGCCGAAGATAGAGATCAGCACTCTCAACATCATCCTGCACCATGTTAACGGTGTGTCCCGCGTCTTTCATAATCCGAGACAGATACGATATACCTAACTTATCTGTTCTAAGCTTCTTTTCAACAAACAGTACAGAGCTCACAGGATCCTCCTGACATCTTCACACCATGCTTTTCCCAACTCGTAGACGATAGGAGGTAGATAGTCTTTGCTCTTGAGATGTTCATACAAACGCTCGAGTTTTTCCAACACCGTGCCCTCACCTAAATCAGCAGCAAGCAAGTCTTTGCTGAATCTGGGGGTATATTTCATACCAAAGATCTCATCTTGAAGGTTTTTCCATAGGTTGTGACGATTGCGCTCCTGCCATACAAAAGGGCGGCCATAGTATACATGGTAGTCGAAAGTGCGCATAATCTTCTGAGCGAGATACGATGCCCAAATGTCGTCGTAGCGGCCAACTCCTGTCCACACCATGAACAGAGGTGCCATTTCAGCTACATAGGCAGTATTCTGCGAATTCGTTGGTGCAAAGACGTTGAGATCAACACACAATCCTCCCCGTACTACCTCTGCAGCTTGGTGGACCTCGGTACGGTTCGTAATCCGTTCCATGGCATCAATATCAGGATCTCCAAACCATAACCCAGCTGCCACCCCAATCTTAATTCCCTGAATATGGCGCATGGCATAAGTGTGATTTACATGTCTTTTGTCATATGGGAACCCACGATGGTAGGTAGGTGGGATCATATATTCACCGATATTGAACCACCCGTCATCACTAGTGACCTGTAAGCCGCTGAACGGCTGCGTCAGCACTCTAATGAAATCGTCAAAATAACCTTGATCCAGTGGAATATTGTCGTCGTCAATGGTAATAATTATGTCAGCACCATACTTGATCGCTTCAAGAAGCGCAATATTGCGGCGCATGATCCGGTTCCACCCGATTAGCTCGCTGCTCCGATAACCTAATTTCTCTTGATCCGAGTCGCTATAATAGACTGCATTGCCTAACGTAGATACGAGCCTGCGTACTTCATCGTGAGGTGTCTTGCGGTCACCTGTAATGAAGAACATTATTTCTTTGTCGATTTCTCGATATAGGGACAATACGTGAGGGACGCGGATGGTTGTTGTAATAAGCGCTAACTTCATGGTCTGCTCCTTCTTCGTTTTTTATATCAGTCTCAACATTGTACGTCGAGACTAAGTGCGCCGTGCAGGTTCTCATTTCTATGCCTAGTGTACTGTCTCATGAATAACTTTACATAATTCTGTCATTCCCGCAAGTCGGGAATCCTTCTTTTAAAAGGGGAAGATTTCGGGCAAGCCGGAATGACACTTCAAAAAGTATAAAGAAATGTTAGAGACAGTACACTAGTTCCATATCAGTTCAATAGTTTTTGTTGGTACAAAGTAATCCAGAGATTCTTTCCTTAATATTTAAACGTCTACGTACAGCCTGGGGGACATATTTATACGTGTGTGACATAGACACTATTGACAGAAGAAGAGGATATGCAAATAAGTTCCAGGCTAGCTTTGTTACAAGGTTGTTTTTGCATTTATGTTCCAAATCTTCCAGTGCTATAAGGAAACTTGTTCCAACAGATATCTTGACTGACGGAAAGAAGCATCTCGCAAGTTTATCTCTTAATATATCGTCTAATGCGGTAGGCCCAAACAGTTTACGTATCACATATGCCTTTGAGCGGGTTATCCATGGTTTCATCATTAATATATGTCGAAGGCCAACTAAATTTTGTTTAGTTGGATAATTTGGACATAACTCATCTGCCAATTTTATTGATTGATCAAGAGTATTTTTCCACATGGGAATATCATCTAATAACCAATTATAAATGAAGATATTCTCGTCTGTATTCTTCAATCCAAATATTGGGCCAAATCGATTCTCAAATTTATGCTCATATCCGAAGCATAGCATTTCTAATAATTGTACAATGGTACTCTTCATAACGATATTACCAAAGACAACTCTCCAGTCTCTCTCAGGTTCTGTATGAATAACCCGCTTTATCTCGTCAAGATTAGCACAAATTCGCTGCCATTTTGCTCCCACACGAATTGACTCGTACGTGTTGGGGTCACAAGAATCCAAGCTTATGGTAAACAATACTCTCCTGAAAGCTTTGATATCATTCCAAAATTTATCTAGAAGCAGCCCGTTGGTAGACAAGGTGAGCTGGCATTCGCCAGGGCTTACCTTAGCAAGACGATAAAGGAACTCTAAACTCTCTGGTACTACCAGAGGTTCTCCTCCTACCAGGACAATTCCGCCTGCATGATTATAAAACCTCTCACTAAAAAACTTTTCTATGAAGTTACGTGGGAAGCGGGTCTTCATGGGAATATGGCTTTGAAAGCACATCTTACATCTAAGATTGCATTCGTAAGTAAAGTCCATTCTGTAAGAGACTGGCTTGGAGGTAAGTACAGTGTCTCCACGAAGAAAATGATACTCGGCTTGTCGAAAGTTTGAGACAAGTTCTTCTCCTCCATGGTCATGGCGTGGATATATATGAGCCGTATGAGTTAAGCGATATAGACATCTTCCGCACGGAGTACCATACACTTTGCCTTGAGCAAGCATGCTGCGGAGTTCTTGATATGCCTGCCCATTCCATATGGTCAAAATGTCTTTTTCGTGAACGTATCCCATAGGGGTGCCATTTTCACAACAGGGCAGGACAGCCCCTGTATAAAGTATGTCTACCTCAAACCATGGAACAAAGCACAAAGGCAAAGCTCTTTTACTACTCATAGAATAATTTTATTAACCTCAAATAGATCAGATATAGTAACGAAGAAAATTAAAAATTTTCACCTTCCATGGTAAAAGCCTGCGCAAGGTTTTAGGGAGATGCATATAAATGAATATCATAAATAGAAGAACAGGATACAGTAAGTTGTTGAACAATATATTAGCAACAGAATTGTCCTTATTATGTCCCCATCTTGCCATGCTATACCAGGCAGACTTGTCGGATTACTTCCTTCTAAAACACCTATAAAGCTCTTTTCACTTTCTCCTATGTGGAGCCAGTCTATAAAGGGTGCTTGCTGAAAGACCTCTTCGAATTGTGAGGTCGGGTGGAATCCACCGAGGATTAATTTAAAGTCCTTCCCTTCCTTTCTATGATGGTCAAATGCTTTGGCCATTCTATATGCCTCAGACCAGTGTGCCGAAGTGCATGAGATTCCTACTATATCCGGACGAAACTCTGAAATTAGATTGGGAATACGGTGCTCGAGAATATAAAGAGGATCTCCTTTCCCATTCATTACCAATTCAGCTTCAGCATCAAGTATCTCCACCGTGTGGCCACCCTCTTGCGCCATCGTAGCCAACACATTCCGTAATTTGGAGTGTTCCAACGATGTTTTAACCGCTTCTTGGCATTTACATTGCCTTCATCAAAATAGTCCCACGCCTGGCAAAGAAGTACCCTTGTCCTACTTGAATGTTTTTTGAGAAATCTATTGTTACCTCTTCGAGGAAAATTCATAATCAGCTGTCTCCAGATGATAGGAAGTCACCACGACGTGATGGTTTTGTCCATTGTGCATCCACACGGACAAAACCTTCTCTTATAGGCTCAAAACTAAGAACTCCACTAGTTTTTGTTAATATGCGAATTCTTAAAACATGCTCGATCAAGTCAAATCCTTTTCCTCTTATATCGGAGCCTGCACCTACAGAAATCGTATAGTCACCAGGCATAAGCACGTTATTCTTGAAATGAACTTGAATAGTATATTCCCCTGGTTGCAGCAATTTAATAGGAGAATATACATCTGTAGTGCGAGAATCAAAAATCCTAACCGCATCCAAAGTATCAATAGCCATACCTACAGCAACATCTCTAACCGGTTCAAAAGCTTGGAATTGCAATTCTATCCCGAAAGGGTCATTTAGGTTTATATCACGGCCATTTGTTGACAACAACCTAATTCGGGAAAAACGAAGAGATTTTCCCAAATCTTCTGGCCTCTCGAATAGTGTTGTATTCACTTCAGTTGTGCCAGTAGCGTTCGTATCTTGTAGATAAATTTTGACGCACTGGCTCGCTGGTCCTTTAAATTCAATCTGACCGGCATTCAGAAGTAAGGCGTTATCACAGAGCTTTTTCACTGCTGAGATATTATGACTTACGAAGAGTACTGTCCGCCCTTCTTTTGCCACATCCCCCATTTTTCCCAGACATTTTTTCTGAAATTCATTGTCTCCTACGGCAAGAACCTCATCCACTAATAAAATTTCTGGCTCCAAGTGCGCAGCTACAGCAAAGGCAAGACGCACATACATACCGCTGGAGTAACGTTTTACCGGAGTGTCAATGAACTTCTCTACTTCTGCAAATTCTACGATTTCATCGAACCGACGCTTAATTTCAGCCTTTTTCATCCCTAATACAGCGCCGTTAAGATAGATATTTTCCCGACCTGTGAGCTCAGGATGAAAACCTGTGCCTACCTCCAACAGAGATCCGACCCTGCCATTAATCCAGGCCTTTCCTCCGGTTGGTTTGGTGATGCGAGAAAGGATTTTGAGTAGGGTGCTCTTCCCGGCACCGTTACGTCCAATGATGCCGAGTACTTCTCCCCGCTTTACCTCAAACGAAACATTCTTTAGTGCCCATATAGTATCATCCTTTTTGAATCTGCCATCTTTTTTGAAAACACTTGTTAGCTTATCTCGAAATGAGTTTGTTTGCTTATGAATCTCTCCGAGGTCGTAGAGTTTACTTAAATTTTCAACTTTGATAACAGTATCTTTCATTAAATTTGTAATTGTGATAGTAAAAAAGTAAATATTATTTATGTCAATGGTTTCTGTCGCCTAAACGAATTCTAGTAATGGTACTTATCTTTTACGTTTTCCTATTAAATTATATCAGCAAACTTGCTTTCCATTCTTCTGAAGTAGAAGAGACCCGATAGGAAAACAACAATAGAGAAAAGACCTGTAATCAAGATTTTTTGCCAATCCATTTCACCAACTCCCAAAAGGGACCAACGAAAGCCCTGGATGATCCAGGTCATGGGATTCAGGAAGAAAAAGAACTCTAATTTTTCAGGAATGTTTTCAAGACCATAGGCTACAGGAGTAACCCAAAACCACATCGACGCCAAAAAAGGAACAGCATGTCTGAGGTCGTGATATTTTGCAGATAGTGCTGAAAAGAAAATTCCGATTCCGAGGGTAATGCTTAATCCCATTATAAGAAACAAAGGGAAAAAGATAATCGTTTTCTGAGGGATGAATCCATATATTGCCATCAGAATTGCAAGTAAGATAAAAGAAATAATAAAATCAATTGCTCCTCGACCCAAACTGGCAATAGGTATAATTAACCTCGGAAAATAGACCTTGGTCAAAAGATTGGTGTTGTTCAGAAGGCTGATTGTGGATTGGGTCAGCGCTGCTTGGAAAAAACTCCACGCAACAACACCGCATAGCGTGAAAAGAGGATAGGGTATACCGCTTGAGGAGAGTTTGGCTACCGTGCCAAACACAAGTGTATAAACTAGGACAGAAAATACTGGTCTTACCACTGCCCAGGCTATTCCAAATACGGCTTGTTTGTACTGGGCCAAAATATCTCGCCAAGCAAGAAAGCCTATAAGCTCTCTATGTTCATAAAGCTCCCTAAAGTTGATTCCAAGCCAACCTTTTTGTGGCTCTACTATGATTTGGTTTGACATGATTTATATAAAACGACGTTTTATTGATTACACAGATATATTGTAGAGATTTAATCGGTGGTATCTTGTTTTCATCTGTAAAATCAGAGGTTGTTGGGGATTTTCAACAATCCCACATGGTATAGTAATTCATACCCTTCCAATTGCAACATATCTTACTTTTTTACTAAATCTTGAAGAGTTTAGTAATCTCCAGCAGTCGATAATTGTGGAAGGATTGTGAACTATATAATCTTCATCAATTGTTTTAAATTCTTCATCTTGTGTTGTAATTACAGATATGGAGGAGTTGGAAAAACAATCCCTTACAGAAGACGAATAAAGGACGTTATCTCCGAAATGAGTCCTTGCATCTTCAATTGATAATGGATCATAAACCATAACCTTCAGGTTTTTCTTCAAAAGCTCCTCGATAAGTTTTATGGCTGGTGATTCTTCAATCACAGAAGTCTTAGGTTTATAAGAAAGTCCAAGAACTGAGACAACATTATTTTTTTCAGTAATATGTTTTATAACCAAATCAACAAGATGTTTTATTTGGAATTTGTTTACTTTATCTGTTGTCTTTGCAAGTTTTGCATCTATTCCATATTTCCACGCAAAGGCGGCAAATGCCCTGTTGTCCCGCGGGAAGCAAGGACCTCCATAACTTAAACCACCCTTAAGATAAAATGGAGATATCCGTCTATCTGCTCCCAGTGCCCTTGAGATATCATCTATATTCGCCCCGGAGACTGACTCGCATATATTTGCAAGGGTATTTGCAAAGCTTATCTTCATTGTTATATAGGAATTGAGGCTTATCTTGGTGATTTCAGCGCTTATAATTGACATGCGGGCAATATAAGGTTTGTTTTCACATACGGTCTTATAAATCTCTTCCAGTTTATCACCTGCAGATTTATCGCTTTCACCAATAAGAATCATATCCGGATTTAAAAAATCGGTAATTGCACTGCCGAGGGCAATAAACTCAGGATTATAAGCTACCGAGAAATCCTTATTTAGCTGTTTACCCGAAACTGATTCTATCAATGGTATGAGATCTTCATCTATTGTTCCCGGAGAGACTGTAGAGCTTATAACAAACTGGTGATTGCCGTCTTTTTTCCTAAAAGCGCTGGCAAGATGCTCCAACGCTCCTTTTAAATATTTATCCGAAAAATGTCCGTCCTCTTTGCTTGGAGTAGGGACTATCAAAAATGTTATTGATGATTCTCTTATTGCATCTTCGTAATTTTGTGTAGCCCTTAATCTGCCGTCAGACGAAGCAATTAATTCCTGAAGCCCCGGCTCATATACAGGAGCCTCGCTGTTATTGATGGCATCTACAACGTTCCTGTTGACATCAACTCCGATAACTTCATATCCCCTTGAAGCAAAACAGGCTGCCGTGCAGGCACCGAGTTTTCCTAACCCGATAACTGAAAGTTTCACTGGTAAAATTCCTCAATAAGCTTTATATTCGTATTGGATTAACCCATGTATAAGTCTTCTTTAATTCCTTAGTTCCTTCCTTTAATTCCTTCTTTTTTGTACTTTCAACCTGATTTTTAATCCACGCATAAGTTTTTTCCAGTCCTGTTTTCAAAGGCATCGTAGATTCCCAGCCCAGGGTCACTCTAAGCAGCTTGTTATCCGAGTTTCTGCCCCTTACGCCTTCAGGACCAGGGACATTACGGATTCTCAATTTTTTACCGGATATCTCGGTTATTGCCGCAGCTAATTTATTTATTGTGACCATCTCTTCTGAGCCGATATTGACAGGTCCTGTAAAATCCGACCTCATTAATCTCAAGGTGCCTTCAATACATTCATCAATATATAAAAATGAGCGGGTCTGCTTTCCATCTCCCCATACCTCTATTTCTCCTTCATCATCTACTTCAGCGACTTTTCTGCATAAAGCAGCTGGAGCCTTTTCTCTACCACCTGACCACGTGCCTTCAGGACCAAATATGTTGTGATACCGTGCAATTTTTACTTTCACACCGTAATTTTTATGAAATGTTAAATATAATCGTTCACTGAAGAGCTTTTCCCACCCATACTCACTATCAGGCGCTGCAGGATAAGCAGAATCTTCCGAGCATTTAGGATTATCCGGGTCCATCTGGTTATATGCTGGATACATACATGCAGAAGATGAATAAAATATCTTTTTAATCCCCTTTTTACGGCAGGCATCTAACATGTTTAAGTTTATCAATGCAGAATTATGCATAATATCTGCATCGTTTTCTCCTGTAAAAACAAAACCGGCACCACCCATGTCTGCAGCCAGCTGGTATACTTCATTAAATTCAGTATCAGTAATATCACGACATAAATCCCTGTCTCTTAAGTCGCCTACTACAAAATCATCTGCTGCTGTTTTGTCAAACTCCGGGAACTTTAGATCTACACCACGTACCCAATAGCCTTCTTTTTTTAGCCGATTTACAAGGTGATTTCCTATAAAACCTCCTGCTCCACAAACTAAAGCTTTTTTCATTACAAACCTCCTTTCAATTTTATTGGAATTTTTCATGCACAAAAATTTTCATTTACCCCATTAGAAATAAGAAACAACTTTCTAACGGGGTTTATTCTGTACTGGATTATTTGGTGCGGCGCAGTCAAGCCGTGAACCGAGATTACTCTGGTTCATGGCAAGACAGGAAAGTTTTCTTAACTTCCCTGCATGGAGCTCTGCTGACAATCATTGCTGCCCTCTAATAGTTATGGGTATTTCAACTTCGAGGAATTTTCGAAGAGAATCGTCTTTTATCAGTATTTTGCCTTCTGAGGACTTTACCAGGCACTGCCTCTGGAATTTACTCATTATCCTTATACATGTTTCTACTGTTGTGCCTACCATCTCGGAAATTTCCTGTCGAGTGAGGGGAAAATTTATTTTTTTATAGCCAGTATCTTCAACCCCTACTTTTTCGGAAAGTTTAAGCAGTAGCGATGCAATTCTTCTTTCCGTCCTTTCAGTCGCAATATTTTTTAACATCTCATGGGCATCTCTCAACCTGTCACTGAAATACTTTATAGTTTCAAGTTTGAGGATTGGATACTCTTCCATAATTCTCAGGAGATTTTGACGGCTGATTCTGATGACAGCGGTCTGTTCCATTGCCTGTGCAGATGCAGGAAAAGGGTTTTTATCCAGAACAGCAATACTGCCGAATATATCACCCGGCGACATAATCTCCAGTATAATGTCTTTGCCCATTAGGGTATGCTTCAGTATTTTTACTTCTCCCTTTGCCACAATATAAAACCAATCAGAGGGATCACCCTCCATAAAGATATGCGCATTGTTTTTAAAATTAAGCTTTTCAAAAAATCTACCTACTGATTCCAGCTCAGCGTGTTTCAGGCGGGAGAATGTTTGGCTTTTTTTGAGAATTTCAATAATCATTGATCTTCCCTGTGGCAAG
>VAPA011027353.1_pt1 | contig 17207 bp, 17 predicted proteins | sample 3395041 | NCBI WGS metagenome assembly VAPA01 (sample SAMN08290432, study PRJNA428436) | hydrothermal vent metagenome | isolation source: Deep-sea hydrothermal vent chimney | place: Indian Ocean: Southwest Indian Ridge | depth 1973 m m
ATTCATACAAACTCAAAAACCCCTTTGTTCCTTTGAATTTATTAAATTGTCTCATTTCTCTTCTTTTTAGAAGAGTGCCATATGTTAGTGAACTTGTGCATCAAAATAGCTGAATTAACTCCGTAGCGCCTCCTTGAATTCAAGAAAATCATCATAAGACATATCATTTTCCCCGAGAGGTCTGTCGGGGGCGTAAGCCCCGTGATAATCGGACGATTTTGTGATAAACAAGCCGCGTTTTTTCGCCACTTCTTCCAAAAAATCACTTACTTCCTCCGTTTGCTTGATATGCCGAGCTTCAATACCGAAAAGCCCCGCCTCTGCAAGCGTGTCCAGGATCTCAAAAAAAACATCCAAATCGGGTGAACCGTCCTTCTTTGCCAATTTTTTAAGATAATTCCCCGGATGAGCAAGAACCGCCTTTCCTCCCGTCTTTTGTATTAACCTTACGGCGTCCACTGACGGCATTAGCATTTCACTCATAGCGGGCGCACACGCGACACTGCCGGACGCGGTTTCATCTTGCGTTTGATTGTACGGAACGGCGAATTCAACGAAGCGGTATTTTCTCAAATCACCCTTGGAAACATATGGATAATTCTCCCGCACGATGATACGCCTCAAATCATCAATGCCGGCATCCATTATTCCAGCATCCGAATATTTCCGTAAAATTATCTCCATCTTTTTGTTGTGCATTTTTAAATTACTCGCGAGCGCTTCATCAAGAACTTTTTCTTTTTTCAGGTCAATACCATAGCCCAAAATATGCATGTCCACGATATTTTCATAAGTGGTGCTTATTTCTATTCCGGGCAAAGCGTCAATTTTAAAACGCTCGCAAGCTTCCAAAAACTCCGGTAATCCTCGTAAAGTGTCGTGATCCGTAAGACAAACGGCTTTGAGCCCCTTTTCCCTGGCCTCTCGCGCCAGCTCAGTTGGCGAACAATAACCGTCCGAGTAATATGAGTGGGCGTGCATTTCTACTTCATTTTTCATTTTTATTTTGAGAAAAAGAAATTTTATTCTATATTCTATTGATTTATAAAATGCCTTTTAAATTTTGCTCCGTTTAATCTCATAACAATCCCGCCGAAAGATTTAACAACTGGTGAAATTCAAATTTTGTTTTGCCATATTCTTTTTTTGGGAAGCCTAAATTATTTTCTTGATTTTAAACAATGCTCCACCAAGTAAAACTTATATCAATTTAAAGTCAAAAAATATTCAAAAAACGGCGTTGGGTTTTATCAAAACCCAACGCCGTTTTCATTTCTTCACATTTTGTCATGTTTTCCATATTGTTATTTAAACTCATCCAATTTCCCTTCGGAAAGCGCGCGGGCGAGGCGGGGGGAGGAGAGGACTTTCATTTGCATGGCTAGCGCGCTAAAGAGGTCCCATATTCCGTTCTTCCTGTATGTATTCAAATCAGTCTCCATTCCTTCCCAGTCTTCCTCGCCCAGCTTAAGGTCGTAGTTCGGGTCAAGGATTTTCATTCTCATAGCTAGTGTGCTAAAGGCATCCCCTTGTCCATTATTCCTATACCTATTCAGTTCACTTTCCATTACTCCCCATTCCCCCAGTCCCAGCTTGAGGTCGTAAGTTGGGTCAAGGATTTTCATTCTCATAGCTAGTGTGCTAAAGGCATCCCCTTGCCCTTTTTTCTTGTATTCATTTAATTGGTTTTCCATTCCCTTCCAGTCTTCCGCTCCCAGCCTGAGGTCGTAAGTTGGGTCAAGAATTTTCATGTTCGTGGCTTGCGCGCTAAAGAGATCCCATTGTCCGATTTTTCTGTACTCATTCAATTGGTTTTCCATTCCTTTCCAATCTTCCGCTCCCAGCCTGAGGTCGTAACTCGGGTCAATGGTTTTCATTTTCATGGCTCGCATGCTAAAGGCGCCCCATAGCCCGTTCTTTCTGTAATCATTCAATTGGTTTTCCATTCCTTCCCAGTCACCACTCGTCATTTCCACATATCTTAAAAAAGGTATGTATCCCAGAAGCCCCATCTCTTTTTCCAGCACTTCTTTTTTCTCATCCATCTCCGCTTTAATTTCTTTCACTTTCGCGAGAGCTTTTTTCGCTTCCGCAAAGTTTTCCGTTCCCATTCCCTCCGCCTTCTCCAATTCCAAGTCAAGCTCTTTTTTGAGAGTTTCAATACCTTCCAACGCGGTTTTCAGTTCTTCACATTTTGTCATGTTTTCCATACTACTTGATTTAATTCATTATGACAAAGAAAACGCGCTTTGGGAAGAAAATGACGGCTATCATCTACCTGCTGTTGTTTGCAATCCGTGTCTTGAAAAAACAATACAAGGAAATTATTTCAATTTGATTAAGCGCCTGAACAATTTATTGATAAAAACGATAAAAATGTTACAGTATAAAACAAGTTAAGGGCATGTAGCTCAACTAGCTAGAGCACCCGCCTTGTCCCGCAAAATAATAAAAACGAATTGAAGCGAAATATATTTTGTGAGGATTCCGTTAGGGGGAGTGTGGGGTATGGCGGGCTGGTAGTTCAGTGGTAGAACGCCGCTTTTGCATAGCGGAGGTCAGGGGTTCGACTCCCCTCCAGTCCACAAAGTTTTTTATTTTTTTTCGCTTTATTGCCACGGAATCGCGAAAAACATAGTCACCGCCATTCCTTGTTTTTTGAGACACGCAGGAGGTTGCCAGTTCAACTCCGGTCGGGTCCACAGCATTTTTTTCTTCAAAAATGGTATAATAAAGCAATGAAAAAGTTTTTGTTTCTTTTGATAATCGTTTTTTTGGCAGTTTATTTTCTGAATTCGGGGGGGCTCTCTCAAATCAAATCATTTTGGAATGCCGTTGACATATCATCTAACGGCTATTACTCTTTCAAGTCCGACATATTAAACCACATGGCTGTCTCTAAAGGCAAAAAGGGAGAAATTGAGGAATCCGACAGTCTTTTTAAAAAATCAAAAAAAGCGGTCTTTAAAATCACAGATATCGGAAAAAGGGCGGAAAAGATAATAAATATCGCCGAGAAACGAATGGAGACCAACAAAGAGCTTATGCAAGAGGCTATTATACAAGATACTGAAGAAGCGGTTAATGAAATAGCCAAAACAAAGGGAGCAGTTTCCGTCGGAGTGAAAAATGAAGTTTTCAGCAAGGTGGCAAAAATTCAATTATCTCTTGGGAACCCGGATGCTCTAAAAAAAACAATGGAAGAAATAAGCAGTTCTCCGGACGCCCCCCTTTTCTTGTTCAATCTCGCCAAAATTTACGCGGAACAAGGGAAGATTGATTCCGCAATGCAAACAATTGATATGATACCGGATAAATACTACAAAGCGGCGGCGGCGCTAACCTTGATGCAGAACATTCTTTCGCGAAACAATAAAGAAGAAATCGCTAAATTCAGAAACAAATTTAAAAAAGATGATTTTTTAAAGAAAATATCGCTCATGGAGACAATAAGTTTTCAAATCAAAAAAGGCGATGTTGAAGGCGCCGTGAAATCGTTGAAGGAGTTTGAAAAAAGTATTTAAATATTAATGCCCGCCAACCGCCTTCTCTATCAGATGAGTAAGAAAATCAGAGTAACTCACGCCCGCAACCTCAACAGACCTCGGCAAAAGAGATTCTTTTGTCAGTCCGGGTAAAGTGTTTATCTCTAAAATATATATTCCGCGTGGAGAGATGATAAAATCGCTCTGCGAGTAATGCCGACACCCCACCGCTTTATGCGCCTCGCGCGCGATATTCTCCATTTCAACTTTTTCGCTCTTACTGAAGTTTGCCGGACAAATTTCGTTTGCCGTTCCGCCATACTTCGCTCCATAATCAAAAAAATCGGATTCATCCGGAGGAACAATTTCAACAATCGGCAGGGCATAATATTTTTCATTTTTGAAATTTTCAATTACCCCGCAGGTCGCTTCCTTGCCTTTGATGTATTCTTCAACTATTATTTTTCGCGATTCGGAAAGAGGGACTCCAGTTTCGCCGAGGAATGCCCTTTCAATGGACTTGATTAAGTTTGAATAATCGTGAACAACTGAAACACCCATTGAAGACCCTGACGAGAGTGGCTTTACGACGAGTGATGGACCCATTTTTCTAAAAATTCTCAAGGCTGCTTCTTCGATATCTTCATCTTCATTCACTGCCACGGCGCGCGGAATGCGCAAACCGACGGAGGAAAAGGTTTCTCGCGCCAACATTTTATTCATCCCTATGGCGGACGCCAAAATACCCGAACCCGTGTAAGGAATTCCAAAAGTTTCCAGTATTTGCTGAACCTTTCCGTCTTCGCCGAATTGACCGTGCAGGGCGTTGAAAACAACGTCAACGGAACGGAAAGCCTGTTCCGGATAAGAAGTTTTTCCATCCAAAAACCAATTTCCTTGCGGAGAAAGAAAAATGTCGTGTCCCTCGTATTTTTCCGACAAAGAGGATAAGACGCTCTCTCCCGTTTTAAGTGAAACTGTATGCTCGGCGGACGGACCGCCTCTTAACACGCCAACCTTAATCATAAATTTCCTTTAACCAACTAACAATCTCATTCATCAATTCCGGCTCTTCGGAAAATATTGTCGTGCCATGCCCAGCGTTCTGGAAAATTTTTATTTTTTTGTTTTTTGCTTTAAGTAAATTAAAAAGTTTTTGTGCCGTTTCGCTTGAGTAGGCGTCATTTTCCCCGCCGGCGCATAAAAAGACGGACTGATTTTCCCCAATATTTTTGGCGGCCGGTTCGGTGTCCAACCCGTGGTAACTTAAGCCGGGGGAGATTGGAACGGAGGCTTTTATTTCAGAATGAGACGCCTGATAAATAAAGGAAAGGTTCGCCCCGATAGAGGCGCCGACGAGAGATATTTTTTCAGGAGATAAGCCCGCTGAAGTGAAGAAAGCGACTGCCGTGTCAACATCGTTAATGGATGCCTGATGATCCTCGTCTGAGAAATTTTTGTAGCCGTCCGGTCCTCCTTCAGATTCCCCATGACCGCGCAAATCAATCGCCAAGCACTGGAAACCGATGGCGTTCAGTTTCGTCGCCAAAGCCCTCCAGCTTTCTTTGTTTGAAGGCATCATATGCGTCAAAATGACAGCCTGGGCGCCCTTGTCGCCAACGGGGTAAAAATCCCCCGCGATTTCCACGCCATCTTTCGTTTTTAATTTTATCGGTTTGAACATAAAAACATTATAACAAAAAAACCGCTTCCGGGGAAGCGGTTTTTAATTTTTAGGAGGATTCTAGCCGAATATGGCGGCCAGAATCAAGATTACGATTACCGCCACGAAAGAGAACGTGGCGACCTCCACAGTTCCGTCATTTTCATGACGGGAATAATACTCTTCGGGGGTCATAAGCCCTCCCGAAGAAACAACGGGTTTCTGTTTTTTCATTTTTTACACCTCCCTTCTTTCTTTGTTTTTAATTTTTCTGCCTCTCATTTTTGCACTCTTTTTTGCATTTGTCAAGGACTCCGATTGGGCATTGCCATTGTTCAGTATTTTTTTTGAGAGAGCGAAAAAAAACCAAACAATAATGGATACTATTATCACAACCTCTATGGCATGATATGTTTTTGTCATACCGTCCGTAATCCTTGCTATATCATAAGAAAACCTGTATCCGAGGAAAAGGAGGACCGGAATGTAAATTAAAGATGCCAAAGTATCAATCCATAAAAATACCGCCGGCTTAACTTGAGACATACCTGCGGAAAAAAAAGAAATGGAACGCAGGCCTGAAACAAATCTCCCGAAAAAAATGAGTTTTTTGTTATGTCCGTCAAAAAAATTCTGAACTTTGTCTATTTTGCCCTGAGAGATAACCATGGAAATGATTTTAATCTTCAAAATCTTCATTCCGAATTTTTTCCCCACCCAAAAAAGAAAATAATCGCTCGTTATCAAACTGATGAAAACAACAATGAAAGTCAGAAATAGTTTTCCCACCCCCTGTTCAATCCCCACGCCGGCGCTCAAGACGATAATTTCCTCAGGTATGGGCAAAACCCCTATCCCCGCCAGCCACACGACAAGAAAAATAAAGATGTAGAACATTAAGGATATTTTAACACAAGAAGCAAAAAACAAAAATAAAATTGCTTTCTTCTCCGTTTTCGCTTAAAATAAAGGCAGAAAAACAAAATTCTCAAAGGAGGAAGAAAATTAAAAAAATAAAAGAAGTATTCAGAAGCATATACAAAGCTCCAGTGCAGTATTTAGTACTGTACTTGGTCTTCGGAATATTTGGGACGGTCGTCGTCCCTCCAATATTAATTTTGAGATTAATATCCAAAATGAAAAGGACGACAAAAAAGTAGGAGGTTTGCCTGGCAAACCTTTTTTTGTTCTTCCCTCTTATCAGGAAAGATAAGAGGGGTTTCTCGTAACATGGAAACATTGGCTGTCGGTACCCTTGTTTTCTTGTATAAATGTAAGGAATTCATCTTCTTTCATTTCATCCAAAACTTCTTTCAGAATTTGATGGACAAGCGGCTTGTAAATCTTGAGATAATTCTCACACTGCCGCGGATTGACCACGCTATCCTTTATATAATATCCACATCCGTCTATGTCAAAACTTTGCCCCTTCGTGTGCGGGCTGTTCGGCATCGCCAATTTTCCAGCCTTGATTATTTCTTCTTGGTATTTTTTCGTCCTTATTAAACTTGTAATCGCCAAACGAATGTCATCCGGCAAACCCGCCGCTTTCATTCTTTCTCGCCACCTCTCACCCGCTTCGCGTAAAAGGCGCGCGGCTTCTTTGCCGAGATACGGCTGCCATTTTTCAAGTTCCGGATTTGAAAACCTCATAATAAGCTTCAGGTTTTCGTCATCTTCAATTCTTTCAAGCGCCCCTTTTTCAAAATCCTCCAGAATTTGTTCGTTTGTCTCGTATGGAGAAAAATCCCTCCACCATGCGCGCTCCATTTCCGACAACTCTCTCACTTTTTCCAATTCTTCTTTTTCGGCAACAATCCCTTTTGAAAGCACATCCAAAATTTCCTCCCTGCTTTTAAGAACCTCCGTCTTCGCTCCTTTTTTCTCACTTTTTATAAAAGAGTCCTCCATAGACATAAATTTAAAAAATCAACTCCGCCTCACTTCCCACTCCACATTTGCGTCCAGAGCATCCATTATTTTATTCATTAAAGCATTTATTTCTTCTTCAGAAAGAGTTTTTTCAGCAGATTGGAAAACCAGGTGGAAAGCGAAAGATTTCCTGTCTTCATCCGGAATTTCATAGATGTCAAACAAATCAGTGTCAACCAAAAGCATACTGGCGGTGTTTTCAATAATATCCAGAACTTGAACCATTTTTGTTTTCAGTGGTACAAAAACGGAAATGTCCCTCTTGACCGCCGGATATTTTGAAATTGGCCTGTATTCAACTTCTTCCGTGGCAAGTCGGACAAGCATATCAAAGCTTATTTCCGCTTCGCCGTGATTAATGACCCCCAAAGAAGTGTTGCCGATCATAATTTCGGAAACTCCAAACTCGAAATCGTCAAACCACGCGTCCGTTATACCGATTTTATCTAAAATATTTTCAACTGTTCCTTTCATTTCAAAAAATGAAGCGCTTGTGGAAATCATCGCCAAAGATGCCGTTTCGTTTCCGCCAGCAAAAACGCACCCGATTTCAAATATCTTCACGGCGGGAAAATATCTGATATTTTCTTTGGCGGTTTTTCTCAAACCGTCCAAAAGATTATTCCTCAGATATTTCTTGTCTTTGGCAATTGGGTTCGCCAATTCAATGTCCCCCGTGGAAACGAAAGAATAATTATAAACCTCGGAAAATCCGGCACCCGCGAGAATACTCCTCACGATGTCGGCGTAGAAGAAATTATCGTTTCGTTTCGGGGGGATTAACACTTCTTCCGGAAGCCTTGAAGGAATGTTTTTATAGCCGTAAATCCTCCCTATTTCTTCAATCAAATCTTCTTTTCGGCGAATATCAAGACGCTCACAAAGGACTGAAACGAGAAGTATGTCATCTTTTTCCCCAACAAGCCGGCGAAATCCCCTGAAATTTTTCCCTTTAAATAATTTGGACTTCTTTAAATCTTCAATAATAACGCCGTTCGTGTTGTGACGCGAAGCGTGAAGGACTTTGCCTTTTTCAAGGTAAAGTCCGACATGATCAATACCCTCCTTTGCCTTCAAACCCTTCATAAACTCTTTGGATTCATAATGAATTTTGCCGTTCCCCGAGTTTGAAAAAACCAAATCTCCGGGCTTGGCATCTTTTTCGTCTATCGGTTTTCCATAAAAAAACTGGTCAATCGCCATGCGCGGAATTGAAACTCCGGAATGGGCGAATACATAACTCGTAAGAGACGAGCAGTCAAAATAATCAGGCGCGTCAAAAGTTACACTCGCCCCGTATTTATAAGGCTTTCCCGCCAGTGATTTCGCGAGTTTCAGGGCATTTTTCACCGGATTTATTTTTTTAACTCTAAAACCGAGCCGTTCTAAAATGCCAATTATCTCTTTTTCTTCAATCTCAACGCCGAGCAGTTTTGAAACATCTTTCGGGTGAACGCCGAGCTTGTGCCCGTTCGCTTTTTTGGGATAAAAATCGGTTACCTCAGACAACTTTAACTTAGGTGCAAGGCACCTAAGTGCACTTAGGTGCCTTGCACCTAAGTGGGTCTCCGCCACCAAGTGAAAACCAAAAATTATTTCCGTCACTCTGTCCATTGCCTTCCCCGCCAACTCCGGTGTGATTTCATTTTCAAATCTCAAAGACGATTCCGTGCGTATGCCTATTTTGCGGGAAGTTTTCCTGATATTCACCGGCTCAAAATTCGCCGCCTCCAAGATTATGTTTTTTGTGTTTTCGTCCACCTCCGCCTTTTTGCCACCTTTTATTCCAGCAATCGCCAACGGTCCTTTCTCGTCTGCTATAATCAATACGCTATTATTAAGTTCAACTTCTTGCCCGTCAAGAGTCGTAATCCTCTCCCCTTTTTTCGCCATCCGGACGACAATTCCGCCCTCAATTTTATCCGCGTCAAAGGCGTGGAGCGGCTGACCCATTTCAAACATCACATAGTTCGTCGCGTCCACGATATTATTGATTGATTTTTGCCCTATCGCTTCCAGCCGCTCGCGCATCCACTTCGGTGACGGTCCCACCTTCACGCCATTAATAACCTTGCCAATATAACGCCTGCACAGCTCAGGATTTTTAATTTCTAAATTCAACTTGTCCAACTTGGACACTCGGTGTCCAAGTGCACTTGGACACTCGGTGTCCAAGTTGAGCGACAGATTCAAAATCGCGGAGATCTCTCTCGCCATCCCGATATGGCTCAAGCAGTCATGCGCCCTGTTCGGCGAAACATCAATATCCAAAATAAAATCATTTCCTTTCTTTTCCACACTTTCCACTTCAAAGCTATGCATCGTCAAAAGCTCAACCAGTTTTTCCTGCTTGGGAAGTTTTTTGGGGAAATATGAACTTAACCATTTGTATGAAATTTTCATATAATTAAATTATAACATTTGCCGGAAAAAATAAAAGAATATAGCGTAATGCGCCATATTCTTTTATAAGATAAAAAACTTTTTGCAGCCGGGATTTTTAGATTTCAGAAAGGGGAAATTACCATTCTTTTATTTTTTCAACAATTTCTTTAATCGTGCCTTTCTTCATCAATTCAGATAATTCGTATTTTTTGTCAATTTCTTTGGCTTTTTCTTCTTCTCCGGCCTTACGGTAAGCCTTGGCAAAGCCACTTATTCTTTTGACTCCCTTCTCTTTTTCAACAATTCATAAGCTGCTTGCCAAGTTTCAACATCCTTTCCCATATTTTTTTCAAGTTTCATAAGGGTTTCTTCGTCCGACTGGATTTCTATTTGATTGTTCCCAGAAGCCGTAACAAAAACATAAGGGATTCCTTTCTCTTTTAGAATTTTAGCCACTTCTTTGCCACTTCCCCCTATGATGTTGACATCAAGTAAAGCGGCGCTTGGTTTGAATTCGTCAATTTTGGAAACGGCCTCCTCATAACTTTTGACGGCGATGCAATCTTCAATATTTTTATCGCCTTGAAAGGCTTGCAAGGCGCCAATCATATTTGGAAAGTCATCTTCCACAATCAAAATCCTTTCTTTTTTTTGCTTTTCCTTGTTCTCATTTTCGTAGTTTAATTGTTCTTTAAATTCTTCCATATTTTATAATTTCGGCAATTAAATCTCATTATTCTCAACATAAGATAAGGTGCGAATAATTTTTCTTTAATTGTACATTATATATTTTAACCAAAAAACGGATTCTTTGCAACGGACAATTTAAAACTCTGAAAGTTAATTTAATGCTTCTTACGGAGTTTGCATAAAACTTTATCTTTGTATTCTTGCTTGAATAAAGCCAATGCCAAACAATATGGATAATAAGTAAGTTGTTTTTCGGAAGTAACCATTTTCCCTTGTTTAAATTTTTTGCCACCTTTCTTAATATTGCAACTGGGCGTAAGAACATTATCAAACACTTTATTTGTCATATTCTTCTGATTAAACAGCACCAATTTTCCGCCCTTGAAAAGTTTTTCGGGCAAAACTTCAAATTCCTTTTTCTCCGCCCGCGAATCGGTAATTACCACCGTTAAGTTTACAGTTTTTAGCCCCAATCTTTTCAAAACTTCAACAAAATAAGCGAGAGTAAATCCTTTGGCTATGTTAGCATCAATAAATAAAATTTTGCTATTCTTATTTAGCTTGTGTTTTTTCAAAAATAAACTGAATTTTTTTTGTATGAGAGAAATGATTTTTTCTCCGTATTCGGTAAAGACTATCTCAAATTTCGCTTTTTCTTGAGTGTAAATTTGTTTTTTGTTAAGCGGACTTGAGCTTATCGCAGAGAATGTGAATATCGGTATTTTTTTATGTTTTTTCCCAATATACAATTTCTGAAACAGAACAGCCGGCACAAAACCCGAATACAGAGGGCAAATTATCGCATCATAATTGTTTTTGCCGAGTTTAATCCCTTCTTCAATAAACTGGCGTATTGCTATTCTTTTTTCATCTAATCTCGGGATTCGTTTAATTTGGTTTTTCACCTCTCTCTCTATTTGGGAAATGTTTTCATTGTTTTTAAAAATTTTTTTATCACCATACATTAAAATTGTTTTATAAACCTCAAATCCCCTGAATAGAATAATCGGACATCGTCTATTTTATGCTTAATCATCGCCAGCCGGTCTATCCCCATCCCGAACGCAAACCCTTGCCACTCCCGCGAATCAAGCTTCACATTTTCCAAAACACTCGGATGAACCATCCCCGCGCCGGCAATTTCCATCCATTTACCCTTGAATTTCATATCAATTTCCACTCCCGGTTCCACAAAAGGAAAATAACTGGGACGAAGGCGGATTTCCATTTTTTTATCTCCGAAAAATCTCTGGAAAAAAACTTCCATTATCGCTTTCAAATTCGCGAGGTTGATGTTCCTCCCAACCATCAAACCCTCTAGCTGATAAAATTGTATCTCATGTGTGGCATCCGTCGCCTCATAGCGAAAAACTCTGCCGGGAACAATGATTCTAAACGGCGGTTTGTTTTGTTCCATATAATGGATTTGAACATTTGAAGTATGTGTCCTCATCACTCTCCCGTCCTTGGTCCAAAAAGTGTCCCACATATCGCGCGCGGGATGGTTCTTGGCGATATTAAGCGCGTCAAAGTTATAGTATTCAGTTTCCAATTCCGGCCCCTCCGCCACCTCAAAACCCATTGAAGAAAAAATTTCAATCGCCTTTTTTTGGGCCTGAGTAAGCGGATGCAAATGCCCCGGCTCACTTTTCTTGCTCGGAGCCGTCACGTCTAAAAATTTTTCTTGCCTTTTTTCCTTGTTCATATGTTTCCATTATAACCAAAAATCTTCGCGTAAACAAGAAACGGGGGATAAAATTTAATTGGATATCCTATAAACAACTTCGCAAGGTTTATTTTTGAATTCAACATCCTTAGCACACCTGTTTTGAAAAAAATCTTTTGCGTTCTCAGCCAGATTGTTTCCAAGGGCGCGAAATGCCTTCACTTGTGATGTATATTTTTCAATCTCATCCACTTTGTTCTCGAGTTGTTGGCTTGTTAACGGTATTTCTATTTTTTTAATTTTTATATCTTGTTTTCCTTTGAGGTAGTTATAAAAATTCCCTTTCGTGTTTTTTATAAATTTATAAATGTAAGGAAAATCCTCATACATGAAAAATTTTACCCTTGAATCCTTGTTTTTTTCAGCAACACTGATAAACGCCTCGTGCAGGATTTTATGATCAGGATGAACCAAATCTGATCCGAAAATCGCAGGTCCGTAAAGAGATAAGTGGGGGCTGTTATTGTCCTTAATTATTTTTTCAATGTCCTTAATTATTTTTTCCTTTAAACCGGCGCCTTTTGAATCAATTCTATATTGAGAATCCAAGTAACCGTAATTTCTTACGCCCGCATCGTACGAGGCGAGGACTCGCCGATTTTCTTCGGTTCGCGAAGAAACCGCTTGATCGCTGTCGCGAAACCCTGATAATTTATTCCATTCAGTGCTCATTACCGTATCAGGTCGTCCGCTAAAAAATGTAGCGACCGATAAACTTTTCTGCCCTGACATTAATCCGCCAATTGATAATACCGCGTCATCAAAGTGTGGCGCCAAAACAATAACGGATGATTTTGCCATGGCTTCCTCCCCCTGCTTGACGTCCGGAAATAATTCTTTTATTTCATCCTGCGCTTTTAATCCGTAATACACTTCCCCATTTATGACAATCGCCGGCAAATCATTCTTCACCCCATACATCGCGATAAGGGTCTTTATCGTGGATAAATCAAGATTGTAGTCAAAAGAATAAATCCTCAGCCGGGGGTATTCCCTTCTCAGATATGTCAAGGCGTATCCAGCGCTCTGGCAGTCAGGACAATCGCCTTTGTTTGAATAAAAATAAAGGATAAAAACGGGCGAAAAATCGCATTTCTCACCCATTTTTTTAAGCAACAAGTAGTCTTTTATTTCCAAAAGAGAATAATATTTTTTCAGCCTTTTCACTTCCGCGTTATCCACTCCGAGATTTTTTTCCGAATAATCAAGTTTCGCCGCCAAAGAATTTAATTCTCGCGAGAGCACCGAATTGTCTATATTTTTACATGAAGATTCCCCAAGCAACAAAAACTGCGTCTCCGAAGCCAAAATATTCATTGAAATTTTGTCTTCAATATTATTGAGCTCTTCCATCTTTTTACCGCTGAAATAACCGCTTAACGAAACAACGGAGATAAAAATAACGCCAGTTATAATAAGAACGAATATATATTTTGTCCAATTTATTTCTCTCATTATCTCCATAGCGCCTTTTTGGCGAAAAACAAATTATAAATTGATTTTATCAACCAAAATGGAGATATCAATCCGTATAAAAACAAATAGTAGAAAAAATCGCGCGACAGCTTGAATTTTCCATCCGCCATTTTTTTCCCAGCGCCGACGAAAACAGCTGTCATAAGCAAAACAGAAATACTCAACATTCGCACCGCGCCCGTGTTCACGAAAAACCAGTCAAAATTCAATCCGGAAAAGGCAAAATTCAAATTAAAGTTCACGGCATTGAGCAAAGAAATTTTTTCAATCGCATAGCTGATAATTGTTAACGCGACTCTGCCGACAAAAAACAACGCGGAAAAAACTGAAATGAAAGCGAGGGGTAAAACCAAAATTCCAAGGTTGCCGTATTTTTTCCTTAGAAACATAAATCTGTAATCAACGGCGTTTTTCAAGAATCCCGTAATCCATCTGACTCTTTGCCTGTATAAACTTTTGAATGTTTTCGGCACGACCGTGTAAACAAAAGCGTTATGCGCGTTCTCGATTTTATAATGTCTGCTCTGCATTCTTAAGGCATATTCCAAATCTTCAGTGTTATAAGCATGTCTGTAAAGACCTAGCTCGTCAAAAACTTTTTTCCTGAAAATTGAAAACGGACCGGGCGTTACCTGAAGAGCGTCCAAAAGACTAAACATTTTCCTGATAAAAATACCCATCTTGTATTCCATATTTTGAATCAACTCAATTATATTGTCGCTTTTATACACCTTAAGCGCCGGCGTAACCGCCATCGTTTCCGCATCTTCAAAATATTTCATTATTCTTTTCAGGGCTTTTCGGTCAACAAATGAATCGGCGTCCAAACATCCGACAAATTCCGTTTCAGTATGCTCAATACCCAAATTCACCGCCGTGTGCTTACCACCGTTTTCCTTGCGGAAAATTCTCACCTGATTATCGCCATTAAACCGTTGAATCCTCCGCCATGTCCCGTCGGTACTGCCATCATCCACGACAAAAACCATAAGTTTGTCTTTCTCATATTCCAAGGACAGTAAAGATTCAACGGTCGCCTCAACGGTATTTTCCTCGTTCCAACAAGGAACAATAATGGTCACCGAAGGGAACTTATTGATTTCTTCCGCTCTTTCCTGAGATTTCAAACGATTGCGATTTTCTAAAAAAGTCAACATTAAAAAAACCTCAAAATAAAGAGAAATAAACAAAAGCGCGTAAATTGCCCCGTTCTCAATTCCGCCCATATTGCTCTTAATTGTATCTGAATTGAGCACGTTTTGCAAAATAAAGAGAAATGATGTATAATTTAGAACGTTATGCTTGAAAACTATGCATTTTATTTCCTTATCGCCTTCGGAGTGGCCATCCTCTTATTGGCTGTTTGGGTGCTGTTATTGGAACTCCGCCTGCGAAGAGTCTTTCAAGGGAAAAAGGCCGATGACCTGGAAAACATAATGGCGCAAATAACAAAAAACATTAAGGAAATCAATATTTCAAGAGAAGAAACAAAAACATATCTGAGAACGGTTGAGGAGCGTTTACGGAACAGTCTTCAAGGGGTCGGAGTGGTGCGCTTTAATCCGTTTGAAAATTCAGGATCAAACCAGAGTTTTGCCATCGCTTTTTTGAATGAATACGGGGACGGAACGGTTATATCAAGCCTTTATTCAAGAGAAAAAGTCAGCGTGTATGCCAAGCCGATTAAAAAAGGTCAATCTGAATATTCCCTTTCAAAAGAGGAAGAAGAAGCGATTGGTATCGCAAAAAACAAAAATGGACAAGAATAATCAAAAAATGAATAGTGGACAAGGTCTTATCGCCCGCCCCCCCGTAGTTGTCGTTATGGGGCATATTGATCACGGAAAATCACAGCTCCTTGATTATATAAGGAAAAGCAATGTTGTGGAAAAAGAAGCGGGCGGAATCACGCAGCACATCGGAGCTTATGAAAGTGAAGTAAAATGTCAGTCAAAGGAGCACGGGCACCAAAGTAAAAAAATAACTTTTTTAGATACTCCCGGACATGAAGCTTTTTCAAAAATGAGAGCCCGCGGAGCAAAGATTGCCGATGTCGCCATTCTGATTATCGCTGCTGATGACGGCGTAAAACCCCAAACCATGGAAGCTTACGAAGCAATAAAAGAAGCGGGAATACCTTTTGTGATTGCCATTAATAAAATAGACAAGGAAGGAGCGAATCCGGAGCAAGTGAAGGCGCAGTTGGCGGAAAAACAAGTTTTCGTTGAAAATTATGGAGGAAACATTCCCATTGCCAATATTTCGGCAAAAACAGGGCAAGGAGTTGATGAACTGCTTGATATGGTTCTCTTGCTTGCGGAAATGGAAGAACTTAAAGCAAATCCGGACGAAAACGCTTCAGGGACGGTTATAGAATCCAAACTGGACACTAAAAGAGGAGTATCGGCAACACTTTTAATCCAAAACGGGACAATGAGAAAAGGAACATTCATTGTGGCGGGAAAGACCGTCGCCCCAGTCAGAATCTTTGAAGACTTCCAAGGAAAACCGATAGAAAAAGCCAGTTTATCTTCTCCTGTCAAGATTGTCGGATTTAACAGCGCCCCAGAAGTGGGAGTGAGTTTCCAAACATTCAATTCAAAAAAAGAAGCTGAGGAAGTGGCGAAAAAAAATATTGAAAACAGTTATTCTGATAAAGTCGTCAATTCCTCTTCAAAAAAAGACTCTGGAACAAAAATTACAATTCCTGTTATTATAAAGGCGGATACTGCCGGATCAATTGAGGCGGTTGAAAAAGAGATAATGAAACTCGCCGACGAGGAGGTCTCTATCAATGTTTTACGAAAAGGTATCGGAAATATTTCTGAAGAAGACATGAAATTATCCTATGGAACAAAAAGTCCGATTGCGCTCGGATTCAATGTTGAAATAGATTCTCAGGCAAAAGACCTCGCGGAACAATTTGGCGTTAATGTGCAAATATCTGACATTATTTATAAAATCAGCGAGTGGCTTGAAGAAGAAATCAAAAAACAAAAACTTTTAATTCCAAGGGAGGAAATTTTAGGCAAGGCGGAAATCTTGAAAATTTTTAATAAAACAAAAAATAAACAAGTTGTCGGAGGTATGGTCACGGAAGGTAAAATTATTTCCAAAAAAATTATCAAGATTAAAAGAAAAGATTTTGAAATCGGGGAAGGAAAAGTCGTAGGTCTCCAGAGCGATAAAAAAGAAACACAGGAAGTTGCAAAAGGAGAACATTTTGGAGCGATGGTGGAATCAAAAATTGAAATCGCAAAAGGAGACACAATTGAAATAATTGAGAAAATCGGATAATATAAACACAATGGAATTCAGAAAAGAAAGAATGGCCTCGCTGATAAAAGATATTGCGTCCTCTTTTTTAAAATTAAAAGGCGGGTCCGGAGTCTTAATTTCAGCGACACGAGTCGGAATATCCAGGGACTTTAAAAATGTAACGGTTTTTGTCAGTGTTTTTCCCGAAGACAAAGAAAGCGATGTTATCAACGCTCTAAAAAACAAGAACTGGGAATTGAAAAATTACACAAAAAAACAACTGAAAATGAAATTTCTTCCCCAATTCAAATTTGAAATAGACAAGGAAGAAAAGGCCAGGCAAAGAATGGAAAAGATTTTAAACGAAGAAGAATAATAGTTTGCGCCAATGTTTTGGTTCCGATGATTTATAAAGGAAGATGATGTTTCAAAATCAAGTATGGTCTGGTAGCCCCGCCCGCCTTGACTTCGCAAGGCGATGTCGGGCGCGGCAAGTTCCGCCCGAGGCGGACAGGGTCCAGGCAAGGGTCCCCGGTTTTGAAGGCAGATGGTGTTTCAAAATCAAGTATGGTCTGGTAGCCAAGTTCCGCCC
>VAPA010068941.1_pt1 | contig 17180 bp, 14 predicted proteins | sample 3395041 | NCBI WGS metagenome assembly VAPA01 (sample SAMN08290432, study PRJNA428436) | hydrothermal vent metagenome | isolation source: Deep-sea hydrothermal vent chimney | place: Indian Ocean: Southwest Indian Ridge | depth 1973 m m
ATAACGGCGAGCCTTGGCTGCATTGTATGATACTTGATAGCTCATGAATCATAGGGCGTGGCTGGCTCGCCTCTGAATTCTTGTATTATTTGACAGGGCCTGATAGGGTTCTATCCAGAGAAGTGTGATGCAATCTCCAAATATATGTCGACGGACTGATAGAGCTCATCCAGTCGAATATACTCGTCGGGTTGATGAGCCTGTTCAATGGAACCAGGACCACAGATGACATGCAGAATACCGACTTTGGGTTGTAGGACAGAACAATCTGTACCATAAGTAGCTGTGCCTAGAGAGGGTTCAGTTCCTGTGATTCTTTCTACTGCACTCTTTGCAACATCAACAATCTCAGCATCTATCGGTGTTAACACAGATGATTTTCCATGCACATATTCAACAATTACACGATCCGAGAGCCCTGCAGATTCTAGTCGTTTGTTCATTGCTTTGAGTATAGTTTCTGGGGTTTGGTCCTTCACGATTCGCATATCCAGAAGTGCTTCACATGTGTCTGGTACAACGTTGATCTTGATCCCACCACTAATCTTACCGATGTTCAATGTTGGCGTTCCGAGCAGTTCATCTTTCGTATAGGGATAGGGTTCACTCGACAGGATTCTGATAGCATCCATACAAAATTCTATGGCATTTAGACCCTCTTCTGGACGGGAACCATGAGCAGACTTTCCAGTGGCTTTGACCTTACTCCAGAATAAGCCCTTCTCACCAACCAATATTCCAAGATTTGTGGGTTCCGCGCAGACTCCGTACTTGACGCCCTTGAGCAATCCACTTGCAGCTACTTCTTCCGCTCCGGAACATCCACTTTCTTCATCAGAAGTGGTGAGCATCACAAGGGGTTTGCTGTGCTTTGCTTCAGTATATACAATGAGGGTTTCAGCAAGTGCTGCAACAGGACCCTTCATGTCACATGCACCACGTCCATAGAGCCGCCCATCGACAATCTCTGAAGTGAATGGATCGTGTGACCACTTCTCAAGTTGTCCTATTGGAACTGTATCCATGTGACCGTGCATGACCAGGTCACCTTTTTCTCCATCATGACTTGAGAAGATTAAGTTCGGTCGTTTGGCTGAACCCACAGATACACACGAGATTCCATGAGCCTCCATGTGGTCCTGAAGAATCTTTGCAACGTCAGCCTCATATCCAGGAGGATTTTCCGAATTGGCAGAGATGAGTTCTTTCAACAGGGATAGGACTCGGGATTCATTCATCTGGTGCAACTCCAGGAGCTTTCAGACTCACTCCCCTCTATGAAGGTTCCTGATTGTTCATCGACACCCTGAACAAACACCTTTTAGGAGACGTGAACTTCTCTGCACGTGGCAATCTGTGATGCTGTTATCCCTGGCTGAGAATTGGTTTATTCGATGACGAGCCAAGAGCAGACTGAGAATTGCCACTCTCTTTTTCGTGAATGCATACAACTTATAGGAGATACAGGCGATACTCGTTGTGGCAAATCAGTGACGCAGTTACCCCTGGCTGAGCCATTGCGATGACGACACGGTGAGCAGTTGAGATTTGCCACCTCTTCTTGAACGTCACTACTGAATCCTCAGTTCATCAAGGATTGTACGCAAATGGATGACGGGCTGAATCCTTTCGGGCAATGATCTCATCAACACTTTGTCTGCCTTCAATCGCACGTCGCAGTGCATGTCTAACTGAGATGAAATTATTGATGTGAACACGAGTCGGATTAACAGCACTCGGATGTACGAAGGCGTTCACGGCAATCACAAGGTCAGGAATTAGCTCTTCAGGAATTATCGTGTCAGTGATTGTGCGACGTATCGCATCAGCCACTGCCTTCTGAGCAACCTCATAGACCATTTTGTTATGTTTTTCAGAAGTAATTGTAACAGTAGGTGCAAAGACTGTCGTGAGCTCAAGGTCCTTGATGATATTGGAAGGATGAGTGTCCGGGATGATCTTTCCTGCGTGTTCTAGAGCACTACTCATTGGACCGCTACGCATTCCCATAACAAGATCTACATGAGCTGTGTCACTCCCACTACCAAATAGAGCCTCACCATGAAGGAGCGTGAGATCTTCAACAACATCAAGAACGACGCCTACAGCCTTAGGATAGGTTTCGCTCACCAGTGAACGATTACCCATTTTAAAAGTAACTTCACCTCGAGGAATTAACTGAAGGTCTTCCAAGCATATTCGTATCTCATCGAACATTCCATATCCTAATGCATCACCAATTTGCAGTGGAAGTTTCGCTAAACCAACAGGTACTCCCATCATATTGAGTGCAGCTTTTACAGCTAGTCCACCACCGTGGTTGACAAAGATACGTATGATCCTCTGGATACTTCGCTGAATGATCAATGCTTCCTTCAAATCCCCACTGGCAAGAGCTGCCTGCATCTTGAGGTATCTCTCAGGAAAGATGTTCGCACTTGCTAAGATTGCTCCATCGCAACCAGAAGCAAGGGCTGGTAAGACAACCTCATCATGACCCACAACAACCTGAAAATTCTCAGGTTTGCGAACAAGAATGGTGGTCAGATTAACCAGATTGCCACTCGAGTCTTTCATTCCGGCGATTCCGTCGATCTCCCTAAGACCATCAACGAGAGTCCAGTGAATCTCTACTCCCGACACCTGAGGAATATTGTACACAAAGATGGGAATGTCGCTGTTATTAGCAACCCTCTCAAAGTGATCATAGATCTCCTTGTCGGATGGTTTGAGGAAGTAAGGTGATACAACTAGAGCGGCTGAGGCACCAAATTCTGCAGCTCTCCTAGTCAGTTTTACTACATCACCAGTGTATGCGGCTCCGGTTCCAGCCAAAACGGGAACCCGACCTTTGGCGGCTTCACATGCAATACGAATGCATTCAACTTTTTCCTCGAACTTCATACTAGTGAATTCACCAGTTGTCCCGCATGGAACTATTCCGGTAGCACCACTCTTTATGACATAGTCAATGAGTCCGCGGTACTGCTCTTCGTTCACGCCATTCTCATCAAATGGAGTCACAAGTGCGGGGTAAACCCCCTGAAAACGATATTCTCTTTCAGACATTTTGTTTACCTCCAAACTCCTCCAAGTGCGGTTTCCACAGCTTGTTGGGTGGCAGCAGTAATTTCACGGCGGTCTCTCGCGTTAAGATCAATGTCCAATGCTAAAATCGCAACATCATTGTTCACTGATTCTATGGGAATCTTTCCAGCCTCAAGAAAACTTGCAAAAGCCTTGGCTGCTCCAGACTGCACAGGTCCATAGAAAAAGGAGGCTTGTCGCATGGACTCAATCTTTCTCGTGGGAAACATTAGACTGCTGGGTTTTATTGGAAGATTCGGTTCGAGAATAACGGTCAAAGCCTCATGTCCAATCTTGGGAGTTGTCAAGAGGCGCACAAACGATTGTCCTATTGGTCCTTTCTTTGAACCAGCAACAATTCCCACAGATACTGTATCATTCGAAAAGCTACTAGTTTTCAGTTCTGAGGAGTCTTCAAGTGTGATTCCTTGTTTTTTGAGTAGTTCGAGAATCTGAATATCCTTCTGAACCGGGGAGTGAGTAATGTTCTCAATCAAGCCCATCTTTTCAAGCTCGATTCTGATTTCTTCTTTGATTTCCGGAGGAAGGGTTCCACCAGTATTTAGAGGCATCCGGCTTCGTCCAGCGTTTACACCAAGCATCCTGAGAGCTGCCTTCACTGGAGGTGCGGCTCCAAACTTTAACACCATTCTCGAAAAGGTTTGGGTGGTTCTCTGAAGTCGAGCGGCTTCCTTAATCTTGCCTTTCTTAACCTTCTTCATGATATCAAGCCAGATATGAGGTATCACATTCGCAGAGGCCATAATGGCGGCATTTGAACCAGCGATGACCGCAGATAGGAAGTTCTCGTCTGCACCACATAGGACTTCCATTTTCCCCTTGAGCTTCTGAATCAACTCTAGCATGTAGGGGACACTTCCACTACTGTCCTTTATCCCAACGATGGAATCCAATTCAGCAAGGTCCTCAACTACATTAGAGTTTAGGACTCCTAGCGTGCATTGTGGGATGTTGTAGAGGATTATTGGGAGGTCTCCTTTTCTCGCAACAGTTGCATAGTGTTCATAATACCCTTTGTCTGCGGGTCGCAAGAAGTATGGAGAAATAACTAGCGCAGCATCACAACCTAGGTCAGCTGCATATTTTGTCATCTTGACAGTAGCATCAGTTGTGTGCATTCCCGTTCCAGCAATGATGGGTACTCGCCCATCAACAAAGTCTACTGTGAGCTTGAGCAGTTTTTTCCGTTCCTCTGTCCGCATGTACGAAAACTCCCCGGTTGTACCCGCAGGGACAACTCCTGTCACTCCTTTGCTGATAGTGTAATCAATTACTTGCTTGAACCCTTCTTCACTGATGTCACCATCACGTGTGAACGGAGTCACCAGAGCTGGCATCACGCCTTTTGGTTTGAATCTACTCACAGAATCACCGAAACCTCTGAGGATTTTGGCGGGTATAAATGGCCTTCGCTTGATGCTTTGGTGTTGAAAAATAGAAGTCGCTATATGGACACAATGTGTTTGATTCAATATGGTAGAATATGTGGTTGCACTCACAACTTGTCCAAAGGATAAAAGCGAAGTTCTTGCTCGCAGTTTGGTTGAGGACCGTGTCTGCGCATGTGTCAACATTATCTCTAATGTGACGAGTATATATCACTGGAAAGATGAAATTGTCACTGATGAAGAATCACTTCTGATCATGAAGACACAATCTGACCACAAAGAGGCTCTCTGGGAAGCAATCAAGAAAAAGCACCCCTATGAAGTACCGGAGTATGTGGTCTTACCAATCAAATGGGGTTCTCAAGATTACCTCGACTGGATTTCTGCAAGCATCTCATAGTCACACGGAGTTACGCAATATCAGCTCTTCTTGCAGCATATACGAGTGATTCATTGAAGTACTTTCCAACAACAGAGCATAGTACTGGACCAATGACATAATTTAGCTCTCCAGGCAATAGCTCCTTGAGATTTGTTTTTGATGTTAGCTTACCTTTCCTTTTGAGCGCCCTGATCTCACGGTCAACGGTAGATTTTGCCTTATCCCAAGGCATTGGTTCAACGCCCCTTCCAGCACCAATCAAACCTTCTTTGATCTCAAAGAGACTTTGCATGAAGAATATTGAGAGATTATCAATATCGGATGATTCTTTGATGAAGTTCTTCCCGTGTTTTTTGCACTTGCCGTCTTTTGGAACGGAACCACAAGCTGTGCATATCAAACGCTTTCGATTGGTTTTGATGAAGTAAGCAAGAAGGTTAGAACATTTTGCGGTATCATTCTGGGACCATTCTAATCCCTTGGTTCCAACACGGCTTATTGCTCGAAACACTGTGAGTGCCTTGTTGTGCAGATACATGAGCACATCAATACCCTCCTTCCTGGACTCGAGCCTGCGTTTTTCTTTCTCTTTTGCTTCGAATGCAAAATCCTCTTTGAGGAGTTTTTCCAAGCGTTCCTTTTTGAGGAATCGGTGCATAACATCATAGGCAATTGCATAGTTGTCAAACTCAAGATTGGACATGTCAAGAGGTTTGTCAACTATTCCTTCGAAGATTGGACTAATACTATTTTCAAGATCCTTTCTAGCCGCCATCATACCCATGTCTGATAGCCGAGCATGCATCCATGTACAAATTGTCTGTGCATCTAATTCTGGAAAGTTGACTTTCATCTCATAGATACGCATGGATTCGAGATCAATCAGAATCTCTTCTCTAAGATTTTGAAGACCTGATTCAGTATCCTCGTATATGCTTTTCAGCAATGCTTTGATGCGAAGTAGGTCTTGTTTCGATCGGATATATGATTCAACAATTCTTGTGAGATTTGTGAGGATGCCAATTGTAAAGTGCCAAATGATATCGAGCCTGAGGGCCACAATTGATTCCTCTTCTGTTCTCTGTTGAGTGAAGTCTCGTGCTGATGATATCCCCAAAGAACTCAGAGATCCAGTCTTGACCTGCTCTCTGACTTGAAAAAGACGTACCATTTCCTCTGGTGGAGGTACACGCATCTTCTTCTTGAGTTCTTCTAATATTTCCACTTCTATTCCGACTAGTTTTGTTCGATCTTTTGTGAAGAGATCAATTGTTGTCTTTTCTAGCTCATCCGCCCAATATCCCTTTGACCGTAGGAATCCCTTCACGGGACCATCAAGTAGACGTTCCATTTTCTCTAATGTCTTCAAAGATCTCTCAAGTTGCTCCAACTCTTCCTTACTGACCTCAGGTTGTGATGAATCGACAACAATTTCATCTGTCAATGCCTGTAAGCCAGGTCCAATCACCGTTGGATCATTAATTCCTTTACGTCGTAATTGTGCACGAATATCATCCGAGCTTACAAGGAGAAGATGAGCGAGCGTATCTAGAATCGTCTCAGCATCTGTATTCAGTATCTCTGCAATTCGACTTGAAATAACAATCCCGAGGTTATTCTCAAACTCTTCAAGAGTTATTGGTGTATCAAATTCATCCTCGAGGGCTTGCAGTAATACGAGTCTTATCTGGTGGGAGTTTTTTAGACCTCTGAGGTCATCTGATTTTTTACAAAACCTTGCAGCAACATCAGATGCAATAGTATCCCAACTGTGGACTGGAATTACTGCATTCAGCAAGCGTCCCTTTGCATATTCGACTTTTCCAAATATCTTATCAATTCCCCTTCGTAAGACTGTTGTTTCAAGGACTTCAGAAGGATGGTCTCTAAGCAACTCCTCTCGAAGTGATAGAGAGCTTTCCTTTAAACCGGACGCCTTCACATAGAGATCCTTACGCCATTGATTACCCCAGCCTGTGATATCCAAAATAACATCAATATCATGATTAGATGTGTATCCTCCAGGAATTTGATTTAGGGCGTCCTTGATAATCCGTATAGTTTTCTCGTTAGTATCGGACGCAGACACTTCAGTTCCTGCTAGTGAATCAATGAGATGAATCGTCAATTCACTTGTGATTTGTGCTACATCAATCTCTTCGCGTTGTTTATCACCAAATAATTGACGAACTTCAATTTCAAGCTGACGTCTTTCCTCTTCTCCGAGTTCATCCTTCATCTCACTTCCAACTCCTGGTTCATCTGATGGGCTCAGGAGTCGTATACCTTGATAGCTATGGAGATAGAATGCGGCAAAGAAGGAAAATACATCTTCTAGTGGTTGTGTTTCCTTCAGCAACTCATGGAATAGTTTTCTATCTCGAGTACTCCTCATATGAGAAGCTAATGCTTCTCTCAACATGATCTCTTTACCAGCTTCACTCATCTGACGAGTCTTCAATATCCACGAACTTGCCATCATCAATCACCTCAGAAAAGTACTCCCGACTGACACAGTCATATCAGTTCCACGTCGCTCATATGTTACAAGATAGAGTAACCCTTCTTCTTTCGAATCTCGTAGATAGACACGAGATATTCGTGGCAACAGATGCCCAAGACCACGAACAGTAGAACTCATCAGATGCTCTACAAATTCATCGCCTATGTCAATTCCAATCATTGAGGCCGCCCCAATGCCTTCTGCTTGAAGCCGTAAAACACGCCTTGCGAATGTCTCCTCCATTCTTTTCTCTCGTTCTTTTAGCTGGTCGAGTTTGTTCTGTAAGAGGTCTCGAAGCTCTAGATAGAACTTGAGCGTTGGATCGGGGTCAGGTTTAGGAGGTAAAGGTCGTTCTTCCTTTACAGGATATTGATTTCGAATGTCAAGCATACTAGATTCGATTGGCAATGGTCTAGGTGGTTCCGCGGAAGGTGGTGCAACTGAACCGGGTATATAGTCCTCAGCAGCTGTTGCAGCTCTATGCTCCTCTAGCTTAACTGTGTAATCCTGCAAAGCACTCTCGTGCTCTATCAAATCAGCCTCATATTGCTGTATTTTTTCTTTAACCAACGATTCGCGCTTCTCGTTGTGTGCACGAATAGTTTCGTTCTCCTGTTCTACTATCTCAAGCTGTCCCTGCCATTCCTGAACACCTTTCTGGTATTCTTCCTCACGAATATCAGCCTCAAATTTCGCGCGATCAGCCATTGCACTCGGGGTAACTGTTTCACCAACTATCTCATGAACAGTGTTTAGCAGTGTAAGGAGTGCTTGGGGTATTGTCATCGATTCATCAATCGTAGTTCTGAAACTTTCCACCCATTCCAGAGCTTCTTTCTTCCATTCTTCAGGTCTTTCAGCAGCTCCTTCCACAGCAACTGCAAATTCATCAATGAGATTTGTTTGTTCAGAAAGTGTCTTGTCAATGATACGTCGAATTAGTGGCTTGGAGAGAATTGTATCTGCAACATCAGGGATTATATCTGACACAAGATTTTCGAATTCGTCAAGCAATGACATCAGTGCTTGTCCATGGTCGGTCAAGGGACCTTCACCTTGAGGTACACTGTACTTCTGAGTGATTTCACGACGTGCAATCTCAGCCACATCAGAGAACCCAATTAAATCCCATACATCGATGCCCTTGAAAGTATCAATCATCTTTCGGGTAATGACATCCATCAGCTGAGTAAAATCTTGATATCGAGCGCCCTCGAAGAATTCCTTTGAGAAGGCTGCATTTAGCTGAGCTTGAACCTCAGCGTAGAACTTGTCGAATAATGTAAGGTCTGTAGAATCCAAATTCAAATCTTCGCTAAGAGCTTCCTGTTTGAAATCCCTTAGAGCAGTGAAGAATGCCTTTCTTGCAGCGTTTGTTACGAGATACTGATTCAGTTCTTTTGAGAAATACTGAGTTACTCTTGTAGCGTAAGCTATAGAGTATCTTAGCGTCCCCTTTAGTTGCCAAGCACGTATCTCTTCAGGATCAATAAACTCTCGAGCAACAGAGTTCATAAAACGTTCAGTAAGCTCAAGTGCGAGTTTCTTTTTGATTCCAGAAAAGTCATCACTGGTAGATACTGCTCCGATTAGCGTGGTCTTATGATTCTCAATCGTCAACGATTTTCCAGAGCTTACATGTTGTTCAACAATGTGTTCGAGAGAGTTTACTGTTTCATCGACAAGCTTGACAAACTCATCAATGCGGGGCTTAAATGAATCGATATCAGAAAGAGAAATTTCATCTCGTTCAAGGAAATCTTTGAGTGCTGCGACAACACCTTCAACAACCTCAGCTTCTTCTACTGCATATGCATAGTAATTCAGTTCATTGAGAATGTCTTGACCAATCTCTGGAATCGTCTTTGTGAGTGTTTCAATAGCACTTGGTGTAAGTATTCTATGTTTGAAATGTTCAACAAGCTTTTCATCAGAGGATTTTGGAAGACTGAAATCCAAACTTTTGCGCTCAGATATTTTCATTCCTGGAGGAAGTAATGTGAAATCATCGAATACAGTCATCTTGGCGACAACATCAACGTCGACGTGGTCCGGTTTTACTAAGAGTGAATCCCAAGATCCCTGAAATCTTCTGTCAATCATGTCTACGAATAAGACGCTGTTCAATCGATCTGCAAAATCTTGTAGTACTGCGAGCCCTTCGAGTTCATAATTCAACTCATTGTTGATGACTGCACTCTCAATATCGGAAATCTTCTTGGATAGAATCTTCATATATTGATCAATCTTGAATGGGTCTACTACTCCCTTTTCCCAACTCAGGACACAAACGTGAGACCCTACACCACCTTCTCGTCCTCCAGCAACAACAAGCTGCTCAGGTAATATTTCTGGACCGGGGGTTCTATCAAGATCCCACTCAATAGATAATAGCTCCAAACCTTCAGACGACATAAGTGTGTCACGAACCGAAAAAATCAATGGAGCAATGTTCATTGCAACTGTTTCAGAGTGTTGCTCGAGCATACTACCTGTGCCTGTTGCACTTCCAATTGGGTATCCTAATCCTGTTGATGTGCCTAGGACAGAAGCGGAAGCCATTCGAATGGCTTCAACTGTACTCGTAGTTTGTACATCTTTGCGCTTGTTCATGATTGGTCAATCCTCAAAGCATCTAGAGGTCTTGAAACATATGAAACCAATAACACAATCTTTTGAATCTAACTCGGCTATCCTTTTCCAGTTCTAGTCCAAACACCTTTACCTAAGTTTCGAACTAGACCCGCTTCTTTGAGACCCAACAATGTGACGTGTACAGTGGTTGTCAGCAAAGCCTCTAGGCTCTGTGGAATTGGTACACTCCGGGCTTGGCGAATATCAAAAACCAGTTGCTCTACATCAGCTTCTTCACGAGCTTCAATGTAGGTGAGGATGATATCCTGGAGATGTATAACACCATCTCGAACTGATTCGAATTGCAGAAGAGCATCGCCGTAGATGTGTGGGGTGTCATGTGAGGGAAGAACATGCTCAGCACCTAGTTTGGACAATGTTTCAAGTGCTGTCAATTTTGCTACGATGCTTCCACTCGTATCAACGTAGAACTTTCGAGGATCATTTGGAAAGTTATTCACCTCATCTCCGGTGAAGAGGGCTTTACGGGATGTATCAAAGAGAACACAATGTCCAGCAGAATGACCTCCTGTGTGAATGACCTTGAGTGAGGTGCTACCGACATGAATGTCTTTACCATGCTCGAGAAATTCATCAGGTTCTATTCCACGAAAGTTTACTCTGAGGGGTCCTTTATCAAGTTTCATAGAGAATCTCTGTGCGCGGTTAAGTATGAGACGATTGTTGAGAAAGTCACCGGGTTTTTGGAGAATCTCAGCATCTTCTCTATGAATCATAATTGGAGCGTTGGTTACTCTCTTGAAGCGACCTGCACCTCCCACATGATCAGGGTGTCCATGTGTGCACACGATACCTACAATGTCAGTCTTTGGATCAAGACCCAAGTTCTTGATAGATTTCTCTAGCCTGTTTCCCGGATCTCCAGCAGTTCCGGGGTCTATAACCAATACTTCGCCCTCGTCAATAATGAGATAGCTAGCGATAAAGCCAAACTCTCCAGCGAATCTTCCACGAACCACGTGAATACCAGGTATAATTTCTGTTGATGCCATCTCAATCACACCGAGTCTCATCGGTACTTATGATAATATCGACTGTGAGTGAAGCTTATCAATAGGGGTGCGAGTATTCTTCCCAATGAAGGGAGCCTATTCACTAATAATTCAGTTAGAGAGCGCAGTCAATATTCAGATAAAATCTCTCGGTAAAGTTACGTTCGAAGCAGGCACATGGGTGTATATTGGGTCAGCAATGGGAGAGGGTTCAACTAGCCTGGAGAATAGGATCAAACGGCATTTCCGGTCGGAGAAGACTAACTTTTGGCACATTGATCATCTACTTGACATGGATGTGAAGCTTCTCAAAGCCTTCTGGGCTCAAAGTCCTATTCATACTGAGTGCGATATTGCGCAAGAAATAGAATCTAGAGATGAATTTCAAGTAGGACCTAGACACTTCGGATCCTCAGATTGCAGAAAAGGATGTTCAGCACATATATTCAGATTCATGAATAGTGGTGTGATAGATGACGCAATTGAAGATGTGTTCAGACAAGTAAATCTACAACCATCAATCACTACGGATGGGAGTCTTTGATATCGAGTACTCAAGCAGCAAGGGTTAAATGTGCCTGATTGTCAACTCTCACATAATACGGAGGTACGCAGGATGCCAGATTGGAGGAGCATTTTTCAAGATCTCAAAAATACCGGACAGACATTTACTGTATATCTGCGATACATGCAGAAAGATACTCTAGCCAAGATTCCAAACGTAAAAGTCCAAGAAGTATTCGATGATTACGTGCGACTTGAGAATCCAAGTGGTTACGGTATCCTAGGATTCGAAGATATTTTGTACCTATCGATACCACGGACTGCCCAAGGTTTCAGTCAATAGTAATGTCACGTACAACTAAGGTTTAATTGGAATGAGGGTTTTTCAAACCTGTCTAGACCAGATTATTGGTTGGTGTAAAGAATAGTGTCATCCCTAGTGTATATCCCAATCGAGAATGAGCGCGTGTTGAGCCAACATCAAGAATACATTCTGACAAATTTAAGATTGATTCAGTTTGACCGAGGTTCACGAACAAGTGCAAGCATCCCACTCCATATCATCAAAGAGTACAAGTTGACATCAAGTTCTGCCATGTACAAAGTTACGAATGGAATTGTCAATGTAGTTGGGGCAATGGTTAGAAAAGAAGAAATGCGAGCTGCTTTGGGTATTAGAGAGTTCGATAATCTCAAAGTTGGAGGACAGAGGAAGATATGTGAGGTCAGTGGTGTACCTTTCGTACATCCAGAGCATCCATACAACCGATGGATATCAATTGGATACCACAAACCTTTCTCCAGACATTTCTTTCAGACATTTGCTTGGTTGCAGGGTGAAGAGATATTCACCTATTATCCAGGAAGCTTTATTCTCACAAATTATCGACTCTATCAGCATGATGCTAAAACGAGAAAGGTGTTCATGTTCCCCCTCCATATGGTCGAAACTTTCGAATCTAGAGGAGACAAACTCAAAATCAAAGCAACATCTGGCAAGTTTGAGATGCGAGGCAGAGTCCCCAGACAAGATCATATGGTTCAACTCTGGCAGACTCGTGCATGGGACAAATTACCAAAAGACCACATTGATTGGTTAATCAGACCATATAGTTTCATCACTCCGCATCATCCACTGTCACAGTACGTTGTCAGGGATTCCGCCTCAGTGGTTCCCACTCCTGTAGCCACAGAAACTACCCAAGAAGTTGCGACTCCTGCTGGGAAAGGTAGTGCAGGAACAGTGTTTGTAAAACCTTCAATCAAGGACAAATGTACTAACTGCAACTCACCTATGACGTGGGAAAGTATAGATTTTGTAGGTTTAGACCAGTATGCATGTCCCTCTTGTGGTAATCCTCATAAAGTCGACTACGTTAGAATGTAAATTGAGATTGACTAGTTAGACCATCTGGACTTCACGATGCTGAAGGTCTGTCACTATGAGACCGCCATCCGTCAATCTGTTTACCAAATATGTACCTCATATTCAGCTCTGATTCTTCCTAAGTACCACAACCAACAATACGATGACCACGCCACCTACACCTGCACCAGCAATGATAACCAGCTGAGTGATGTCACCACCCTCTGGTGGAGGGGAAGTTGTAGTAGTTCCCGATGTTGTAGTACTTGTTGTAGTAGTTGTTGTACTTCCGGTCGTAGTAGTTGTTGTAGGGGTCGTAGGGGGTGGAATTCCCTTCAATGGCATTGAATAGTAGTTGTAATTACTTGAGTTTCCTTCCGGAATCCCAGTCACTGTGTTATTTGCATAAACCCAGTTGTGAGTGTTTGGAAATTGAATTAGAGTTCCATATCCACCAACTATGATACCAAGATCAGTATCGGTTTCATATCCCTCCAGTTCGCTCTTAGGAATCTTGATCTCAAACTGTCGATGGTCAGATGCGTTGTTCTCACTGGGTCCATAGGACCAGGCAATGTCATAGTTTTGTATTGTGGAATACGCATATGCTGAATGATCTCCAACAAATTGAGTCGCATTGAAATACACATGGAACCTAAGATAGTCATAGGATGAATTGAATGGAACAGTGCTCACACCATTCAAGGATAGTATGACTTCACTCTCCGAAGTAAAACTCTCTGGATAGATAACCAAGTTACTAGTCACCAGATTTGTTCCGGTATTCAGATCTAGTTCAAATGATTGATTCAGATTTCCTGAATTATCGGATACACTCAGAAAGTGCTCGTTAATGGTTACATTGTGAAAATAACGAGAGGCCACTGTGACATAGCGAAGATGGTCAACACGTAAATCTTCAAAGATTGTGTAGATATTATAAAAGTCAATGCGATAATCAAAGCGAGTCAAATAATGAGAGCCATTGTATTCAGACGTCATATTTGCGTATACGCCATTGATGGTTTGTACATCTGTGGGACTACCATCAAAAGTCCCATTTAGCGCAATCAATTCAGTAATGGGGTAGATCCTAGAAACTGAGGCATCCCAAAAAAAAGTGGCATGGTTACGTCGTTGTCAACATCATGAACAAGTGATTCCATCCCCCTATTCAATGCCGCTTCCCATTGAGCTGGAATTTCCCATGAAGCATTGTTGACTTGGGTCTGATTTGTATTCAACCATACACCAACCCATTCGCCAGTCTCGTCGTTCGTCTGGTCACTGCACAAATCCAATCCTACATACAGATTATCTGTGTCTTCAGTGAGATACATGTAGTTGTTTCCATCTGAATTCTCTGGATCTGCATCCATGAACCATTCCACTTTGTGGTCTGCAGAAGCCCACTCGGAATCACTCAAATCTCCATCAATAGTAATTGCTGCAATGTGAAATGATTTGCTCGATGCGTCTAATAACAAGGTGGAACCCAGTGAAAATGTAATTAGCACAACTAGAACAATCTTTGTTTTGTTTGAAATAGTCAAAGGAATAATCTCCTGTCAATCAACAAGGTACAATATGATAGGAAACCAATAATAAAACTACGTTGCATCAACTATACAATTGTGACAGAAACCTATACACAGAGGGAAGTAGTGTTTCTAAGAGTAGGCTTTTGTCCACTCTAAGGACAATCTCTTGATTGTCTTCTTAGTTGGCAAACCAGTTTCTTTATCCCAACCTCGGAGTCTATAATAATCGTCAAGCATTGGATCCAGATGCACAACCTGTCCTTTACCGGGACCCTCGGGCATTGGTTCCTTGGTGAACCTGTCAGGCAGATTGTCGTCCTTGCGGGAGATTCCTTCTCGATGGTTGAAAAGTCGCTTAAGGGTGACCTGCCGTTCTGCAATCTCTGTCAGATTCTCAACCTTTCCAAAATGTTTCTCACCGGTTGCAAGTGGTAGCATCTCAGCGAAATCCTCCATCCAAAAGATTGGGGGCCATGATACGGAGTACCAGCACACAATCAATGTGTCACGAATGCAGTAGGTATTCTCGCTCTCCACCACTGCAACCGCCTTGTGTTTCTCAGTGTAAGGATCTATGATTTCCGGGAGTTTGTCGGCACCCCACCTCTTGATGGCGACATCCTTGTACCCAAGCTGGTCAACGACTACCAGACTGCGAAGATGGTCGGCACCTCGTGCACCAGTTGCATGACCCAAGCCAATACTCCGATGGGTGCGACCGTCTTGACCAGAAACCTCCATTCCCTTTACATGAAGTGCATATTTTTCAGATCCTTTTCCAATGGTTTCTGCAGCTGTTTTAACACCCTCAGCCAGAAGGTCCCCAAAACCTTCTCGTTTAGCCATCATCTCTAGAAGGCGGATTATCCCTTCTCTATCACCCCAATCTAATTTCAACCCGCCTGTATCTTTCTCATCCAAGAGACCGTTCTCGAAAGCTTCGATTGCAAATCCGATTGTTGCTCCTGCAGAGATGATATCCATCCCATACCGATTACACACTTGGTTCGCTTTCAGAGTTGTCGCAAAATCATCAACTCCAAGAGCGCTACCAAAAGCCATGAGTCCCTCGTATTCGGGACCTTCCTCTAGAGTTCCTGAAAACGGTCCTTCACGGATGTAATTCATTTTCTTACAACCCAAACTGCATCCAAAGCAAGCACGGTCTGAAACTGTGAAACGAGGACGAATATAGTCCCCAGTCAATTTATCGTAGCCTTCAAAGACTCCAGTCCGGTGATTGTATGTTGGAAGTTCTCCAATTTCTTGTTTGAGTGCAGTGAGTACCCATGTACCCCACTTACCCATCTCTTTAGCTTGAGGGTTGACCCGCACTCGGTTATGAGCCTTCTTAGCTAACTCAACGAAACCTTCGTGATCATATACTTCTACTGCACCGTGACCTCGCACTGTGATGGCCTTGACATTTTTAGAACCAAGTACTGCACCCATTCCAGTTCGACCAGCGGCTCGGGCATGATTCACCATGACACTGGAAAACTTGACAAGGTTTTCTCCAGCGGGACCAATAGCGGCCACCTGGATATCAGGGTCATGATGGACTTTCTTTAGATTCATAGTTGTTTCATCAGTAGTTGTGCCCCAGAAAGCCTTAGCATCACGAATCTGTAAATCTGAATCTTCGATGTGAATATAGACTGGTTTCTCCGCTTTACCCTCGATAACAAGCATATCATATCCAGCATACTTCAATTCAGCTCCAAGAAAACCCCCGACATGGCTCTCACCCCATATTCCAGTTAGAGGAGCTTTCGAAATAAGAACTGTCCTTCCACTCATTGGCCAGAGTGTTCCTGTGATTGGTCCTGTGGCTATTAGGAGTTTATTCGCTTCACTCAGAGGATCAGTTCGAGCTGGGACTTCCTCATATAACAAACGAGCACCAAATCCATCTCCCCCAATATATGGCTTGATCCAGTCCTTTGGAAGTGGATCCTCGATGAATTTGTTCTCAGTCAGATTGACCCGCAGAATCTTACCCATGTATCCGCCGCTAGTCAATTCATTCAGCTCCACCGGATTCTTGAGCAGTTCTCCCTATCTCCTTGAGATAACTGGAAATCTTACTGTGACGATCCAATGAAGGAGCAAATGCAACATCAGCGTACGTGATTGCTCCAGTTGGGCAGACTTTAGCACATTCAGGGTCTCCACCACAATGATCACACTTGATAATCCTCATCCGTTCAGTGTCTAGGACAATCACTCCATTCACGCATACACCCACACAAGATTTACAGAGTATACACTTGTCGTCTTCAAGAAATGTCATCTTCGTGACCGGATCGCGACGCATTGAATATGTTGGACATATGTCAACACAGGGAGCGGTTTCACATGGACCACAGACATTAGGAAGGTCGAGTCCAAGATCATCATATTTTACAATCTTTAATCGAGCTAGACTTGGTTGAAAACGACCCTCGTATTTAGCAGAGCAGGCAAGCTCGCATATTCGACATCCAGTACATTTTGTGAAGTCAACGATTAACAGTGATGGCAGTCAAACCACCTCGAGGCATGGTGAGTCTTGCACAACTACTCTAAAAAAACCTATTCCTTACAATTGTGAGTGAACTGTAAGAGACTCCTGTGTTCCACCTTTCTCACGACTGCTGTCACCAGCCTGTTTCTGACCGGAGTCAGAACCAATGTCGTTAGCTTTGCCCCTCTTCTCTGGAACATAGTTCCTCAGATGGGACCTGGCTTCTATCCGCTGC
>VAPA010290253.1_pt1 | contig 17021 bp, 15 predicted proteins | sample 3395041 | NCBI WGS metagenome assembly VAPA01 (sample SAMN08290432, study PRJNA428436) | hydrothermal vent metagenome | isolation source: Deep-sea hydrothermal vent chimney | place: Indian Ocean: Southwest Indian Ridge | depth 1973 m m
ATACATCGCCTGAGCAAGGTCTTCAAGGATGAATCGTAATTCTCGCGCTATGCCTTCATAGACTCCAGCATGTGCAGATAGGATACACCATTGAAGAGATCGATGCCACCCCAAAAATCGCCGAAAAACCAAACTGTTATTGTACTCTTTCTTGTCGTAGGTCTCTCCAATAGATAGAGTAAGCTGAGTGTGAAGAAAGGTTGGATACAACCATTGTGGATGTTTGTCCTGTTTGTCCTTGAAAGACTTGTCCCATATCTGTTTGAACGATAAGAACACACCATCCCTTTGTATTTCCCAGTCTTCCAAGTCTTCCCAGTCTTCTGCAGTCATCAGATTCTCACAATATGGGAAACTCCATCTACTCATAAAAAGAAATCAGTCTAGAGTTGGCGAACACACGGGAATCGTGGTAGGAGGGGGGAGTTTCGTAATTGAGGGCATGTAACGAAAAACTAGCCCGCATGTCCGCCACCCTATTGTTGTGCTCGTTGGATATAAAATCATCCCTGTCTGACACGTATGGATCGTTGCAGGATACCCGAGGGTGAGGATTGCCCCCTCGACGAGTCGAATCAACTGGGTTTCAACATCGTTAATTCCAGTTACCATCAACAATTTCACATATGATATGACTGCCGACTCGGATTCTCCATCGTTAATTTCCCACGTCTCGTATCCCGTCTCCGACCTGTGACGAGCCAATATGAAAAACCTCTTGCGGAACCATAGTTGTCTTTAGTGGTTTTCCACACGCAACAGGGGGGTAAATTTACCATAGTGAAGTCCAGTGAGATTTCTTTTTGATTATGTACATATGAGCGCTCCGACAATACTGGGCTTAACCATGCGACCATCTCAAGAACCTCCATACAACGGAGACGGGTCAGACAATGTTGATGAGATTAAATCCTACTGTCCACACTAACTCCCATGAGGAGCACACTCAACAACTTCACCTGTTTCGACTGCATGAGCTGTGTTAACACAGACGGCACTCGTCACGGGTTCTGTAAAATAGAGAACGACCCGATAGGGGGAACTGATTGGAGCTTGGAACAGTTCGACATGTATCCCTCTCACATCTTTCCGACCTTCGCAAGGGACTGTGAGGACTTTGTACCCAAGCCACTGTTCGCAATCCGGGGAAAGGACTTGTTGATCTATGCGACATGCGTAGAGGAACTGTCCACTGTCTTCCATGCACTCAAGGGGGTTCATTCTCAATGATTAAGGACGCACGAATCGTAGAGGTCTTGGTGGCAGAAGAGGACTACAAGTTCAGCGTGTCCAAGAGCGACATCACTCCCGAGCAGTTGAAGGAAGCACTTGCAGACGTAGACAACCCTAAGGTAACATTCGTCTGGATAGAGAAGTGGTTAGTGAGTGACAGTCACCCAGAGTGTCGGGACTCCAGTGTTCACGAGCTGTTGGGGAGGACATGGAGGTATCTGTGATGGATGGGTTCATTCCTGTGGACAACTGGGACGAGGCACTTGAGATTATCGACCGTTCAAGGAGAGCCGCAGACCAAGAGACCGAGAAGTGGCAGTGGAATGACATCGTACCCGGTTGCTATGTGGTGCGTGTTGCTCATGGTCTGGTCATCTTCTCCGAGATAGAGCACGACTATGCAGAGCCCAACATGCAGGGCTTTGTTTTCGGTGCTCACTACAGTGTAGCCTGTCCCCTTGGCGAGCTTGGTGACGTTCACCGTTCGACCGTCCTTGCTGTGATTGACAAGGAACAGTTCGAAAATGCCAAGGCCAGAAATTGGAACGTCGAGATCAGTTACAAATGAGGGGGGCTTTCCCCTCTCCTTCTTTTTCATTGTTAATTCCAGTTGGTCTGTTTTTCTTCGTCCCAATGGTGTGAACCGTGTAGTTGATTTCAGTTGGTTTTTACCCCAAGTGTCATGAAACTCCATGCGATTCTTCGGTTAATTACCCTCATTCTATAACGCGGTATAGTATATCGGAAAGGTTATTAGAATCCGAGTGTATGCTCTGGGTGGTGATTTCAACATGGCTCAAGCAAGAATGGTACGCGGTTCAAATCCTGTTTTTGTGAAGGAAGAAGAGAGAAACGCTCTGGTAGAGAATATGGTTCGTATTATGTTACTCGAACCAAAGGCTTCTGAAACTTCTCCTGTTGCTGTTAGGAATGGTGTCTATGAAGGTCAGACCGCTGTGTTCTATCCTTGGAAAGATAGTAAGGAGTTGAGTGATAGCCTTCTCTGCGTCTTTACTGATAACATTGGAGCGAGTATTGTTACAAAGTTCATACAGAGAGGAGTCGTTCATTTCTGTATAGAGTGGATGTAGGTATTATACTGATAGTAGTCATCATTTTTCTGAACTACATCACGAAAGCGTAGTAATCAAAATGTAAATAACTCAAGATTCTATCTCCATTCACTCATACCGAAGGGGATTTAGTAGATGTCTGACGAGGTAACTAGTAAGAAGAAGAGAAAAGGGAGGGGACATCAGAAGCGGACTCGCTATGACATCTATGCTGAGTTGATTCGTGTAATTTACATCTGGGGTGGGGCTCCATTGACAAGGGCCGCACGCTCCACGAACATGCCCGTCGACCGTGCGAAAGAGTCGATAACGCAATTGGTCAACAGGGGTCTCCTAGAAGAAGACGACGATGATGGAATGAGGGTGTTCATGGTGACCGTACGAGGTCACCAGTATCTTGAGCTCTACAAACGAATGGCGGGACTGGTAGGGATTCCCATTCCAGATCCAATAATCGGGATGTGAGTACTCGACATGAGGGTACTGCAGATAGTCACATCAAGTGACCCTATTTTGTGGCCCCGCTTTATATAGCAAAATTGAGGGAATATAATTAGAAATATACAAGGTGAAGGCCGAAATGGCAGATAAATTCGAAATAAAAAATCAGGATTTGGTTGAACTCACTACTGTAGATGGTGATGTTGAGATTCGCAACTGCAGAACATTAACCAATCCTGAAGGAGACAAAATCATAATCAAGGGAACACTTCGGGTGGTTGACGAATTGGAAGTCGATGGTTCACTCGAGTGTGGAAAACTTGAATCCAAATCGAGAGACCGCATAACCGTCAACGGAGACCTGAAAGTAGAGAGGTCTGTTAGTATTCCGAAAGGAAGCCTTGAAGTTGATGGAAATGCTGAAGCTCGAGATATCGAAGTTGGCTCAACGCTAGTTGTTAGACGTAATCTCGAATGTGTTTCTGCTAAAGCCGGTGGATCAGTTAAAGTTGAGGGCGATGCAAAGGCGCAGAGGATCACTGGTGGCGGTTCAGTTAAGATAGAAGGCAATGTGGATGTTGAGAGAGTAACTGGTGGAGGTTCTGTCGGCATCTATGGTAAAATCAAAGCTGAAGAGCTTGATGCAGGTGGTTCAGGAAAGACAGCTACTGGTTACATCAAAAAGGTTTCAGTTGGAGGTAGTTTCAAAGCTACAGATGCAATTGAGATTGAGAGCCTTGATGTAGGAGGTACTGCAAAAGTAGGACCCGGCTCCAATATTAGTTCAGTTGATATCGGTGGAACTTTCAAAGCTGGGGATGGTCTTACTTTCGGCGAGATCGACGTTGGTGGCACAGTAAAAATTGAGGGAAGTGCAACAGGTAAATCAATCGATGTGGGTGGAATCGTTAAGGTGGAAGGTGACCTAGAGGTCACTGAAGGCTTGAACGTAGGTGGTACAGTTGCTGTTGGTGGAAATCTCAAGAGTGATGGTAAAATCAAGGTTGGAGGTACTATAAGAGCCGAAGGAAGGATTGACACATTTCGTATTATTGTTGGTGGTTCAATCAGAGCCGAGTACATCAAAGCTACTGATGGATTCCGTCTAGGTAAGAGAGCTGAAGTCGTAGGGTTCGTAGAATCAAAGGAAATACTAATCCGCGAACGAGCAAGAACCGAATCCCTCTATGGTACAGATATCAGAATAGAGGAACGTGCTCGAGTTGGAAATGTCTATGGCAAAACCATCTACATAGAGCGAGACGCGTTCATTGAAGGAGAAATACTCTATACTGATAGTCTTGAGTCAGAAGATGGAGTGACTTTCAGACAAGAACCCAAGAAAGTAGATCAACTTCCACCACCAGAACAACTCAGTTAAACAAGCTCCCGCGTGCTTTCACTATTGTATTTGAGAGGGGTAGAACTGTTGACCTCTCTCAACTAATCTCCTTTTCTAAGAACAAATATCCTGCGTCCAGATTCAGGATTGTAGGAATTTCCTTCAAAATCACCCAACTCTTCTTCAATCTTAAAACCAGCCATTCGAATGAGAAGGTCTGCTTCATGATTTAAGATTAAGGCAGCCCCTGATACAACCTCTTTCTGGTCTATAAGCTTGCCCTCAGAATTGCGTACGATATATTGCACATCCATTCGCATGAGCTTCTTCGAAAGGTCGGAGTGAATCTCACCTCGTCTCGATACAGTACGACCATCTTCTAACGGGACAGGCGTATCTTCAAAGGGCGCGTGCTCATATTGCATTTCTCCTCGAAACAAATCGAGAATGAAGACACCATCATCCTGTAAATGATCACGTACACACCTGAGTGTCGATAGTTGTTCCTCAGATGTTAAAGCATGTGCGAACGAGGCAGGGACAATAATTAGGTTGAATTTTCTGTTCAGTGAGAACTCAGTCATGGAACCCTCCACAAATGTAATCCGACTAGCAATTTCTTTTGGATAGTTTCGAAGTCGGGATTTTGCAACAGAAATCATAGACGGAGATTGTTCAAGAGCCACTATTTCGTGACCTTTCTGAGCTAATGTAAACGTCACTCTACCTGTACCTGCAGCTAAGTCCAAGATTGGAGAGCCAAATCTTTGAGCATACTCGACGTAAAAGGGCAAGTCTGAATTGTCTGCGAAGAGGTCGTAGAACTCACCTACACCTTCATATCCCGCTGACAGGTTCTCGTACAGGTCTTGATCTTTTGGTGGCAAGTCTGGCACCCGCTTTGAGATTATGCTGGTACCGATGTTGAGTCGACCATGATCTTCTTTTCCAGATGAGCACGATACCTTTCAGGTACAGGGTAATTATGGAACGAATGGGAATACCACTTGTTCATCTTCTGTTCGAGCTCTTTGTTGATACGCTCCCAGAGAGACTCATTGAGCTCTGGATGTACTGTCCAGACCCCCTCATTTGGAGTGCCCTTTACAGTACCTTTCTTAGCGACCTGTTTCCCTGCAAGGAAGGTAAGATACGAGGTTGAAAAAGTTTTGATAATCTTCTCTGGATTCTTCGCAAAGTCTACTTTGGTTGTGTCAACATCATAGATTGATACGTCTGCGTCTGCTCCCACTCCAAGATGACCCTTTGACTTTTCCATGCCTAGGATTTTCGCGGGAGCAGCACGAGTGGATATGACCACATCATTTAGACTCCATTCATGTTCAATGCTTGGAAGCGTTGAGCGTTCATGAGCGAACTTGTGCATTCCTTCCATCCAAGTATCACGTTGTTTCTTACTCATGAGCCATGAGAAAACGAGCGGATATTTCGTGAAGGGTCCTGCGTTCGGGTGGTCTGTGCTGATTATGCACCTCCACACATCATCAACGTTGAGAGCAAACTCAAGAGGAATCGCCCATTGGACCGAGTTACCAGCCGCTTTGGGACTGTATGTGTATGGGACAATTCCTGCTCCACCGGGTAGTTCCACATCGACTGAAATGTTCGTCCACTTCCCACCTGTTAACTGGTATAGGTAGAATTCGAATGGACCATCCGCAGTCATCGTTGTTGCAGGACCAAATGTGATCTGCCCCATGTCTGCTGTGAAGTGTTTGTTCTTGTTGAAGTACTCTGCAAACTTCAGACCACCGGATTCAAGATCACTCCAGTCAGTTCCACTGCCTTCGACACTGCCCAAGGTCTCGAAGGACATATGTGTCAGATGACAGATGTGATCTCGACCTCCATGCCCTTTGATATCACGAATGCTATCAAGTTGAGCAATGGTGGTTTCCACATTTCCTACTCGGCCTAGATTATTCGGGTGGAAGTGCATCATATGAGGGAGGCCTAGAGATTCAACAGCTTGACATAGTCCTCGTGTTATCTCCTTTGGAGTGATACCCCATTCAGGCACTTCACCTTCAGGGTCTCGAAGGTCTACACCATGAGCCCATGCATACGTGCCACCAGGATTGACAACCTTTACCCCGAGACCTCCAACACTCTGCAGAGTCCATGCAATGAAAGCAGCGAGTCCACTTAGGTCACCCTCCTTGACGTAATCGAATGTAATCATGCTATTGCAGAACATGGGTAATAATCCCGAGTTGAGGTTAGGTAAATCCTCCATTTCTTCCCAAGAACCGAGCGCCTTGAGAGCCGGTAGAGCGGGTTCAATGACGGTTGTATAGCCCATAGCTGAATACCGATATCCTGTCACATACGAGCTGGGCATTGTATAACCAACCCCGCTGCGAGTGTGTTTGGTCTTTGGAACTGGATCCTTACGATGGTCTTCTGGACACATCGCACGACCAAAGCCAACCTTGCTTCCAACTATATGCGAGTGCATGTCCACACCGCCAGCCATTACTAATCGACCCTTAAGGTCAATCTTCTTTGCTGACCCATTGACCTTCTCGACAATCTTTCCATCAGACATACAGATATCCTTGATTTCACCTTCAATCCCATGCATCGGATCATAGACCCTTCCGTTTGTGAGGATTGTATCTTTACTCATTTCTTCGCCCTCCTTAATCCTTCATATATCATCCTAAGGATATCCCTATCTGGTAGAACATTTTCCGGAGGTTCCACTACCTTCTTGAGGTACAACGGAAGTCCGTCCATTCGTACTGCTGCGCCATCACACTCAATGCCAGCAATGGCGGTTGGTACGTTGACCTCTGCAATGAGAGATGTCATGTTCTGTTTTGGATCTAGATTAATTATTGAAATGTTTCCCATATGTTTCAGGGCTTTTCGAGGGAAGTGAGCTGCTGGATCTGCTGCAATGTTCAGAAGCACATCAGCTTCACCTCTCATGAGCATGTCAACTGCAGTAAACTCGCCAGGTTGATATCTGGGGTATCCACGAGCGTAGTCTACTGCGTACGGATATCCAGTCTGCCAAGTTGAGGTCTTGTTTGCACCTGCAACATTGTAATGACCTCGCATCGGCATCATGCTCCATTTAGTATAGCTGTTCAAATCTTGAATCAGTCGAATTGCAGCATCGATGTTTCGATGACGGCCCTTGGATTGGGTCAACCCAAGGCCAAAGAAGAGCACTCCATATTTAGCTCCCTTCATAACCTCTGCAATCTCTTTGAGATCGGATACAGATAGACCTCCGACCTTGTCAACGTCCAATTCCTTTCCTCTGACAAGTGCACGTAGGGCTGATATGACTTCCAAGTCTGTACCTGGTTCAATCCGAATATATCTATCAGCAACACCAGCACTTATCGTTTTTCGAATATCGACGACCCAAATCTTACGTTCATTCTTTGGATCCTTGATGAACTCTCCAGCGGCTCTCGTGTGTAGTGTCATATGTCGGGGATGTGCGAATTGAGGATTCGATCCCCAATAGATGACTAGGTCGGACCTATGCCTAACCTCACCCAAAGCGGCTACAGTTTCACCGGACTCTTGAGTACCAAGTATTGTTGGACCATGACAGACAGAGGATGTATTATCAACTACTCCTCCGGCCTCCTCCGCGATCTTGTACGCCTCTCTATGAGCATCGTTCTCAGTGGAACTTAGACCATATACAAGTAGACGCTTAGAGTTAGCGATAATATCCACCGCTTTAGCAATCGCTTCTTTCAGTGTGACCATCTTTGATGTTCCGTTTTCGCGGATTGCAGGACCTTCAAGTCGATCATCTGCATGATTCAGAAACTTTGCCTTACTAATAGCACAACCATTCTCATTGGTGGTAATGATGTTATTTTGCACCTCAAGTTGTAGGTCGTCACATAGACAACCACAGAACACACAGACGATATTCTCATGAGTTCCTTCTGTCATTAGGATCCCTCCACCATGCTATTCAACAGCTCTTTCACACTTAGTATGTGTTCGCCTTTTGCTGCAAAGAGGTGAGCTTTGATACTCTTGAAATTGGGCATACCCGTACCTTCGGTATCCGATCCCGTGATAGCATTAGCAAAAGGTCCACAAGGAATGAACACAACGCCGGGCTCAGATCTACGGTCAAGCTTGCATGTAACAACAACACTGCCATGTATGGTTTCAACACGGACAGGATCTCCTTCGTTCAATCCTAAAGTTTCAAGGGTAACTTTGTCCATCTCGCAGATACTCACTTCTTTGAGATATTCCGGACCAAGCTTCCCCAACTCCATCGCGCGCCCTTGCTTAAGGGTCCGCCCCGAAGTTAACAATGCTTCGACTCCCACACTACTCATCCAAGACATCTCCGAAAATCTGTTTTTTTGACAATTCAAACCACCATATGAACTCTTGGGGAAAAGCGATTCTTGTAAAAACAAGAGAAGTTAGGGACGAGGAGCTATTTGAATCCATTCTGATCGCCAAAATAGCTAACCTATGTGTTTCCATATTCCCACTTATACAATGGGGATTTCCCAATTACGTACGTCAATGTGTATCTATGAAACTGAGGTGGTTTTTCCCAGAACCTATTGTAGTGAGTCCCACTGTCTTACCTCAGTATTACACCTGTCACTTCGAAGCCTTTATCAGACAAGATTCGCGGAGGGCGCCCTGAGGCTCTGAAACGATGACAGTTGACAAGAAGACGCTAAAGGAGCTCTATGCAAGAACGCTGAAAGTGCGTAAATTTGAGGAGAAAGTCTGGGATCTATTCGGTGAGAATCTTGTTCCGGGTACACTTCACTTGTATCTCGGACAGGAAGCTGTAGCTGCTGGTGTTACTACTGCTCTAGAAAAGACAGACTGGATTCAGAGCACTCATAGAGGCCATGGTCACGTTGTTGCGAAGGGTGCTGATATGAACGCAGCCCTTGCTGAGCTGCTTGGAAAATCAAGTGGATCCTGTAAGGGAAAGGGAGGTTCTATGCACATCACACAATTTGACGTTGGAGTGCTTGGTGCTACAGGAGTTGTTGCATCTGGTCTTCCGATAGCAGTAGGTGCGGCATTATCCTGTCAGATGAGGGGAACAAAGGATGTTGTTGCATGTTTCTTCGGAGATGGTGCATCGAATAACGGAACCTTTGGAGAGTCTCTCAATATGTCTGCAATCTGGAAACTGCCCCTGATCTGGATTGTTGAAAATAATCTGTACGCGATGGGCACCCCAATCAAAATGACATGCCCAAGTGAAACTATTGCACAAAGAGCAGATGGATACTGCATTCCCAGTGTTGTTGTGGATGGAAATAATGCCCTAGATGTATATGAAGCAACTGTCGAGGCTGTGAAACGCGCTCGTGTAGGCGAAGGTCCAACTCTGATTGAGTGTCAAACATACAGGATGAGGGGACACTCACGATTCGACCCAGCAAAGTATCGACCAGAAGATGAAGCAAAATACTGGTTGAGTGAAGAGAGGGATGCAGTCAGGATAATTCGTCAGATTGCCATTAAACAAGGCGCACTAACCGAGAAAGACGTCGAGAAGATAGAGACCAAGATATCCAAGGAAGTCAACAAGGCGGGTGAGTTCGCTAAGAAAGCAGAGTATCCAAACCCAGAGGATGCTCTTGATGATGTCTTTGCGGAGGTGCTCTAAATGGCTGAGATAACTTACAGAGAAGCCCTCAAAGCAGGTCTTCGTGAAGAGATGCTCCGAGATGAACGAGTGTTCATCATGGGTGAGGATGTGGGTCTCAATTGGGGTGGTGCCTTCAAGGTCACAAAAGGACTTGCAGAGGAATTTGGTGAAGCAAGAGTAAGGGATACACCAATCTCTGAGAACACCATAGCAGGTGCTGCTGTAGGTGCAGCAATCACCGGATTGATTCCAGTCGCAGAGATAATGTTTGGAGACCTCATCACACTCGCCATGGACCAAGTCTGCAATCAAGCTGCTAAGATGCGATATATGTTCGGAGGGCAAACATCTGTTCCACTTGTAATTCGAAGTGTGTTCGGTGGTGGAAAGAACCTTGCGTCACATCATTCACAGAGCCTTGAATCATGGTTTATGCACACTCCCGGTCTCAAGATCGCAGTGCCAGCTTTTGCCTCCGATGCTAAGGGGCTCATCAAGACTGCAATCAGAGATCCAGACCCAGTAATGTTCTTCGAGCACAAATTGGTCTATGACAAAAAGGAAGAGGTGCCTGATGAGGACTACACAATTCCGTTCGGACAGGCCAAGGTGAGAAGAGAGGGTGCAGATGTCACAGTCTGGGGAACTTTCTTCATGCTACACAAAGCCCTAGAAGTTGCAGATGAGCTTAAGAAAGAGGGAATCAGTGTAGAGGTCATCGATCCAAGAACACTTGCTCCTTTGGACACAAAGACACTGATTGAGTCGGTCAAGAAAACTGGAAGACTTGTACTCGTGACTGAGGAAACTAAGACCGGTGCAACAACCGCTGAGATTGCCGCTATCGTTCAAGAAGAGGCGTTCGATTGGCTTGATGCACCGATAAAGAGAGTCAATGCTCCGGATACACCAGTACCGTTCAGCCCACCACTTGAACAGTACTTTATCCCAGATAACAAGCGTATAGCTCAGGCTATCCGTGATATTGTTTAGGTGAGATCAATGGTCACAACTATGATCATGCAGCGCATGAGTGTAGCGATGGAATACGGCGTGATACTCAAGTGGCTAAAGAAAGAAGGTGACAAGGTCAAGAAAGGAGACCTCGTTGTTGAAATCTTCGGGGAGAAGAATGAGTTTGAGTTGGAAGCCCCAGCAGATGGAGTCTTACTCAAGATTCTTTGTGATGTGGATGATGAGATTCCCATAAGTGAGCCGATTGCATTCATCGGTGAAGAGGGCGAGAAGATTCCAGACGTGAAACCTCGTAAAATGAATGCAGCGACTGCAACAACTACAACTGCAGCCCCGGCAATAACCACAACAACATCCTCGACTAAAACCAAAACAACAACTACTCCAATGGTTGGATCTAGTCTACCTGATGGAAGAGTCAAGGCTTCACCCCGGGCCAAGAAGATGGCAAAAGAGATGAGCATTGATTTGACCCTAGTAGTTGGAACAGGTCCAGGGGGAAGAATTGTTGAGAAAGATGTTCTCTCACCTCAGAGTTCTCCACAGATCATGGTCTCGGATGACCGTGATGTGAAACAAGTTATGCCAATGACTCATCTTCGCAGGACTATCGCTCGAAGAATGACTCAAAGCTCTCAGAACCCTCACATCACTATGATTACTGAGATTGACATGTCTGAAGCTGTGGATATCCGCAAGGAGATTAATGACCAAGTTGAGAAGGTTCACGGCATCCGGGTTTCATTTAACGATATCATCGTGAAGGCAGTCGCAGACACACTTGAGAAATTTCCCAAGTTCAATGCCACTCTGGTCGGAAAAGATTTGCACATATTCGGAGAGATTAACATTGGTGTTGCCATGGCGACAGATGACGGCCTCATTGTAGTCACGGTGAGAGAAGCTAACAAGAAGTCTATCACAGAAATAGCCCTGGAAACCAAAGAGTTTGGGAAACGCGCAAAGCAAAATGACCTGAAAGCAGAGGACCTTACAGGGAGTACTTTCACTGTTTCAAATCTTGGACCGTTCAAGGTGGATTTGTTCATTCCCGTCATTAATCCCCCTGAAACAGCCATTCTTGCACTAGGACAGATCAAGAAGGTGCCAGTTGTGATTGATGATAAAGTTGTAATCAGGTCAACGATGATGGCAAGCTGTGCTGTGGATCATCGTATTCTAGACGGTGCCCCTGCAGGTCAGTTTCTTGCCGCATTGAAGGAAACTCTTGAGAATCCGTATATGATGAAGTTTTGAAGGAAAGTCAATATTCTTTCTTCGAAATATAGCAAATGCACAGTTGATTGTCGCACTCTTTTCGACATGAAAAACCGGGGGACCTTATATTCTAACGAGTAGACCAAATCCCGACACGTATCATTTCGTGTCAACCTCGATACGACATCTGCTCCAAGCCTCAACCGTTGCTCTGGGGCCTCCCGCCGGTGGAGAGCAACTTGATTTATCCACTGGCTAACACCAAGCACTCTTTATCATTGGAGTAGTTGCAATAGCAGGCATATGGGGACATATCGCATTTGGGCACAAGTAAGACACCAGTCAATAGGGTCATGCAGGACTCCGGACGCAGTAATTTGAGCGTCAGGTGACTTGGGGAATTGGCCATACCCAAGCTATCGAGGCGTGCAATGCAACGAAGTTTGGAACAATCCCATCAGGACTCAAACCTGGAATTTGAGCAGCCAGATAATAAGCCTCGAAAGAGTCGCCTAGTCCCCACTGGTCACCACTGAGAGGGGACGGCGGGTTGTCGTATGGTGGATAGATCCAGACTTGTGCTTCTGATGATGAGTCAAGTAAGGAGAAATCAGCTTGGTAGTAAATCGGGTCCGTGCCGATAGTATATCCAAATTCCACTTGTTGCTGAAGATCTGGATGGAGTGCTAGTATATCTACGATTGGTTGGTTGAGGGTCATTGTGACTCCGCAACCCTGTGGGGCGATAAAGAAGGTCGCCGCGTTGATAGCAATAATTTTCTCAGTGGTTTCAAATGGCCTTACATTAAGAGCGATATTGGGAATCGCAACCCACTCATCTAGATATCCGTCTACGACAATGTCGAGGCTTTCATTGAAGTTGACTGTGAACGGTTCACTGGCTTCTGCATTGGACCGATACATGACACCACCTTGGATGTTCTGAATTACCGTGTCTGCTGCGTGTGGAGCTTTGGCCACAATATCAGCAGAAACAACGCCCACTACATGAGTCAATGCGTCGAAATTGCTATAGATGACACGAAACATCGGTGCATACCAAGGTCCGTAGTAACTGGATTCGTGGCCAAGTGTGATGTTGCAGTTTTCGCCGCGCCATTCAACACGCAGATGTACATATCGACTGGCTAAGTAGACTGATACGTGTTCATCCATCTCGCTTAAACCATCAGGCATAGGAGCGTGCCATACAGCACGGAAAAACATCGCACTAGTCGTTTCGCCAATGTAAATATCAACTCGTTGCCAAGACTCCAGCGTCGATGATGCATTGTCAGCTGCGATAATCTGCCAAGTGATGGGAGGTGAAGTATCAATCTGGTATGACCGTAATGCTGTAACGCCAATCCCCCCCAATACTACGAAGGGTACACCCAAGATGATGACAACAAGCAACACTACTGCCATAGCCTTCGCCTTCGATTTTCCATGAGGTTTATTCAATGTAGAAGCACGCCTACGAAGAACTAGTTTATCGACCTCTTCCGGGTCGCTTGCTAAATTCCTTGATTGGCCTTGTTTCGAGCGGCGCCAATTATATGCAATACCTGCACCCACGCAAATCGCGATCATAGCTATGACAACGAAACCAAAAGACATTGAATCCATTGACAAGGAATAGACAACTGAGGCTATTGTCAAGAAAAGAATTACAAACCCGACAAGGAGGGGAATGGCAACAGCGAAACGGCGCCGATGTGCGCACACCACACAGACGACCCCTGTAAAGCCAAAGTGAAATCCAATGCTCCTGCTGATTCTATTTTGGATGGGCCGGAAACACTCCACGCAAAAGGGCTTCCCACATACTCCACAACAGTCAAACGACTGACGGTCCCTGTGAGTCGTGCACACTCTCAAATCTGCTAGTCCGAAGTCGTCATCGAAACGTAGGGCGTCGTAAAGAGTTAGAGCACAGGGGATCAAGACCATTAGAGATACTATTGCGGAGCTTGTGACCACTGCGGAATTAAGTATCAGCAAAGAAAGGGGTGAACTGCCGACTGTTGCACCTTGCCAAAAAGGAATTGCTGAAGCTCCCATCATCAACACCGAGTAGATCCCCCAGAGAAGGGGAACGCGCAGCTTCCGACGGTTAACAGATAGTAATTCAACTTCACCCCCCAACTTTCTCTCCTCGTCTAGAGGATGGGAGGATTCTCTAATAACAACTCTTGTTCTAAGAAACTAGCTATAATTCACATGGGGTGAAGACATATTTCGAAGTCAGTTTCAAAGACAGCTGAACTGTTCTCTAAATCAATGAAGCGAATTGCCCAAATGTATGTACCAACAAAACCTACACCGAAGTAACCCGAGGTGTATTCTGTGCCTAATGGGCCCCAACCACCTCCGCTGCCATATCCCTCAAATGAATCAATCTTCTCAGTATCATTAAGTGACATAAAACTGGCCAATAGCATATTTGCATATCCGAATTCAAGCACGATATTATCTTCATTCATATTATGGCTAAATAAGACACCGTCAACACCAACCCCGTATTCCCTATGTTCGTCATCAATCGTAAACGCCCTACCAAACCATTCCTCGTTGTTTATACTGACACTTTCTCCAGGACTTGAATATATGACCTCTTTTTGTCCTGGAAACATAGGAAACATTGTAATGATGCTAGGACCTAGTAGTATTAGGAAGGTTACTGAGAAAAGTCCAATAAGAAACAAACCTCGTCTTCTTTCTGTTGTTTCTCCCGCCAAGTTTCACCACATCCTAGTTTCAAGTACCGTTAGGTTTGCAATATGTTTTGTGCCTGAGTCCAAATCCTTCTATCGCATCTACTAATTGTACGAAGCTTGAGTATCTTTGTACAGGACTAGATTTGACAAAAAATTTGACTAACAACACACAGGTTCTGTATTCGGATGCATCTGGGCAGAAGATCGAATTATGGACTGGTCAGCATTCTCAATAACAGGACTAGAACGATAATCACTAGGGCGTCTGTGGCTCAGAATATGGCAATTTCCATGACTAGTCTAAATATTCACTCTGTAGATGCAATCTGTGGGTTCCTGATTTAACCACAGGCTATCAACAAGCTAATGAGTCATGGATGTAAATGACAGACAAGAGTGATTGACAGATGTCTTGGCGACTCATCGAGGAGATTAACAATGATGTTTTTCGTAATCTCGCGATAGATGAGAGTCTAGCTAGAACTATGGCTAAGCAAGAGGAAAAAGTGAACACAGTCCGATTTTGGAGATCTGATAGGGCAGTGGTCATAGGTAGATTTCAGTGCGTGCATAAAGAGGTCAACCTTGCATATTGTCAAGAGAATGGAATTGTAATAGCTAGGCGATTCACCGGAGGGGGAACTGTATATCACGATCCCGGTAACCTAAACTTTTCAATCTGTGTTGCCAAAAAGGAAAGTTATGTTCCAAAATCATTGAGAAACATCTACGAGAGATTCATTGGTTCTGTGGCTACCAGTTTTCACTCCTTAGGCATACCAACAAATTACGATCCAGTGGGATCTTGTATTAGAATAAGTGATATGAAAATCACTGGAACAGCTGGCTGGCTCAAGAGGGGTTTAGCCTTTCTGCATGGTACACTACTAATCAGTGCAGATTTGACCTCACTTCGAGAGAGTTTGGATCCGCCAGAAAATCAGCTGGTATATCTCCGTGACCGGTCACGAATTAGATGCACTGAGAGCAAGAGAGACATTGTGACGAACATCTCAGCGGAAGTCGCTAATTGCCCGAATCTAATTGAAATCAAAGAAGCCATTGTTGAAAGTATCAAATCAGTTTCAAGTCAATCGGTCGTGAAAGGAGAATTGACCAGCGAGGAGAAGGACACTTCACAGGTTTTATATCAAAGCCGCTATTCCAAGTCTACGTGGAATCTGGGGACCGTTTCCCGAAACTTAGACAATCCTAGACATTAGAGTCCTGGACTGATGTTCGGTTCCTGTTTCATCGAGGCAGCTCTCTGCAGATTCATTGAATCCGCATAGAGTCTTACTTCCTCTCCGCAGGCAGTTAGGGTCTCAGGCAAACTGACGGAGACCAGATTTAGTGCAGCGTTTTGATCCCTGTCAATCCTAAGGCCGCACTCTTCACAATGATACTCCCTCTCTGATAGTAAGAGCTCCTTCTTCCTGTGTCCGCATCCTGAACACATCTTTGACGAAGGATATGTCCTGGACACAATGACGAGCTGTGAACAATACCAGCGACACTTGTACTCCAGTTGCCTCCTGAACTCGTAGAACCCCACATCAGCAATGGCTCTAGCCAGCCTTCGGTTCCTCATCATCCCAGACACATTCAGATCTTCAATCACTATCCTACTGTGGCTCTTGGCAAGATAGGTCGTGATCTTGTGTAGTGTGTCATGTCGGATGTTGAATATTCTCAGATACATCCTGGCTAAGCGTAACTTTGCCTTCTCGCGGTTCTTACTCCCTTTCCTCTTTCGCGAAAGACTCTTCGAGAGCTGTCGCAGTTTCCTGAGTCTCCTTCCCAGTGCCCGTGGATTTGCAAAGACGGTTCCATCAGAGAGGGTGGCCAAGGTCTTGACACCAAGGTCCACTCCAACAGCAACTCCACCTCTGGGTGTGAAGTCAGGAATCTCCTCTTCAACAGTGACTGACACGAACCATCGGTCAGCCCTTCTCCTCACTGTAGCAGAGAGTATCCGTCCCTTGCAGTAGCTATCTCGCTTCTCCTTGATACGCACCTTACCTATCCGCGGGAGCTGTATTTTCCTCCCCTCAAACCGAATCGTTCCAGTCAGTCTAAAGCTGTCCCTCACTCCCTTTCTCTTAAACCGAGGAAATCCAATCTTCTTTCCCTGCTTTCTCCCACGGTGGAAGTTCTGGAAGGCTCTGTGAAGGTTTCTCAGAGCTTCTTGTGGTGCGCACTTTGAGCACTCGTACATCCATGGGAACTGAGTACTCTTCAGACTGACCAGGAGCTTGTGCTGCTTCATAGCATCCGTAAACCGATTGGTTCCCTGGTTATTCTTGAACAGGGCGATGCGTTGCTCGAGGCCCCAGTTGTAGACGAACCGTGCGATTCCTGCATGTCGGTGAAAGTAC
>VAPA010208701.1_pt1 | contig 16989 bp, 12 predicted proteins | sample 3395041 | NCBI WGS metagenome assembly VAPA01 (sample SAMN08290432, study PRJNA428436) | hydrothermal vent metagenome | isolation source: Deep-sea hydrothermal vent chimney | place: Indian Ocean: Southwest Indian Ridge | depth 1973 m m
AAGGCGGAAGAAATACTCCGCGACTGCACTTTATGTCCACGGAATTGCAGAGTTGACCGTACAGCCGGTGAAAGAGGATTTTGTGAAACCGGGGATAAACCTTTTATATCAAGCTGGAACGCCCATTTCGGCGAAGAAGCTCCCCTCGTAGGACTGCGCGGATCGGGAACAATTTTTTTTACTCAATGCAATCTTGGTTGCCTTTTCTGTCAGAACTGGACGATCAGCCACACCGGTGAAGGGAACATTTATTCGTTTGAGGATCTTGCCGAAATAATGCTGTCATTGCAAAAACGCGGTTGTCACAATATAAATCTTGTAACTCCTACGCATCAGGTGCCGGCGATATTGCGAGCTCTGGAAATAGCGATAAACATGGGTCTGAAAGTCCCGATAGTATATAACTGCGGCGGTTATGAATCTGTTGAGACATTGAAGATCCTTGACGGTGTCGTGGATATCTATATGCCTGATTTCAAGTATGCCGATCCTGAAGCGGCAATGAAATATTCAAAAGCTCAGGACTATCCGTCTGTTGTGAGGGCCGCTGTAAGAGCGATGCACAGACAGGTGGGAGACCTGGTCACAGACAATAAGGGGATAGCATTGAGGGGATTGCTTGTCAGGCATTTGGTGCTTCCCGGGGGTATCGCAGACACAGAGGCAATTGTCAAATTCCTTGCACAAGAGATCTCTCCGAATACTTATATAAATATTATGGCCCAGTATTACCCATGTTATCAGGCTGATAAGTTTCCTCCACTTGATCGGCGGCTTACTAATGAAGAGTATAAAAAAGCTGTAAAGACTGCAAAAGATGCCGGGCTTACAAGACTCGACTGACCTGAGGGAATTGTTTGATATATGCAATTCTCTATATATATAAGATGATTTATGATATCATAATCTTAAGACTGAATTGAACAGGGATTGAGGTTCAAAATAACTCTTAAGGGGGAGCGGTTATGGAACAGACTGTTTTTCTTGTTATCAGCAGTGACGTGATGGGAAAAGATGAGGATATAGGACAGGCTGTAATTAAAAATTTCTTTGAAACAGTGAAGGCAACAAAAGAAATTCCTCATACTATCTTTTTTGTTAATGCCGGTGTAAAACTTACAACGGTAAACGAGGAGACAATACCCATTCTCAAAGACATTTCGGAACTGGGTACGGAAATTTACTCATGCGGCACATGCCTGAAGCATTACGGTCTTGAGGAAAAAATACAGGTCGGGAACAGAGGCGCTTCTACACAGGTTGTTGAGGCATTAAACGATCAGAAAGTAGTCTGGGTAGGATGAGAGATAAACGGGTAAAGGTAAGGAAGCCTGTTTAGTATAAAGGTTAGGGTTAAGTCAACACTGACTACTTGACCTGTTAACCCAACTGGCATCATGACCATAAGCATATAATTAATAAATAAATGAATGATCTCGAAAAATTAAAACACCTCCTTGAACATTGGATAGAGCATAACAATGACCATGTCAAAACTTATGAAGAGTGGGCATCAAAGGCCGGGTCTTTAGGCCGGAAGGAACTGGCCGGTATCCTCGGCAGGATAGCAGAAGACAGTAAGAAACTGGAAGCGCTTTTCCTGCAGGCAAGTAAGATTATTTAATTATGTGGGTGCTCCGCCCTCTAAGTAATTAAGTAATTGAGTTATTGAGTCAATAAATACATAATGACTTATTGACTTAATGACTTTTATTTTATTATGGGGTGCGAAATCCTACATTTAAACCATTTCTTTGTTAAAATTACGTATGCCCCGTTCATTGTATGTACATATCCCGTTCTGTCTGAAGAGATGCATATACTGCGATTTTGTTTCAGGCATATACAGCCCTGATATCGAATCCTCTTATATTAACGCACTTAAAAAAGAGATCCGCAGCATACATCATGAAATTACCATGAATACTCTCTATATAGGCGGAGGTACGCCGTCGGTTCTTTCATCTGAGGCCCTCTCTGATCTGGTAATAGAAATATTCAATAATTTCGATTTTAGTGAAGGCTGTGAGGCCACAATAGAGATGAACCCCGGGACATTAAGCAGAGAAAAGATTCAGGCGGTCCAGCCGTTTGGAATAAACAGGGTCAGCATAGGTGTTCAATCTTTTGATGACAGCGTACTCAGGAGCCTTGGCAGAATACATACTGCAGACGATTCAGCTCAGGCAGTTGCTATAGCAGGGGATGCAGGGTTTAAAAACATCAGTGTTGACCTTATTTACGGGGTTCCGGGACAGAGTGTCGCGTCGTGGGAAGAGACGCTTAAAAAGACTGTTGAGCTGAAACCCCGGCATATTTCCACTTATGAGTTGACGGTAGAAGAGGGCACACTGCTTTATGATCGTATTAAGGCCGGCAAACTGAAAATGCCTGAAGAAGAAAGAATAGTTGAGATGTATGATTATGCTGTCGATTACCTGTCGTCCCGGGGATTTGTTCATTATGAGATATGCAGTTTTGCTCTGCCCGGTTTTTATTGCAGGCATAATCTTAATTACTGGGACAGCGGGGGATACTTAGGTGCCGGATTGGGCGCGCATTCATTTGTTGATAATAAGAGGTTTTATAATACTGACGATATTAATAAATATATCAGAGCGCTTTCTGATAACGAGAGTACAGTGGCAAAAGCGGAGGAGATAACAAAAGACAAGGCCCTGTCAGAAGTGTTTTATCTTGGCATGAGAAAAACATCTGGAATTAACCTCAGTAAAATTTCAGGGGTTTTTGGCATGGATATATTTGATCATTATCAAAAAGAATTAGAGGAAATGCTGGATGCCGGATTGATAGAGAGATATAGTTCAGGCAAGTCAAAAGATAATTATATAAGACTGACAAGAAAGGGTCTTCTGCTTTCCAATGAAGTTTTTCACAAGTTTATCTGAGCTGTAATAAACGCAATAAAACAAGTAGTTAGATGAATAAAGCTATAATAAACATTAAGGTTGGATTCTATATTTCCATTATGATTTGCTGTAATTATGCCTGCTGAACCAGCATATCTTTTAGATTCAATAACCGTTTGATAATAAAGGTAAAACACTAACGCTTTCCTTGTTTTTTTATCGCCATTATGTGAAAATTATACATGCCTTTAAAATTCGAACCCAGATGGATCGCGTGGGAAATAACCCGCAGGTGTAACCTTAAGTGCATTCATTGCCGCTCTTCTTCTGAAATGGTTGTTGATAAACACCCGGACTTTTCAACAGATGAGGCATTCAGGATAATTGATGACATATCCGGTTATGCAAAGCCTGTTATTGTACTGTCAGGCGGAGAACCCTTACTGAGAAGCGATGTATTTGACATAGCAAAGTACGGTACAGAAAAAGGCCTCAGAATGTGTATTGCTACAAACGGATCTCTTGTTACTGATGAAATATGCGGGAAGATGAAGTCCGCCGGTATTCGAATTGTGTCTCTGAGCCTTGATGGTTCAACCGGAGAGGTCCATGATGATTTCAGGAGTCAGCAGGGCGCTTTTTCCGGGACAATAAAGGCCGCGGGATTATTCAAAAAACACGGAATTGAATTTATCATTAATTCATCTTTTACAAAGCGTAACCAGGAGGAGATTCCAAAAGTCTACAAGCTTGCTAAAGAGTTGGGTGCGACTGCCTGGTATATGTTCATGATCGTACCGACAGGCAGGGGTGAAGAAATAATGAGTGAGCTGATATCCAGCGAAGACTATGAAGACATACTTGAATGGCATTACGAGATGGAGAAAGATGAGAGCGATATTCTGGTAAGGCCGACATGCGCTCCGCACTATTACAGGGTAGTTCTGCAGAAATCGGCAAAAAAAGGGGAAAAGTTTCAACGCAGATCTTTGAAGTTTTCTACCGGAGGAGCCAAGGGCTGCATAGCCGGACAGCTTATCGCTCTGATAGACGTGGACGGAAATATACTGCCATGCAGTTATTTCCCAAAATCAGCCGGAAATGTCAGGGAAAAATCTTTTAAGGATATATGGGAAAATTCAGAACTTTTTAAAGAGCTCAGAGACTTTAAGAGATATAAAGGCAAATGCGGTTCGTGTGAGTATATTAATGTCTGCGGCGGCTGTCGGGCGAGGTCTTACTCTGTTTATGGGGATTATCTTGCGGAAGAGCCTTTCTGTGGTTATAAACCTCGCAGATTATCGCGGAAAGAAAAAGCAGATGATCACAGAGAACAGAACACAGATTAACGCAGATAAAAATACAGATGATCACGGATAAGAACAAGGAGTATATTTATAAAGATTTGACGTATAAGATTATAGGAGCTGTTTATGACGTCCATAAAGAGTTGGGCAGTGTACATAAAGATTGTTTATCATAAAGCAGTTGCTTAAGAATAAAGATTATATTTATCTGCGATTATCTTTATCAGTAAATCAGTGAATATCTGCGTTATTTTAGGGAGGAATTTAAATGAACGACACTTTTTTGAAGGCATGCCGGGGTGAAAAGGTCCCGTACACGCCTGTATGGATCATGAGGCAGGCTGGGAGATATTTAAAGCAGTACCAGGCGATACGAAAAGATAACGATTTCCTTACTCTCTGCAAAACTCCGGAGCTTGCCGCTGAGGTAACGATACAGCCCATTGATATATTGGGCGTGGATGCCGCGATATTGTTTTCTGACATCCTGATACCGGTAGAAGCAATGGGAATGAAACTTGAATTCCTGGAAAGCAGGGGCCCTGTGCTCTCTCCCCCGGTTAGGGACCAGGCTTCAGTAGAGAGACTTGTTATCCCGGACCCTGATAAAGACATGGGCTTTGTTATGGAGACGATCAGGATATTGAGGGAAAAGCTCAAGACCCGGGTTCCGCTTATAGGTTTTTCAGGCGCGCCTTTTACTACCGCTACTTATATGATAGAAGGAGGCTCATCAAAGAATTTCCTTCAGACAAAAAGAATGATCTATGAAACCCCTGAAACATATTCTATGTTGATGGAAAAGGTTACAGCAACTGTTATTGAATATCTTAAAGCTCAGATCAGGGCGGGTGCCCAGGCAGTTCAGCTTTTTGATACTTGGGCTGGTATATTCTCACCCGGAGACTACAGGGAATATGTGCTGCCATACGTCAGGAAGGCGATTGAGGCAGTTAAAAACTGGCAGTCCGGAGAAGCCGGAGAGCCTGTCCCCGTTATATATTTTGTTGGAGCTTGCAGCGGACTTCTTGAAGAGATGAAAATTAGTGGCGCCGATGTGACCGGAATAGACTGGAGAATCAATATGGATGACGCGATAAAACGGCTTGGCAATGTTTCTTCAGTCCAGGGTAATCTTGATCCATGCGCTCTGTTCCTTCCTGCTGAACAAATTGAAAAGCGGGTGAAAGATATTTTGAACAGATCGTCTTCAGCCCGCAGCCATATCTTTAATCTCGGGCACGGTGTTCTACCTGAAACACCGGTTGAAAATGTAGTAACGATGGTCAGGATGGTTCACGAGCTTAGTCAGAAATAAGATGAATAATGTTAAAATAATAACTATATGTCAGCCGCTGATCTGAGTTGTTTAACCTTATAGAGGTGGTACAGGTAGTATGAAAGAACTCGGAACTATTTTCAAGGAAACTCTCAATAATATTATTGATGGTGTCCTGTTCATTGACAGGGACTATAAAATAATTTTCGCGAATAAATCCGCTGCTAAACTCTTCGGTAAAAAGGAACAGGATATCATAGGCCGGGATTGTGGTGAATTGTATGGCGGTTATTCAGTCCATTTGAAGGAAGGAAGCGCGACTTTAAAATGCCCCTGTATTGATGTATTTTCCTCAAAAGAACCGTCCATTGTCACGAATACTTTAATTACTTCCGATGGCAAAGAAGTAATTCTTCATGTTACCGCAACCCCTATCATTAACGAAGCCGGAGAAGTCACGCAGATATTGGAGATACTCAGGGACGTTACTGAAGAAAAGCAGTCAACAGATGAAATAAAGCGAAAAAATATTGAGTTGAATACTTTTATAGACAGTATTCCGGATATGGCATGGTTTAAGGATACTGACTCTAATTTTATAATAGTTAATAGAGCATTTGCTGACGTTGTCGGAATGGACCCTGAGTATCTTGTCAACAATACCTGCGAAGTATGTTTTGGCAAGAAAGCAGCGAAGAAATTTAAAGAAGATGATGCCAAAGTAATAAATAGCAGAAAAAAAATTGTTATTGAAGAGGCTATTGAGGATGCGCAGGGGAATAAGATTTATCTCGAAACAATCAAAACACCACTCGTTGATGAATCGGGCATAGTTGTCGGCACTATAGGTGTGGCACGTAATATTAATGAACGCAGGCTGGCCGAAGAACTGCTGCAGCAGAGTGAAGAAAAAAATATTAATCTTATTAATAATATTGATGACCTGATTTACTCAGTTGATATCAAGGACAATATGTTTGAAGGGGAAACTTTTTTTGTGAGCAGTCAGAGCGAGAATATTACCGGATATGCAGCGCATGAATTTATGGATAATCCTAAATTATGGTTGAGTATCATTAATCCTGAAGACATAGCGATAGTTGAGAAGGACACACGCAGGGTACTTGAAAATAAGGAGAGGGTTGTCAGATCTTACCGTATTCGGCATAAAATTACAGGGGCAGACATATGGCTGGAAGACAAGGTCTCTCCAAAAATTGACGACAAAGGGAATGTTGTTGGTTTATTTGGAGTTGCCCGTGATGTTACAGAACGCAGGCGTATTGAAGAGCAGCTTAAACTGGCCAGTGAGGTGGCGGAACAGGAAAAGATTAAGACAGAGGCGATAATTTCAAGCATTGGTGACGCTCTTGGTATTGTTGATACTGAATTCAGGGTTGTGTATCAAAACGAGGTCAGCAAAAAAATGTTTGGTGATTATGTCGGTCAATACTGTTACAGGGCATACCGGCAAAGGGATGATATCTGCGATGGCTGTCCGGTGTTCGCAGCAATGAAAGACGGTACCATTCAGAGAGTGGAAAGGACGGCCAACATTAAGTCAGGTGAAAGGTGCCTGGAGATTACGGCGTCACCTTTACGGGACTCCTCGGGAAATATTATAGGAGGAGTGGAGGTTGTCAGAGATACTACGGACCGTAAACTTGCAGAGGAGGAGATATTTCACTATGGCGAGCGTCTCAGGCTTTTGCGTGAGATCGATCATGCCATTTTAACTGCGCAGTCATCGGAAAAGATAGTGCGTGTTGCACTGGACCATCTTAAGGAACTCGTGCCGTGCAGTCTGGCCAGCATAGTTGCATTTGATTTTGGCACGGGTAAAGCTGTCGAGCTGGCGGTTTATTCGAAAGACAACCCGCGGGTCCGTGAGGGCAACAGCATTACTCTGGGGAAATACGATCTTAAGGAAGGCCTGTACTTCGGAGATGTAAATGTTACTGAAGATTTAAGCACCCTTCCCGATCCTTCGGATATGGAACGATCGCTGAATGAAAAGGGCGTGAGATCTTACATCAATGTTCCGATAATTCACCTTGACGAACTGATGGGCAGCATTAATATAGGCAGGGGCAAGCCCGGCGCTTTTACTGCTGAAGATGTGACAATTGCCAGTGAAGTTGCTGATTTGCTCGCGGTCGCCATTCAGAGCGGAAGGGCTGATAAAGAGCTTAGGGCGTCTGAAAAGAAGTACAGAAACCTTGTGGATAACGCGCTTGTCGGGGTATATAAAACAAACCTGAAAGGTGATATCATTTATGTAAATGATGCCCTGATCAAGATCGGTGAGTATAATTCAAGTGATGAAATGCTGTCTTCAAAAGTGGCGAGTTTATACAGGAGAGAAGAGGACAGAGAAAAGCTCATTGAAGAGTTGAAAGAAAAAGGTGTAGTTGAAAATTACGAAACTGAACTGGTAACGCCAACCGGAACGATTAAAAATATACTTATTACTGCATCGCTTCAGGATGAGGAAATATCAGGAATGCTGATGGATATCACCAAACTCAGAGAAGCAGAAGAGGCAATCAAGGAATCAGAGACCTTTCTTTCTTCGATCCTTGAAGGTATTAAAGACGGGGTAGTTGTGCTGGACAAAGATTATCGCATACTCTTTGCGAATGCCAGTTATGCTGAACAGATAGGCAGTAAGTCAGAAGACTTAAAGGGCAGATTTTGCCATGAGGTCACTTATAATCGGGATGAACCATGTTTTCTGTCCAAAATGGAATGCATTGTGAAAGATGTGTTTGATACGGGTATCAGCAGCAGAGATGTACGCAGAAAAGGAGAGAGATACATGGAAATGACAGTGTATCCTTTAAAAGATGCCTCCGGAAATGTTGTTTCTGTTGTTGAAATCAGAAGGGATGTTACGAGAAATATCGCGTTGGATGAAGAGCTTAAGGAGAGGATTCGGGAACTTGAAGAGTTCTATGATATGGCTGTCGGTAGAGAGCTGAAAATGAAATCACTTAAGGAAGAGATCGAAGAACTGCACCTTCAGCTGAAAAAGAGACAAAGCTGAAATAGCGCGCTGCTGCCGGTATGCCCGGTCTTTCTGACGATGGATCTGGTCCGGCCTGAAATAGAAATAATTCCCTATTATCTTAATGGATAGAAAATGAAATTTGTAAGTCAGTGGTTTGAAGTCAACCTGGATATTGTTTTCTTTATATATGGGCTGGCATTTGTCCTAATGGGAATTGTTATTCTGGTCCAGCCGAGAAAAGGAAGTGAATTCAGGCTTTCGGGCGTATTATGGCTGCTGGCAATTTTTGGAATAACACACGGGGCTAATGAGCTTTTTGACATGTGGGCCATTATTAAAGGCCGAAATCCCAGTCTGGATATTTTTCGGTTGCTGCTTCTTGTGGTATCTTATTTTTTTCTGTTTGAATTCGGCAGGCAGGTATTCAACCTTCATGCCTCAAAAACTCCTTTGTGGCAAAGGGCTGTCTCAAAAGTTTTTCCATGGTGGGGAATGCCTATCGCTGCGAGTATTGTAATTTTAACCAGTGTTTTTTCTTCTGATCCCTGGCTGATGGGAAGTATTTTTATGAGATACCTGTTAGGCCTCCCCGGAGGAATACTTATAGGTTTGGGACTAATGCTGAATTATAGGAACGCTGAAGAAATATATAAACCAATGAATGTAAAAAAATATTTCTTCATGTTAAGTTTTGTGTTTATTATGTATAGTGTCCTCGGTGGCTTAATCGTTCCTAAAGCAAATTTCCCGCCCGCAAGCTGGCTCAATGTAGAATCATTCCATTCAGTTGCGGGTTTCCCGGTCCAGGTGTTCCGTGCAGTCTGCGCCATTGTCGCCGCGTGGGCGACAGGAGGGCTGCTTACGATTTTCAACTGGGAAATGAAGGTTAAATTTGAAGAGTCTGAGAAAAAACTCAAGCTGAAGCTGAGAGAATCCGAGGATAAATATGCGGAAGTTGTTAATGATTCAGCCGATATGTTTATTTTTATTGATATTGACGGATTTATTACTTTTGTCAATAAACAGGCATACAGCCGACTCTGCTATTCTGACGGTGAACTGATCGGCAGGCACATCAGGGAAATATATGACCCGGACACATGGGAAGATGTTGAGACGGGATTAAAAAAACTAAACAGGGAGGGAGCACTCTTTATTGACAACGGGAAGATGATTGACAAGACCGGGAAGAAGCTCGATGTTGAAATTCATTCAATGGCAATATATGACCGTGGGAAAAGCCTTTTTGGCGCGCGACTGTCAGTTAGAGATATCACGGAAAGAATTAAGCTTGAAAAGGAACTCACGGATAGAATTAAGGAGCTTCAGGAGTTCTATGATATTGCGATTGAAAGTGAGCTGAGGATGATTAAGCTTAAAGAGGAAATCAAGAAATTGCGCCGTGAACTCAGGAGAGATGATTCAGGATGAAATCGAAACTTGCCGTATTTGTAATTATTGGGGGTGTGATAACGTTTTTGTCATATACGATGTATGACATTTCTGAACATGGCGGGGGTATGATAAAACATTTTTTTACCGGCGGAAATCCCTTCGAAATTTTCATACATATTTTAATAGTGACTGTTCTGTTCGGCTCTCTTTTTACGGGGTACCTTATCAATGAAAGAAAGAAGCTTCTTGAAAGGACTGTTTCTTCGGAGGAGATGCTGCGGAAAGCGTTAAGTGAATGGAGATCAACATTTGATTCTCTGCCTTATGGAGCCATACTGACAGACGGTGATTATAATATTTTAAGGGCTAATACTTTTATCGCCAAGCTTGCGGGGATGCCGGTGAAAGACCTTGTTGGAAAAAAATGTTTTGAGATAGTGCATAAAAAAGATGCGCCTATTAATGGATGTCCGATGCATAAGGCGCGGATGACCGGCAAATCTGAAACAATTGAGTATTATGACGATGATCACAATAGAACTTTTAATTTTACCGTTCTGCCTGTATCCGGTGAAGATGAGGGTTTGACGTTTTATGTGCATTTGATAGGTGATATTTCGGTTGCCAAGGAACAGGAAAAGAAACTGAAGCAGAATAGAGATGCTTTTTTTAATATGCTTAAGGATATTAATGAGACCCACAAAGAATTAAGGGAGGTCCATAATGACCTTATTGTTGCCTTTGCGAATATTATAGATGCCAAGAGCCAATGGACAAAAGGTCATTCGATCGGGGTAACTACTTACGCGGTTGCTATTGCCGAAGAAATGGGTTTGGGAAGAGATGAAGTGGAATTGCTGAGATTAGCATCCCTTCTGCATGATATTGGAAAGATCGGCACATATGATGTAATACTTGATAAACCGTCAAGTCTGACTGAGGAGGAATACCTTCTTGTAAAACAGCACCCGATTAAGGGAAGTGACATCCTGAGTCCTATAAAAGGTTTTGAAAGTTTACTGCCGATAATAAGGGCGCATCATGAGAGATATGACGGCACGGGGTATCCTGACGGTCTGAAAGGCGAACAGATCCCGCTTCTGGCAAGAATACTTTGTGTTGCTGATTCGTATGACTCGATGATATCTGACAGGCCTTACAGGACTGCATGCAGTAAAGAGTTTGCAATTTCAGAATTCAGGAGATGTTCGGGAAGTCAGTTTGATCCGGATGTCATAAACGTTTTTTTGAAATTATTGCAGACGTAAAAGCTCTGTCCGGCATGAGGACTAATAATGATTAAGGGATATCCAGGTTAAGCTTGGCTGATAAAACTAAAGAAATTGCGGTTGTTCTGCTGAATCTTGGCGGTCCTGATTCTCTAAAGGCGGTCAGGCCGTTTCTTATAAATCTTTTTTCTGACAGGGATATCATAAGGCTTGGTCCGTCTTTTATGCAAAAGCCGCTTGCCTTCCTTATATCGCGCCTCCGTTCAAAAAAAACTGAAGAATTATACAGCATGATAGGGTGTAAATCTCCTATTCTGGATATTACAACCGCCCAGGCGGAGGCCCTGGAGAAAGCATTAAATACGATAGAGGAAGGAGGAGGGATGAAGGACGATAGTGCGTCCCTCTCCCATCGTGCCTCGTCCCCTCGTTTTAAAGTGTACATTGGTATGCGCTACTGGCATCCGTTTATCTGCGATACGGTTAAGAGAGTGATAGATGACGGGGTGAAACATGTCGTTGTCCTCAGCCTCTATCCCCATTACTCCAGGGCAACGACAGGATCCTCCATTGCTGAATTCAAAAGAGCCGTTAAACTATTCTCCATTCCCGATTCTCGATTCTCGATTAATTATATTGAAGAATGGTATGATTTTCAGCCGTATATAGACTGTCTGGCAAAAAATATGACTGATGAAATAGCTGATTTCAAAAGAGAAGACTTTGATATTCTATACAGCGCCCACAGTCTGCCGGAGGGCTTTATAAAGCAGGGCGACCCTTATCTCGAGCACATCAAATCAACCATAAAGGCAGTTAATGCGTTAATTTTAAAATGGCATCCCGAAGCGGGTCTTCGCGAAGGGTCGTTTCGACTTTCTTTCCAGCGCAGGAGCGGGCCTGTTAAATGGCTAAGTCCTTCAACTGATGAAACGATCATAAAACTGGCCAAACAGGGAGTTAAGAACCTGCTGGTTGTGCCAATAAGTTTTGTTTCAGATCACATTGAGACGCTTTATGAAATAGATATTCTTTACAGGGACATTGCTTTGAAAAACGGGATCAACCTTAAAAGGTGCCGATCTCTTAATGCATCTGACGGGTTTATATCAGCTCTTAAAGAACTAGTTCTAAGAAACACACAGATGGCCACAGAGAAGAAAACACAGATTAACGCAGATAAAGATACAGATGATCACGGTGTTACTTTCCGGAGGAATAAATGAAGAAGGTTGTAATTGTCGGAGGCGGGATTTCAGGTTTAACAGTTGCTTTTGCTCTGTGCAACGCAGCTCAGACTGATGTCACGGTTCTGGAGTCTGAGTCCAGGCCGGGCGGAAAAGTATGGACTGACAGGACGGACGGGTTTTTGTGCGAAAAAGGCACAAACGGTTTTCTTGACAACAAACCGCGCACTCTTGAGTTATGTAAAGAGACAGGACTTGAACCTGTAAGAAGTAATAGTAATTCCAAACGGCGGTTCATATATTCCAACTCGAAGCTCAACCCGCTTCCTGAATCACCGTTCTCTTTTCTAAAGTCTGAGCTTCTCTCATGGCGTGGAAAACTCAGGATGCTGTATGAAATTATCGCGCCTAAAGGACCGGATGATGAGACGGTCGCTGATTTTATTACGCGCCGATTAGGAAAAGAAAGCCTTGAAAAGCTGATAGACCCAATGTGTTTGGGCGTTTACGCCGGGGACCCTTACAAAATGAGCATTAAAAGCAGTTTCCCCCGGATCAAAGAACTTGAACAGGAATACGGCAGTCTGATCAGGGCGCTGATAAAGCTGCAAAGAGCAAAGAGCAAAGAGCAAAGAGCAAAGGGGCGAGGGACGAGGGACGAGAGACGAGTTAATGCTGCACCGGGAGGCAATCTCACTTCTTTTTATAATGGCACTGACTCTATTACGAACGCGCTTGCCGACAGGCTGGGTGACAGGCTGAGGCTCGGTGTGATTGTGGAGGATATCGCCCGCGGCGGAAATAATGGAAATTCATATCAGCTGCACACCTCTGATGGCGTAGTCGATGCGGACATTGTTGTCCTGGCTTCGCCTGCGTATGCCTCTGCCGGAATTCTACAAGGGCTTGACGCCGGACTTTCAAAGACTATCTCGCAAATACAGTACTCCTCTGTGTCTGTGGTCTGTTTCGGCTATAAACGGGAGAAAGTAGGCCATCCTTTGAAAGGGTTTGGATTCCTGGTACCTCACATAGAAGGCAGAAAGATCCTCGGATCACTGTGGGATTCAAGCATTTTCCCTAACAGAGCGCCGGAGGGCAGTGTTCTTTTAAGGACGATGGTCGGAGGTACGCGTTCTCCTGAACTGGCAATGCTGGATGATGACAAAATTATCAGCAGTGTTTTTGACGAATTAAAACCACTGGTCCTTTTAAATGGTGAACCTGATATGGCAAAGGTTTACAGATGGGAAAAAGCAATACCTCAGTATGTTACAGGGCATTCAGGGATGTTAAGGTCAATAGACTCAATGCTTTCATTCTATCCCGGACTGTTTATTACAGGCAACGCGTACAGAGGAATAAGCATGAATGACTGCATAGAGAATGGATACAAAGTTGCAGAAAATATAATTCGTTCCTCTTTATAATCGGCTACTCTTTTTTCTGTCATTCCCCGATAAACCGGGACAAGCCGGCCCTGGTCGCCTTCGGCGCCGCCAGAGGCGGGTAAACTTGTCCGGAATCGCGGGAATCTAGTATTGATACAGCAAGCCTGACTCTATAGTATGCCTTTCCTACCTGTTTATTTACCATTGAGTGATAAATAACTGAAATATATTAATACAAAAAATTAGCCAGCAAATACGCCAGCAGAAACAGCATTATCCATAGGACTGTTGAGCCTATGGGCCAATGTTTTATCACGTCACCCGGGTAGATACCCTTTTCTTCTATTATTCTCTTTTCTATATCTGCTTTTTTGTCTGCGCCGCTGAGCCGTAAAAGCACAGTATCAGATGCGATCTTCAGGACAGCAAGGGGATTCTTACTGGCCCAAATTAAATATGAGGGCATAGTATCAAAGGCAAATTTGCTGATCTTTGCGCTTAACACTGCCATGGGATTGTCAGCAAACCACATGAACGCCCGGGCGCCCTTTCTGTAAAACCAGTCGGAATCAATATTAACGGCCCTCATTTCAGCTGGGTAAATGCCGGAGAGCATCAGCAATGTGAAAGCCAGCGCAGAAAAGAACAGGAGCTGCAGCTGGGCCATAATGTGCGATGGCGTGTAAGGTATATAATCTACCGGATACGGGAGCAGGCTATAGAGATAGCCGGGAAATGTACCGATAAACAGGCACAGAAACGCCGCTGTGCCCATTGCCAATAGCATATTAACCGGAGCTTCTTTGACCCTTATCCCGGAGTCATGGGAGAAGAACGCAAAGAACGGTATCTTGATCCCCGCGTGGTGGAAGACTCCCGCAGAGGCAAACAGAAGGATGAACCATATAGCGGTCATGCCCTCATGGGCTGAAGCAGACATTATCATAGATTTGCTTACAAAACCGCTGAACAGGGGGAAGGCGGAGATCGATGCCGCGCCCACAATACAGAAGGCGCATGTCAGGGGCATGCTCTTGTAAAGGCCGCCGAGGTCAGTGGCGTTTATTTTACCTGTCCTGTACATGACAGCGCCCATGGACATGAATAGTAGTGCCTTGAAGAGTATGTCGTTAAACGCGTGCGCCACAGCGCCATTTATACTGAGAGCAGTTCCTATTCCAATGCCCACCACCATAAATCCGACCTGGTTAATAAGGCTGTAGGCAAGTACCCTGCGCAGATCATTTTCAATGACAGCATAAAAGATAGGGAACGCTGTCATAATAACGCCGATCCATATGAGGGCATCAGTGCCGGGGAAGGTCCTTGCCAGAACGTAAACAGATGTTTTTGTAGTGAAGGCACTTAGAAACACAGCGCCTGCAATTGTTGCTTCAGGATATGCGTCGATCAGCCAGGAATGAAGCAGGGGCCACGCACAGTTCAGGCCGAACCCGATAAATATAAGATATGACGATAACCCGTTAAGCCCGATATAGCCTATCTCCAGAGAGCCTGTCTCATGTATATGCATAACCAGGCCTATCAGGAGAACAATACCTCCGAAGATATGTACAAGGGCATATCTGAATCCAGCGGCTAAAGAGGCATCGGTCTTCCTTGCCCAGATAAGGAACACAGAGCATACGGTCATCATTTCCCAGAAGAAGAAAAGACTGAGCAGGTCCCCGGCAAAGACAGCGCCCAGGGCGCTTCCGGCATAGGTAAGGCCCGCGACAAACTCAACATGGTTCTTGATATTAATAGCGTAGAGAACGGTCAGGAAGGTTATTATATGGAATATATATCCGAATATCAGGCTTAGCTTGTCTGCCTTGACCAGTGTAAGGTCATAATCCAGAAATCTGTATGCCCAGTATACACCCTCGGGCATATTGATAAGGTTTATAAGTCCGATCACAGGCAGTAGAAGAAGATACGCGCTCTTTACCCGGCCCTTTAGCAGAGGGACAAGTAATGCGCCAATTATAAATAGTCCTGCAGGGGGTAAAGTACTAATCATAATAGTCCTCTTTTCTCTTTACCAGCCTTCTGAGGATATATTTAGCCGCCAGAACGAGTACAATGCATGCTACCAGGCCGTATGCCGCGTAAAACCCCGGGACATTTTCCCAGTAATGATCACCATGAACGGGAACAAAGAAGCCTAAAATAAAAAGCAGGGCGCATACAGCGTAAAGACCCCATATGAATCTCTTTACGTTTCCGGGACTGTCAAAAAAGTGTTTCTTTTGTTTATTCATAAAATATCTCTCAGATCAATGTGAACCGAACACAAATACCGCGGCCAGGTATAAAACACCTACGGCAAAAACAATAAAAAAGAACTTTTTATATCCCGGTACAGGTTCATGCCTGAGTTCCATTAACTCTTCCTTTTCTTTTTTCATTTAAAAAAACTCCTGCCGACAGTCTTTAAGTTGGTATCCAGTGTCTTCAATGGTTCCCTCCAGTCGCGCCTGCCATTGCCATCTTTGCCAGCTCAAGAAACAGCGTTGGTTTGAAAAACAGCGCCACAGTTCCAAATGCAGTCAGCATAAGGGACACAACCATCAGGGCAGGAGCCTCTTTTATTGACTGGTTTTTATCTGTTAATTCGTCAGCTTCTTTAAAAAAGGCCCTGTAGACTATGGGCAGAAAATAGCAGGCATTCAGAATAGAGCTTGCCCCAAGCACGATCAGTATTGGCAGGTGATCTGCCTCAATGGCACCCAGAGCGATATACCACTTGCTGATAAACCCGCCAAAGGGCGGTATGCCGATCATTGAAAGAGAGCCTATTGTAAAGGCGGTCATTGTCAGGGGCATTCTTTTTCCGATGCCGTCCAGCTCGCTCACCTTTGTTTTACGCGATGCTGCATATATTGCCCCGGCCGTAAAAAAGAGCGTTATCTTTCCAAACGCGTGAAGCACTATGTGCATTATACTCCCAGTAATGGCTGACGGAGAAAGTAATGCGGCGCCGAGTATCACGTAAGAAAGCTGGCTTATTGTGGAGTATGCAAGAAGCGCCTTGATATTGTCCTGCTTAAGGGCGATCACTGATGCCGTGATGATAGTGAATGATGCAAAATAGGCAAGGGCAGTGCCAAGTCCCATATCGGCCAGCAGTTTGACCCCGAATACATGGAGCACTATCTTGAGCACAACGAACACACCTGTTTTCACCACAGCCACCGCGTGCAGCAGCGCGCTGACAGGTGTGGGAGCGACCATTGCCGCAGGAAGCCATGAGTGCAGGGGCATCAAAGCCGCCTTTGCCGTGCCCGCAATGAACAGGATAAATATTACAGTCAATAC
>VAPA010036795.1_pt1 | contig 16915 bp, 13 predicted proteins | sample 3395041 | NCBI WGS metagenome assembly VAPA01 (sample SAMN08290432, study PRJNA428436) | hydrothermal vent metagenome | isolation source: Deep-sea hydrothermal vent chimney | place: Indian Ocean: Southwest Indian Ridge | depth 1973 m m
CGCTCTCCCTTGACTTTAAAAAACCGTGGAATTTTATAGCAAAAATACCCGCCGAGTCCCACAGGGACGAGGCGGACATCGCCACAAATCTAATCTGGTGGAGGCGCCGGGATTCGAACCCGGGTCCGGAAGCACTACTTCCAGGCGTCTACATGCTTATCCTGCTTATTAAATTTCGGAATCAGAAGTGCCGGCAGGAAGGCTCTTCTGAATCCTATCCCTTTAAGTCTTACCCGAAAATTTAAGGGACAAATCTTCAGGCCAGCCTGCTTTCCGACGCTTTTTCCGGGCCACAGGCAATCCCGGAGAAGCGCGCTGCTTTATTTAAGCTGCGAGTGCCAGTTCTGTATTGGCGTTTGTGTTTTTTTATGCCTTTTTAACGTGATGGCAAAAACACGGCATGCAACCTGAACCTCATGACCCCCGTCGAGGCCTGTCGCCCCCTCTTTTATTAAATTATAACATATGTCATTGGTCATTAGTCACTATGTCAATAAGTCATTACGCAGCCGGCTGCGTGCACTGGTAACGTAAAAGACCGTAAGACACCTGCCTGCCGGCCGGTAACCATTTACGAAACGAGCACTGTACAAGTATCGGTACGGGGCAGGCTTCGTAACCTTTATCCCGTTAGAAGCTTGTACGCCTAAGGCGCGGGCAAAGGTTTTCTAACGGGGTTTACCGTTACCGAATAACAAATTGCTCTTATTCCCTGTTATGCCGATTCATTGACAAAACCGTCTTTTTTAGTTAAGTTTCACAGGTATGGTTTTAGTAAGTGCATGCCTTGCGGGCCTAAACACGCGATATGACGGAACAGCCTGCTGTGATAGATATATTGAATCACTGGTAAGTATGGGTAAAGCTGTGCCGGTGTGTCCTGAACAGTTAGGCGGACTTCCAACGCCGAGAGAACCTGTAGAGCTTGATGGCGGTGACGGAAAAGGCCTTGCATCGGGAAAGACCAGGGCTATCGGGATAGAAACGGGCAAAGACTATACCCATAATTTTTTAAGAGGAGCTGATGAGGTTTTCAGAATTGCCGTAACACTCCAAATAAAAAAAGCTTTTTTAAAGGACGGCAGTCCTTCCTGCGGGTGCAGTTATATAAAGGCCGGAACTCAAAAGGTTAAGGGCGTCGGCGCTACAGCGGCCGCACTGCTGAAAGCCGGAATTGAAGTTATTATCTGTTAGTTGTTAGCACTAGGGGGTTAAACTGATTACTGACAACTGTTAACTGATTTAAAATGATTCCCTTTAAAGATGATAATCCTACAGAAATTTTCCCATTTGTTACGATTAGTTTAATATGTATAAACACCATAGTATTTTTCCTCCAAATGTTTTCTCCTGCGGCTCCTGCACAGACGGTATTCGCATATGGAGCGGTTCCGCATTTTCTTATAACTTTCAACAGTGTTCAGCCTATTCATCCATTTTTAACAATTTTTACATCCATGTTTATGCATGGCGGTATTTTCCACCTTGCCGGTAATATGCTTTATCTATGGATATTCGGGAATAATATTGAAGATAAATTGGGGCATTTCAAGTTTATTATATTTTATCTTTTATGTGGTATTGTGGCAGCTTACAGCCATGCGATAACAGAGCCCTCAGCAATGATCCCGATGATAGGCGCAAGCGGTGCTGTATCCGGAGTTCTGGGGGCTTATCTTCTTTTATTCCCTCATGCAAGGGTTCACACCCTGATATTTCTGGGCTTTTTTATCCAGGTAGTAAGGCTGCCTGCGATATTTGTAATTGGTTTCTGGATAGTGATACAGCTTGCTAACGGTTTGTTAAGCAAAGGGGCTGTTAACCAGGGCGGTGTAGCCTGGTTTGCACATATAGGCGGTTTTGTTTTCGGTGTTTTGATGATCACTGTTTTTATAAGGCGCAAAAAAAACAAAGGTATTTTTTCAGGATATAAACTTTAATTTTACCCGGTTTTTCATGCGGCAGTCTCTTTTTTTTAAGCTATGATTTAATAATTCCTTATCGTGCGCTGACTTTGATAGATTTTGATAAAGTGTCGCTATATTTTATTTGAAATATGGCGTATATTTGAGAAAAATCGATAAAAACTGCTTTAAACCCTTATTTTCCAGGTTTTTCGGCGTTTTTAGCCTTTTCAGCGCCTTGTTTTAAAATCTGATTAATAGTATATTAGCACTCGCCTCTTGTGAGTGCTAATAACTCCCGGATATTTCCGAGTTATAACTTTAATGTCAATTTTAATAAATGAAAGGAGAAACAACCATGAAGTTTGAGCCGCTTAAAGACAGAGTTTTAGTAAAGTATTCTGAAGAAGCCGAAAAAAGTGCTGGTGGATTATATATCCCTGATGCAGCAAAAGAAAAACCGCAGAAAGGGGAAGTAGTAGCTGCTGGCCCAGGTAAAACAACAGATGACGGCAAATTGCAGAAAATGGACGTAAAGAAAGGAGATGTTGTTTTATTTGACAAGTATTCAGGTTCCAAAATAACCATGGATAATGTTGAGTATCTGATTATCAGGGAAGAGGATATTCTGGGAATAGTCGGATAGTAAGCCTGATACAGGTTAAATTACAGATGTTGTTTATAAAACAAAAAAATAATTAACTTTATAGAAGGAGGAGGAAATGGCTAAACAGTTAGCATTTGATGAGGAAGCAATGAGACACGTCCTGAATGGCATAACCGTTTTAACTAATGCTGTTAAAGCAACTTTAGGACCGAAAGGTAGAAATGCAGTTCTTGATAAAAAATACGGCGCCCCGACTATTACAAAGGACGGTGTCACAGTAGCTAAAGAAATTGAACTTAAAGAGCCTTATGAAAACATGGGTGCCCAGCTCGTCAGGGAAGTTGCCAGTAAAACCTCTGATGTTGCGGGTGACGGGACAACAACTGCTACAGTGCTCGCATATTCGGTTTATAAAGAGGGACTCAAACATGTTGTAGCAGGGGCAAACCCGATGGAAATCAAGAGAGGGATTGAAAAAGCGATTGGAGTAATAGTTGAAGAGCTGCACAGGCAGAGCAAAAAGGTGCAGGAGAAAAAGGAGATTGCGCAGGTAGGGACAATATCTGCAAACAATGACCCTTCTATCGGAGACCTTATATCAGAGGCGATGGATAAGGTTGGTAAAGACGGTGTTATAACGGTTGAAGAGGCAAAGAGCATGCAGACCACACTTGATGTAGTGGAAGGTATGCAGTTTGACAGAGGTTATATCTCCCCGTACTTTATAACTGATCCGGAGAGGATGGAGTGTGTTCTTGAAGACGCTTATATACTGATTAATGAGAAGAAAATAAGCGCTATGAAAGACCTCCTGCCTATACTGGAGCAGATCGCAAAGTTGGGGAAACCGCTCCTCATTATTTCAGAGGAACTTGAGGGCGAGGCCCTTGCCACTATCGTTGTTAATAAACTCAGGGGCACATTGCATGTAAGCGCTGTTAAGGCTCCGGGCTTTGGCGACAGAAGAAAAGCGATGCTTGAGGACATAGCCATTCTCACAGGCGGTACGCTTATATCAGAGGACCTTGGCCTGAAACTTGAGAATATTAAAGTATCTGACCTTGGAAGGGCGAAAAAGATCAATATCGACAAAGAAAACACTACAATTGTCGAGGGAGCAGGCGAAGCAGATAAGATCAAGGGACGTGTGAAGCAGATCAGAGCGCAGGTTGATGAAACTTCCTCTGATTATGACAAAGAGAAACTTCAGGAGCGCCTTGCAAAGCTTGTTGGAGGAGTTGCTGTGATCAATGTCGGCGCTGCTACTGAAGTAGAGATGAAGGAGAAAAAAGCCAGGGTTGAAGACGCACTCCATGCAACAAGAGCTGCTGTTGAGGAGGGGATAGTTCCGGGCGGCGGTGTTGCATTCCTTAGGTGTATTCCCGTACTTGACAAAGTCAAGCTTGAAGGAGACCAGCAGATCGGCGTAGATATAACCAGAAGAGCTCTGGAGGAACCCATTAGGCAGATCGTAACCAATGCGGGGCTTGAGAGTTCTGTAGTGGTTGAGAAAGTAAAAAACAGTAAGGATTCAAACTATGGTTTTGACGCTAATGCTGAAGAATATGTAGATATGATCAAAGCCGGCATAATCGACCCGACCAAGGTAACAAGATATGCTCTTCAGAACGCGGCATCGATTTCAGCTCTGATGCTGACAACCAGCGTAATGATAACGGATATTCCAGAGGAAAACAAAGCGTCTGAAATGCCTGCCGGAGGCGGTATGCCGGGCGGTATGGGTGGAATGTACTAAAAAACTGTTGATAACAACTGATTATTCGCAGATGATCACAGATATAGCTGTGATCATCTGTTTTTTTTATCTGCTCTAATCAATGTTTTTCCGAAGCGTAATACTCGATTTCAAGAAGTCTTCTTTTAATATTCACTCCTGATGAGTAGCCGCCTATAGAGCCGTCTGATTCTATCACCCTGTGGCATGGAAGGACGATAGGAACAGGATTTTTAGAAAGAGCCCGGCCAACTGCCCTTGTTGCTGAAGGGTTCCCGATTTTTTCAGAGAGCCATTTATATGTTTTTGTCTCACCAAAAGGTATGTTTTTAAGGCGCAGCCATACTTTTTTCTCAAAGTCTGTACCTTCCAGAAATTTTATTTTCTGGCTGAAACCGCTATTTTTTCCCTGAAAATAATCTTTAAGTTCATTCAGGAAAAGCCTGGACGCGGAAGCTTTTTTAAATGCTGTTTGGGCCGGTTTCCTAAAGGAAATGCCCACAAGAGATTTTCCTGAGAAGATGAGATAAATCAGTCCTACCGGACTTTCATAGATATCATAATAAGTGGAAAATTTAGTACGCATAGATTTAGTGAAAAACAGGATTCAAGGGTTTGTCCCGAATAGTCGGGATGAACCCCGGGCCCCTTGACCACTTGAATCCTTAATTTTATGTCCTTTCAACTCTCTTGGCTTCATTTACGCCGTTTACCTGTGCAAGTTTCTTAAGTATGTCATCTAACTGTTTTTTATTCTTAACTTCCAGTATAAAGTTAAAATAAGCCTGTTTATCACGAGTTGTAGAGGCGGTCATATTATTTATGTTAATACCATTTGCTGAAACAACCGCGCTTAAATCGGCAAGAAGTCCTTTCTTGTCAATTGTGAAGACAGAGATTTTGACGGTATATAGAGAATCAAGGTTTTCGTCTATATCCCACTCTACGTCTATCAGGCGGTCTTTATCGACTGCAAGAGTCTCCAGGTTGGGACAATCGAGCGTATGTATGGAAACACCTTTGCCTCTTGTGACAAAACCTGAAACCTGCTCACCAGGAAGGGGGTAGCAGCACTTTGAACGGTTAAACATTATATTATCTATGCCTTTGATTCTTATCCCCTTTTCTCCAGTTGTTTTCCTGGTGTCTTTCTTTTCCTGCTGTGTGTCGGTTTTTTCTGATTCAGGAAGCAGTTTGTTTACCATCTGGTGAGCTGAGACCTTACCGTAACCGATGGCTAAAAGCAGGTCTTCATGGCTGTTAATTTTGAAAAATTCCGCGGCGTTAAGCATTTCTTTGGATTTTGCCATGGCAGGCCTTAACCCGTGTTTCCTTAACATTTTTTCAAGCAGCTCAGAACCAAGAGCGATCCCTCTTTTACGCTCTTCGATTTTAAGGAGTTGTTTTATTCTGGCTTTGGCCTTCTGGGTCTTAACGAATTTAAGCCAGTCTCTGCTGGGCTGATGTCTGTGTGAAGTGATTATCTCAACAGTATCGCCGTTTTTTAACTTGTATCTTAAAGGGACAATTTTCCCGTTAACTTTGGCTCCAGTGCACTGGTGTCCAATATCAGTATGAATGTGATAAGCCAGGTCAACAGGAGTTGAATTCAGCAATAGTTCTTTAACATCGCCTTTTGGCGTAAAAACGTAAATAACGTCAGGAAATATATTGGACTTTACTTCTTTCAGGAGTTCTTTTGCATCCGGCAGATCCTTCTGTGTCTGAAGAAGCTCTCTAAGCCACGAAAAATATTTGTCTTCTTTTTCATTGATAGCCCGGTGTTCTTTATATTTCCAGTGGGCAGCAATACCATCTTCTGCGAGTTTGTCCATCTCTTTTGTCCTTATCTGAAATTCAACCTTTTCTCCTTTAGGACCTATAACTGTGGTGTGGAGGGATTGATACATATTTGATTTAGGTGCGCCGATGTGATCTTTAAATCTGCCGGGTACCGGGGTCCAGAGCGAATGAATAAGTCCCAGGATACCATAACAGTCGGTTTTTGTATCGGTAATTATTCTCAGGGCAAGAACATCGTATACCTGTTCAAAAGGTATTTTCTGTTTTTGCATCTTGTAGTGAATTCCATAGAGATTCTTTACTCTTCCGTAGACCTTGCCGTAAATTGAAGAATCGCTGAGTTTGTCAGTGACTATTTTGATTACTTCATGTAAATAGCTTTCCTGCTCTTCTTTCTTTGAGGTGACCTTCTTGACCAGGTCTTCGTATATTTTTGGAGTGAGAAATTTAAAACATAAATCCTCAAACTCTGTTTTTATCCATCCGATACCCAGACGGTTTGCAAGAGGAGCGTATATATCGAGAGTTTCTTTGGCGGTTTTTTGTCTTTTATCCTCCGAAAGATACTTCAGGGTCCGCATATTATGAAGTCTGTCAGCAAACTTTATCAGTATTACCCTTATATCTTTTACCATCGCAATAAATATTTTTCTGAAGTTTTCCGCATAGGCCTCTGAACTTGTCTTGAATTCCATTTCACTGAGTTTGGTCAGGCTCTCTACAAGAAAGCCAACCTCGTTTCCAAAGAGCTCTTTTATGTCTTCTACAGTTGTGTCAGTGTCTTCAATCGTATCGTGAAGAAGTCCTGCTGCAATAGTTGAGCAGTCCATATGCATATCTGTGAGGATGGCAGCAACGGCAAGAGGATGTTCTATGAACGGTGAACCTGCAACCCGCTTTTGCTTGATGTGCATTTCTTGGGAGAAAGCGTAAGACCTTTTTAAGAGGTCTAAATCAGCCTCGGGATTGTAGGAGAAAACTCTATCTATCAGACCATTGATGGTGCTGACTTCTTTTGCTAAAGCCATTTTTTTATTATACAACTTTTAAATGCAAATCTTAAATCCGAAATCCGAAACCCGAAACAATATTTAAATTCAAATTTTCTAATATTTTAAACAGGTTTTGCCTTGAATTTAGAATTTAGAGCATTTGAATTTGTTTCGAATTTAGTGTTTAGAATTTGGGATTTGCCGTTAAAGGCTCGGTCTTACCGCCCTTAGGTTTAACTGGAGGATTCTATTTCCGTTCCATTCATTTATAGAAGGGATAAATGCTATATCTACAGTGCCGGATTCATTTATTCTTTTTAAAAAGTCTGCCATGCGAAAGCCGATAGTATCTATTATGACGGACTTTTGCTTTGATTTCATTTTCAGGTGGTTATTGCCCACCACTCTGGGCGCCAGAATCTCGACTTTCTTTGCACCGAAGACAGGTTTACGGTTTGAAACACCAAATGGTTCGAGCAGTTCGAGTTCACTCAAAAGACTGTGGTTCACTTTAAACAGGTCTATTCCGGCGTCTATCTCAATCGTTGGTATCCTGTCTTCTGTACTGAGAGTGTTTTCAATGATGGAATTTATCTGTTCTGTAAAGGCGGATAAATTCTCCGTATGGATTTTAATGCCGGCTGCCTGAGCGTGGCCGCCGTAAGCGAGCAGGAGATCTGAGCACTCTGTAATACCCTTGAAAAGGTTAAACGGGGGGATACTTCTTGCCGAACCTTTTAAAATGTTGTCTTTTTCGGAGAAAAGGAAAACCGGTCTGTAAAACATATCAACAAGGCGGGAAGCAACAGTGCCTACCACACCCGGGTGCCATTCGGGGGAATAGAGGACTATGGCATTGTCGAGATTGTCAGCATCTATCATATCAATGGCTGATTTACGAACGCCCTCCTCGATTTTTTGCCTTTTTTTGTTCTGCTCATCCATAAAGGCAGCTATTCCTTTTGCCTTGACCATATCATGTGTCAGAAAAAGCTCAACGACCTCATTTGGATCACCAAGCCTGCCGACTGCATTAATTCTCGGAATGATTGTAAATGACAGTAGTTTTGAACTGATTTTTCTGCTGCCTATTCTGGCTGTTTCTTTTAATGCATGAATCCATGGTTTGGACGGATTCTCCTGAGCTGATCCAGAGGCGTTAAGAGCTTTAATACCGTAAGTTGCCAGAATCCTGTTTTCTCCCAGAAGAGGAACTGAATCCGCGATTGTTCCTAATGCGACCAGATCGAGGAAATCCTCCATGTGTGAATTGCCAAGCAATGCCTGAACCAGTTTAAAAGCAACACCTACGCCTGCAAGGTTTTTAAAGGGATATGCAGAGTCTGCTCTGTGCGGGTTTATTATTGCTGTTGCTTCAGGAAGTATTTCCGGTGGTTCATGATGGTCTGTGATTATTATATCTATTCCATGTGAAGCTGCTATCGAGACTTCTTTTAGAGAGCTTATACCGCAATCGGCTGTTATCATGAGACGCGCCCCGAGGGACTGCGCTCTTTGTATGCCTTTTTCATTAAGTCCGTAACCATCAGTAATTCTGTTAGGGATAAAATAGTGGGTTTGGAATCCCAGGATTCTGAATGCGGAGACCAGCAGGGCTGTTGAAGTAATGCCGTCAGCGTCGTAATCACCGTGGACGAGCAAAGTTTCCCCCTTCTCCCGAGCGGTATTTATGCGTTCAACGGCCATTTCCATGTCAGGCATCAGAAAAGGGTCATGCAGGGTTTGAAGGGAAGGGGAGAGAAAATCTTTTATGGATTTTAAGTCTTTAAATCCTCTGTTTACAAGTATTTGTGTAAGTGCTGTGGATATGGAGGTCTGTTTTGAAAGATATTCAAGAAATTCCTGATTGGTTTTATTTACCAACCAACGTCTATTCACAATAACTGAAAGGGTTCGAGGGTTCCGGGTCGAAGCGATTCGAACGAATTCGTACCGAACTCTTCACTCGACACGAGTAAACTCCGACTCGCTCCGAGATTCCAGGGTCCGAGCGAAACTGAAATTTTAATAGTATTAATTCAATCACTTGAATCCCTGCCCCCCTTCTTGCTTTCGCAAGAAAGCATGGGGGCTTGACCCTCGGTTCGATTTGACCTTGAATCCTTCCTTTTATTTTTTCCCGAATGGTGTTTTGCTCCCCAGCAGGAGCACTATCGGGCTTGCCACAAGAATTGAAGAATAGGTACCGATTACTATGCCCAGCATTATTGCAAATGCAAAATCATGTATTATCTCACCGCCCAGGACAAAAAGGGCTGATGCGGCAAAGAAAGTGGTCAAAGATGTAATTATTGTTCTTGAAAGAACGTCATTAATGCTCTGGTTTATTACTGAAACAGCAGACTCCCTATGCCTTGTCCTCATATTTTCTCTTATCCTGTCAAAAACAACAACAGTGTCTGTTAGTGAATACCCGGCAATCATTAACAGCGCGCTTACAAGGATGAGGTTTATTTCTTTACCCATCAGATAGAAGATTCCCAGAACAGCTAAAACATCGTGAAAAGTAGCTATTGTGGCGCCGATACTGAATCTGAACTGAAATCTCCATCCAATGTAAATAAGAATTCCTATAATCGCAGCCATTATAGCCATAAGGGCATCTTTTCTCAGTCTTGATCCCACCTTAGGGCCTATCTGGGTAGTTGAATCTACTTCAAATTTGTTATCGGAGAATTCTTTGGAAAGGATAGAGAGTATTTTGTCAGAAAAGCCTTCGCGAATTTCCTCACCTTTTTTTATTCTTATAAGAATTTTGTTATCTTTGGGAAAGTCCTGGAGGTCAAAATCTATTATTCCGCCGTTATTTAAGGTTTCTCTTATATGTTTAAGCGGTACGTATTTGCTGAACTGTATTTGTATAGCTGTGCCGCCTGCAAAGTCAATACCCAGATTGGCAGTGCCCCTGGCTACCTGTATAATTGTTATGAACCCCAGCATTACCAGCAATGCTGAAGCCCATAGAGCAATAAACCTTTTGCTCATAAAGTCAATATTTGTTTTTTTGATTATCTCGATCATATACTGAGTCTCTTTACCGTCCATCTAGTGGTTATAAAATCAAAAACTGTTTTAGTGCCGATAAGTGCTGTGAAAAGATTGATGAAAACGCCCCATCCCAGTGTTACGGCAAAACCTTTTATCGGGCCGGTACCAAACTGGAATAATACGGCAGAGGTTATTAGAGTGGTAACATGCGAGTCGAAAATAGTCCAGAACGCTTTGTCGTAACCCGAGTCAATGGCTGATCGCGGGGTTTTTCCGAGTCTTAATTCTTCCCTGATCCTCTCAAACATAAGAACATTACTGTCAACAGCCAGGCCGACTGCAAGGATCAGCCCCGCTATGCCGGGCAGGGTGAGAGTGGCATGAAACATTGAAAGCACGCCGACCAGCAATACAATATTAAGCGCAAGTGCAAAATCTGCTATTACTCCTGAAAGCTTGTAATACCCCACCATAAAAATAATAACGAGTATCGCGCCAATCAACCCGGCGTTAATCCCTGCTTTTATAGAATCTCTTCCGAGAGAAGGTCCGACAGTTACGTTTTGAAGCATTTTCAGAGGTGCTTTAAGTGAACCTGACCTGAGTACAATAGCCAGATCCCGGGCTTCATCCATACTGAAAGAACCTGTTATCTGGGCGTTACCGCCTGCAATTTTATCCTGTATGACAGGAGCGGAATAAACGTTGTTATCAAGAATTATCGCAAGACGTTTCTTGATGTTTTCTTCGGTAATCTGCTCAAAAAGTTTTGCGCCTGCACTGTCAAAGGATATAGATACATAAGGTTCGTTGTATAACTGGTCGATATTTACCCTTGCTTCTGTAAGAAGGTCTCCGGTCATAAGGGTCTGCTTTCTCATTAAATATACTTTTTTTGTTACCCTGCCTGTTTTCTGATCAACGATTCTGCCGAAGAGAATCTCATCCTCTTCGGGAATTTTTGATGCAAATTCCTGGATTATTTTTTCTTCTTCACCGGCAGCAACTGATCCAGGCAGTTGTGCAGCAATGGGGTTATCATCGTCGAGAAGCTTGAATTCAAGAATGGCTGTTCTTCCTATAAGCTTTATAGCCCGGTTGGTATCTTTTACTCCAGGGAGCTGAATTACTATTTCACTATCTGATTGTCTGTGTATTGTGGGTTCTGTTACTCCAAACTGGTCAATCCTGTTTCTTATGGTTTCAAGGGCCTGATCTACTGAGGAATCTTTTATCAGATTTATTTCTCTGTCAGTAAGTCTGTAAAGAAGTCTTTCGGCGGAGTCTTCGGCCAGTTTGAGATTAGGATAATTATCCTTTACGGCTTCTTTTGTCCCGGCAGATGGGTTTGTGATAAGGATATAAGAATCCTCTTTTTTTACTCCTGACTTAAAACCTTTTTTCTTCAGGGTATTTTTAAGGCTTTGGGCGACTCTTTCTATCGTGAGTTCTACAGCTTTGTCTCCTTCAACCTCATACACGAGATGTATGCCGCCCTGAAGATCCAGGCCGAGGGTTATGCCTTTATCGGGCATGTACTTTCCCCACCAATCAGGCATATAGCTGAACAACGGGGTAGATGGAAGAGCAAAGATTACAGATAATATAGTTGCTGCTGAAAGCAGCAGAACCCGCCAGAAAAAATATTTTTTCAATAAACCCCCTAAGCTCAAACCAGGTTAAATATTAAATATTAAAATGCAAAATTATGGATTTTTTTATTTTTAAATTCTTATTATTTTTTTCTTCCACAATTTTGATTTTTTATCTTTAATTTTTGATTTTTATGTTAATCTGTTCTAAGGCCTGAGATACCGCTGCGGCTTGCCTTTATCCTTACATTCTCTGCTATTTTTATTGTTAATGTATTGCCTTCGATGTTTTCAATTAATCCGTAAATACCACCGGTTGTAATGACTTTATCGCCCTTTTTAAGGTTTTCCAGCATATTTCTTTGCTCTTTTGCTCTTTTGGACTGGGGCCTTATGAGAAGAAAATAGAATATTCCGAAGATCACTATTAAGGGCAGAAAAGATGAAAACGCAGCTAACCCGCCGGATTGAGCGCCGTCAGTATTCTGAGGCTGACCTGCCATGGCATAGACCTCATTAGAGAAATAGTCTTTAATGGCATAAGCACCATTAGAAAAAAATTCTTCAATATGGTAAATAATATTATTAAACATCTTCACCTCCGATTTTTCTAAAAAAGATTTTTTTGAATCTTGGTAATATACCTTTTACGCATATATTTAATCAACCCGTTCGTCTGAGCAGGTTAGGTTGAGCAGTTCGGTTGAGCAATTCGGCTGAGTTCACGGTCGAAGCCATACTGAGCAGTGTCTAAGCATCAAGAGGGCTGAAATACTAAAAACAGGCTAATAAAATGAATATTACTGGTTTAGGACAGTGTTCACTCGATTACCTGTTTGTTGCGGATGTTTTCCCCCTGCCAGATACCAAAAATGAGGTAATTGAATGGATAGCCTGCGGCGGAGGCCCTGTTGCAACCGCTCTTGTCAGTCTCGCAAGGCTCGGGGCCAGGTGCAGTTTTTACGGGATATCAGGTGATGACGAAAGCGGTGAAAAAATAAGAAATTCTCTGGAGATTGAAAATATTAATACAGAGGGTCTGTTGAGGAGGCCGTATACAGGTTCTCAGATTGCATTTATTGCAGTTGAAAGAGGCAGCGGGAGAAGAACGATTTTCTGGAAGAGGCCGTCCGGGGAGTCTTTAAAACCAGAAGAAATTCCAAAGGGTTTTCTTGATAGAGCAGATTTTCTTCTGCTTGACGGATTGATGGCGGAAGCATCAATTTTTGCTGCCAGGTGTGCGATAGATAAAGGGATACCGATAATGCTGGATGCGGGCAGGGTACGTGATGGTATGGTTGAACTGGCATCAATGTGTGATTACGTAGTAGTATCCGAAGAATTCGGCAAGGAATTAATAGACGCAAATGACCTTCTGTCAGGTTCCGGTAAAGAAAAGGCTCTGCCAGTCATGAAATCATTCGGTGCAAAGGCCTGTACAATAACACTTGGCAAAAATGGCAGCATAACCCTGGCAGGTGATGAAATTTTCCATACACCTGCATTCGATGTTGAGACAGTAGATACAACAGGGGCAGGCGATGTATTTCATGGTGGGTATATATACGGACTTCTTAGCGGGTGGAATGTAAAGGAGGTTGTACGGTTTGCATCGGCGTTCGCAGCACTTAAGTGCAGAAAGCTTGGCGGAAGGGCAGGGATCCCGAGCCTGGAAGAAGTGAAGGAATTTCTGCGGCATAAACTTTGATATTAAAAATTAAATATCAAAGAGCAAAAATATGGAGTATTTATTAGTTTAGAATGTCTGTTTTTTATTTCAACGCGTAACCCGCAACCCGCCTGCCCCGTAGCGGACCTGTCCCAATGCGTAGCTTTTCGGGAGCTTTACGGGGTAACCCGCAACCCCATTACTACCAAAAATGCCTTGTAAACATTCAATATCTTGGCTATAATGTTAGTCCATTCTTTAAAAAAGTAGCCCCGTTAGATTCTGACGAATCTGGACAACGGGGTGAAAGGGTAAAAAGATAAAAACCTGAAAGATTAAGCCGCAAAGAGAGAGATGAACAAAAAAATTACAGTTGTAGGCGCTGGAAATGTAGGAACAACGACTGCACAGCTTATTGCGGAAAAAGGTCTTGCAGATGTGGTGATTATTGATATAGTTGAAGGGATACCTCAAGGTAAGGCGCTTGACATACAGGAGGCATGTCCATTATGGCACTCTTCTTCCAGAGTTACCGGCACAAACAGTTATGCGGATACTGCTGATTCTGATATTGTGGTTATAACCGCCGGTCTTGCAAGAAAACCCGGGATGAGCAGGGATGACCTTTTAAAAGCCAATGCTGATATAGTCAGACAGGTTTCTGAAAATATTGCAAAAACCTCTCCCGGGGCGATTGTTATTGTCGTTTCAAATCCAATGGATACGATGGTTTATGTAGCGTGGAAAGTTACAGGCTTTTCCAGTAACAAGGTGATTGGAATGGGAGGAGTTCTTGACTCCTCGAGAATGAGAAGTTTTATATCTGTTGAACTGAATGTACCCCCTGAAGATATCGAGGCTATTGTTCTCGGCGGTCATGGTGACCTTATGGTACCCCTGCCAAGGTTGACTACTGTAAAGGGGAAAAGCATCACTGAACTTCTGCCTGAGACAAAGATAAACGAGATTATTAACAGGACTAAAAACGGCGGGGCCGAGATTGTGGGGCTTTTAAAAACAGGGAGTGCATATTATGCGCCCGCTGCTTCTGTTGTTGAGATGATAGAGGCAGTATTCGGAAATAAAGACGGGAATTTGCCATGTTCTGTTTATCTTAATGGAGAATACGGGATAAGCGGTGTGTATGCAGGTGTTCCTGTAAGGTTTTCCTTAAAAGGTGTTGAAGAGATTATAGAGCTTGAGCTTACCGAAGATGAGAAGAAGGCTTTTATAGCTTCTGCTGAAGCGGTGAGAGGGCTTATAGAAAAGATACAGGCATGATGTATTTTAAATGCCGGGGGAGAGATTATCATGATTAACAGAAAAGAGCTCGAACAAACCCTTGTATTTATTAAACCGGATGCACTCAAGAATTCATTAACAGGCTATGTTCTGTCTCAGCTTTCCGAGTTTCACACGGGATTGCGTTTTGCCGGGATGAAGATCGTTCATGTCAGTAAAATGCTTGCTGAGGAGCACTATGCTGAGCACCAGGGCAAGGTATTCTATCCCTCGCTTCTGGATTACATCATGGGGTTTATCCATTATCCTGATCAGCCATGGAAGCACAGAGTGGTAGCGATCGTAAAACAGGGGCCGGATGCTGTTAAAAAGATCCGGGATATTGCAGGTCCCACAAATCCCCATGTTGCCCGCGATGAAAGACCCGGGTGTATACGTTCTTTGGGAACAGTGGTTCCCCTTAAAGACGCTGAAGAAAATGTTATAGGTGAACGCATGGATAACATCATCCATGCGTCTGCTACAAACAGTGAGGCAGAACGTGAGATCAAACTGTGGTTCAAGCCGGATGATATCCCTCCTCTCATGCGTGCCTATCCAACCGAAGTAAACGATACTTTTTACTATTTCAGGGATAACGAACTTTTTTTGAACCAAGAGCCGGGAAGTATGTGCTTTCTTGCTCCTGGCAATACCGCATGGGAATCTGATCTTGAGGTATTACGTTTGCTTTCAAAAGGGCAGTCAGCGTCTTGCTCTCTTGAAGCCGTGGTTGCCAAGCACCTTATCAATGCGGAGCTGGGAGACCATTAGGGATTTATCTCCTGTTTTTTCTCAGCATCAGATTTTTGCCAAAGTCAATTTTTTAAGTTAAAAATAAAAAATTCAAATTTGCAGTTGTAATCTTATGTATTCCTCCCTGTTTCTTTATATGAGTAGAAAGTGGAAAATTTTACTGAATATTGCACTGCAATCGAGCTATGAATAAGGAAATCCGTTTTAGTGCCTTTATCAGGGAAACCACCCTTCAGCAGGAACAGATTAGTTACAACGATGTAGTTCCCGGGATTGAAAGAGATGCCATAGGTCGTGAAATTCCCTATAAACCCCCTAAAGTGCAGCTTCGCTGTATCGACATCTACAGACTATTAGCTCCTTACATAAATGTTCGCTTTATGGATCAGCTTAAAACGGTCATGCCGTTGGCTGTATACCTCGTGTTCTTCCAGTTATTTGTTCTCAGACAGATAGTGGCTGAATCATGGGCGGTTACGGCTGGTATGTTCGCAGTTATCCTGGGGCTGATGCTGTTCATGGAAGGCCTGAAACAGGGGCTGATGCCGTTTGGTGAAGCCATTGGCAATAAACTTCCGGCTAAGTCTCCGTTGCCGGTGGTGCTGTTGGTTGCCCTGCTATTGGGTATTGGCGTAACATTTGCCGAACCTGCCATCGGTATACTAAGGACAGCCGGGACCATCGTCAGCGTTGATAAAGCGCCATATCTCTATATACTGCTTAATGAGTGGGCTGGGGGGCTCGTGCTCGTTGTCGGTGTGGGTGTCGGTCTGGCAGCTATTTTAGGCACTTTACGTTTCCTGTATAACTGGAGTTTGAAACCACTGATTTATCTAACCTTAATTCCCGTCATTGGACTTACTTCATACATTATGTACGATGCTGAGTTGTCCAAAATGCTTGGTCTGGCCTGGGATTGCGGTGCTGTGACTACAGGCCCTGTAACTGTTCCTCTGCTGCTTGCGCTGGGTATTGGTATTGCTGCCGCTGCCGGCAGAGGAGACTCATCGATCTCTGGTTTTGGTATTGTCACTATGGCATCTCTGTTTCCTGTTATAGGTGTTATGCTTCTTGCCATCTATGTTTCACAGGGTATTACACCGGAAGCCATTATAGAGACCACCCGGGCTTCCGCTGTCTTGGCAGCAGAAGAAGTGCCGTGGTATGTACGCACACCCGGTAAAGAAGTTATTATGGGTTTTCGAGCCATTATACCACTGGCGGTTTTTCTGCTAATAGTGATGAAGTTGGTATTGCGCGAGTCCATTCGCCACAGCAGGATAATTGCTTATGGCATTACTCTGTGTGTTCTCGGCATGATTATGTTCAACCTGGGGCTGAGTTATGGTCTTGCCAAACTCGGGGGCCAGGCTGGAGCTTTGGTGCCTGCTGCTTTTGCTGAGATTAAAGCTGTGGCAGCATCGCCTTTGTATAGTTTTGCCATCGGTATTTTCGTTACCCTTTTGTTTGCCTGGCTGCTTGGTTTTGGTGCAACTCTGGCTGAACCTGCGCTCAATGCTCTGGGTATGACGGTCGAGAACCTGACCAATGGTGCATTCAGAAAATC
>VAPA010223141.1_pt1 | contig 16853 bp, 14 predicted proteins | sample 3395041 | NCBI WGS metagenome assembly VAPA01 (sample SAMN08290432, study PRJNA428436) | hydrothermal vent metagenome | isolation source: Deep-sea hydrothermal vent chimney | place: Indian Ocean: Southwest Indian Ridge | depth 1973 m m
AATATTGTTCAATTTTGAACTACTTTGAACCATCTTGAGCCATTTTGAACTATCTTGAACCGTTCCGGGACTCTTACGATGATTATTCAAGATTTGGTCTAGCGCAGCTACTGCCCTGTCTCTGACTTCAACAGTGTTTTCTCCGTCTATAGGGCTGAACTTTACGGGATTATCAACCCATGCCTGGAATTCGTCAGGGTATTTTCCTTTTATTTCATCAAAAGACATACCTTCCCATACGCCGAAGTTCCTCTCTTTCAGTTCTTTAACAACAACCGGTTTCAGGCCGTGAGGTTTTGCAATGATCTCAGCGCTTTTAACAGCCCTGCTCAGGTCAGAAGTATATACTGCGTTTAAACCACCTGGACTGTCCTGAACAATATATTTCGCTGCCCGCTCCATTTGCCTGACACCGTTTTCAGATAGCGGCACATCCATATGGCCTTTATATCGCTTCGCGTCAGCGCCCTCTGTCTCTCCGTGCCTTATTAAATAAAGTTTTTTATGCATATGACCGCCGCTATTAAAAATAATAAATCTGAAATCTCAGATACTGCGCCGAAATTGTCTCCTGTCACCCCGCCGAACCGTCTGTCAAAAAACCATACCGCCGTAAGGCTGAAAAGATACAGCACCGGAAGAATAAACAGTAAATATGAAACAGATGAAAAAGAACCCGGCATCAGGCTGAACGCGGAAAAAGATATCAGCAGTATGATAAATGTTGCAATGAGCAGTTCTTTTATTCCTGTGTGCTCTGTGAACAGTTTACCAAGTCCGTTCGGACTCGCGGGCCTGCCGTGATATATCGCCGGCACCATTGCCCACCTGGAAAAAACAGGCATTAAGAATATTGTGAAATAATAAATGGAGGTCGTTGAGCTGTGAAACAGTTCATTTAACAGGAGATACTTCAAAAGAAGCGCAATAACTATTGCCGTTACCCCTATCGGGCCGGTAGTGCTGTCTTTCATTATCGCAAGCTTTTTCCCCCTGTTCCCGGTCGAGGCAATGGCATCAAATGTATCTGAAAGGCCGTCAATATGAAGGCCGCCGTATGTCAGGACCATCACAAGAAGGACCAGTCCGTTGGACAGTTCAGCATTAAAAACCTTCAGAAATATTCCCGCTGAAACCGCAAATATCAGTCCCTGGAAAGCCCCGGCCAGAGGGAAAAAGGCTGACGCGCTCCCTATGTCTTTTTCCGAGACATCTTCCAGATCCCTTAAAGGAATTATTGTTAGAAACTGAAATGCCAGAAGAATTCTTCTCATAGTTTAAAATCGTTTAAATTTGTTTAATATTGTTCAACATTGAACTACCTAGAACTACATTCAGCTATTTTGAACTTGTTTTTTGTTTGCTACTGCCGCTTCTTCAAAAGTTGCCATTTCTTTATATATTTTCAGCCCGGCTTCAATAATAAACATTGCCAGTACAGCGCCTGTTCCTTCGCCAAGCCTGAGATCAAGATCAAGGATCGGCCTGAGGCCTATCTTCTCCAGCATTGCCTTATGCCCGATTTCCTGAGAACAGTGCGCGGCAAACATGAAATCCTTTGCTTTTGGTTCAATTGCATATGCTATAAGCGCTCCGGCGGTTGATATAAAACCGTCAATGACAACCGGGATCCTGTGTGCCGCAGCACCCAGAACAAGACCTGCGATACCGCCGATTTCCGTGCCTCCTATTTTGGCAAGTACATCAATAGGGTCTGCGGGATCGGGCCTGTTCAATGAAATGGCATCTTTGATAACCTGTACCTTGTTTGTCCATGCTTCATCGTTTATACCCGTTCCTTTACCTGTGACTTCTTCAACAGACTTTCCCGCAAGAACCGCTGTTATTGCGCTTGATGGTGTCGTGTTGGCTATCCCCATCTCGCCTGTACCGAATATCCTGTATCCTTTTTTTGCATATTCTTCTGCCAGCCCGATTCCGACATTCAGACATTTCCGCGCCTCGTCTTTTGTCATGGCAGGCCCTTTTCTTATGTTTTTTGTGCCTTTCATGACTTTTTTTGAAACAAACGCGCTGTTTGCGACGCTGCCGAAATCATGATCCACTCCGATATCCACAACTATGACATCCGCACCGGCATGACGAGCAAGCACATTGATCCCGGCTCCGCTGTTAAGGAAATTAAAGACCATCTGCCCGGTAACCTCTTTGGGAAATGCCGACACACCTTCATCCGCAACACCGTGATCCCCCGCAAATGTAAAAACAGCTTTTTTATCAATCTCAGGCATGGGGTCTTCTGTAATCGCAACCAGCCTCTTTGCAAACTCCTCGAGCCGTCCCAGACTGCCCTGAGGTTTTGTAAGATTATCAAGGCGCTGCTGTGCCTGAGCAATAAGATTGCCGTTGACTGAATTTACCTTTGATACAATTGTTTCCAATTCCATCTTCTCCTCCTTTGTTATATAGTTCAATCTGTTCAAACCATCATAGTTAAAACTGCCTGCCCTGTGCCTTTGTGGTACATGGGCTTGAACGCCTGCCCCGTGGTTCAAGTTCTACTTGTGCCGTTCTACGGTAAAGAACTTTGCGGGGGGTTCTACTTTATTTTTAAAGGTATCCCCGCCGTAACCAGGTAAACCTCATCTGCCGTCTCAGCGACTTTCTGATTTAACAGACCTGCCCAGTCCCTGAATTCTCTCGCCAGTTCATTCTCAGGCACAATACCCATACCTACCTCGTTGGAAACGATAAAGATTAACGATTGACCCGTAGGCTTCGCACGAGGCCCGCTGCTTCGCCTCGAGGCGAGCGAGCGATTGACGATTGACGATTTTTTAAAAGATTCCAATTCCTCTATAAATTCCTGGATATTTTTTTCCGTGTCCTGCTTGTCGTAGCGAAGCGGAGATCCCGACTCTTCGGGGCCCGCCGGTTTGTTCTTGCCCGCCGGTTTGTTCTTGCCTGCCAGTTTGTTTGGCATGGTGGAGGGTGATCTGATCAATATATTGGAGAGCCAGATAGTCAGACAGTCGATTATTACTACGCTGTATTTGTCCTTTATACCTGACAGGACAGAGGAGATTTTTAACGGTTCTTCATATAAGTCCCAATCACTCTCGCGGTCTTCCTTATGTTTTTCGATACGCTCTTTCATCTCATCGTCAAGCGCCTCTGCTGTAGCTACGTACGCCTTCTTACCATTGATTTTAGACGCCTCATTAAGGGCAAACGAACTTTTGCCGCTCCTTGCTCCGCCTGTTAGAAAAATAATTTTCCCTTTCATTAAATTACCCTGAATTCCTGAAAATATTTAATAATGGATATACATTACGCCAGAGTCCAGTTTATTGATCTCAACGTCAACATCAAACGCCTGCTTCAGTAAAACTTTTGTTAACACTTTATCAGGACTTCCAGCGCCAAGGACCTGCCCCCGCCTGATAAGTATTATCTCTTCAAACTGTAAGGCCACGTTTATGTCGTGAAGCGCCATAACAACAGAGATATCTCTGTCTTCCTTTAATCCTCTCAGCAGTCTGATAAGTTCGATCTGATACTTTATATCAAGGTTTGCAAGGGGCTCATCGAGCAGCAGCAGGCCGGCTCCCTGCAGCAGCGTCATTGCAATATAGACTCTTCTTTTCTCACCACCGCTAAGATTTGTTATTAACGATTCTGACTTGTCGGTAAGCCCTACCATTCCGATTGCCTTATCGACGGTCAATGCCGGGGAGACATCGTATGGATACAACCCCATGCTCACAAGCTCTCTAACATTAAACGGGACATTCATATCCATAATTTGAGGCAGATAGCTCAGCAGTTTTGCCCTGTCTTTGTTTTTGTAACCCTGAATCGACTTTCCCCAAAGGGCAACTTCCCCTGTTAAGGGCGGCAGTATTCCGCTTGCCAGCTTAAGCAGAGTTGATTTACCCGATCCGTTAGCGCCCAGCAGGCCTATGAACCCCCCGTTCCTCACGGAAAAGGATATGTCATCGACAAACGACGTGCCTTTGTCGTAGGAAAAACCCACTTTTTTGAATGCAAGAATCGTATTTTTAGATGCTGAGGACATCTTTCCTCCTGAGCAAATATAAAAAATACGGCGCGCCTATTATTGCTGTTACAATGCCTGCCGGAAGTTCCATAGGCGATAAGACTGATTTCCCGACAAGGTCTGCTATGCACAAAAGCATTCCGCCCCCCAACGCAGATACCGGGATAAGAACTCTGCTGTCAGAACCGATAAGAAACCTTCCTATATGCGGTATCAGAAGCCCTATAAAACCTACCATACCTCCAAGAGATACAGACGCGGCCGTCATCAGTCCGACCGATACAAAAAGGATAAATCTTTCCCTCTTGGGTGAAAAACCGAGACTGTGCGAAAGTTCGTCTCCCAGGATCAGCGCGTTGAGAGCCTTTGAGCGGGAAATAGAGATAGCAAACCCAATCGCTATGAAAACAAATCCGTAAGGGATAACAGACCAGTCCGCTATAGACAGGTCTCCAAAGATCCAAAGTGTTGCGCGCCTTAAACCCTCATCACTTGAAATACTCATGATTAACATCAGCATTGCCGAAAACAAAAAACCCAGACCAACACCGGCGAGAAGAAGCCTCTCAGGCCAGAAGCCTCCCCTTTTCCAGCCCAATGCCCCTACAAAAATACCTGTAATTAATGCGCCTGTAAATGCAAGCAGGGGCACTGTCATAATTCCCAAAAAGGTGAATCCCGCAATAATCCCGACTACAGCTGTCAGCGCGGCACCACTGGATATCCCGAGGATATACGGGTCGGCAAGCGGGTTTCTCAATATCCCCTGAAGCACAGCACCTGACGCGCCCAGGGCCATACCCATAAGAACTGAGATTATGATCCTTGGAAGCCTTATTGAAATCAGTATTTCCTTTTCCATTCCATTAATACTGAAAGGGTTAATAAATTTCGGGCCGATAAACAATGCAGTCATAAACACTGCCAGGGCGGCAATAAATATAATAAGAAGTTTCAGTTTCATATTCATAACATATCAATGATTATCTGTGTTACTTACAAGATGTCCTTCCAGTTCCTCAAGGCCATCTATAACCCTTGGGCCAAGTCTGTAGAGGTTATCACTGACAAAGAACACTTTGTTGTTTTTAATCGCCGGCACACTGGTAAGTCTTTTCAACAATTTTTTGGATATCTTGTCCATTCCTTTTCCCCTGCCGAAAAAAATAATATCAGGCGACCGGCGTATTATTTCCTCAATCGAGTACTTCGGGTATCTGCTTTTTGTATCTTCCGCTATATTGATACCGCCCAGCAGGCTTATTGCATCATTGACCGCAGTTCCCGGGCCGGCCACTATTAGCGGTTCGGGCCAGACTACGAAGAGCACTTTTTCCCTGACCTCTGAACCCTGTGCAGCCTCAAAACGTACTTTACGGCCGGCTTCAAATCTGTCCATTGCCCTTTCAATATTAAGTGCCAGGGCATTAAATTTATCTTTTTCATCAAGCTCAATTCCCAGCTTCTTTATACCGTCGGGAAGTTCAGACAGTCTGCGAGACCTAAATACATAAGTTCTTATATTCAGTGAATGAAGCCTCTGCTCAAACTCCTTTGGATTACCGTCAGTTGTCATGATGACAATGTCCGGCTGCAGTGTCACAACTGCTTCAAGCGAAGGATTTGACATACCGCCTATACCGGGTTTTTCTTTTGCCTTCTCAGGATAATCACAATAAGTTGTGACACCCGCGATCTTATCTTCAAGACCCGCGGCAAAAAGTATCTCTGTTATGCTCGGTGCGAGGGATATGATACGCGCAGGCGCCTCGGCAAAGGAAAAATTGACAATTGACAAGTGGCAAGTGAAAAGTGAAAAAATCAGAATATATACTTTTAACTTAAAACTTCCAACTTTTAACTTTTTTTTCATAAAAAACCCCAGCCTTCGTAATAAAAGCTGGGGATAAAAGCCGGGGTCTCTGACCAAAAACCTTTACCCTCACAACCTCGTACCGCGAAGGCCTGTCAGTGAGGTAATGTTCAGGTTGGTCTTCTGACTTTCCCGGCCTCTATCAGCCTTCCCACCCCGAAGCTTCAGGACAGTGGCACGAACTTTGTAGAGGTTTTTATTCCAATTGTCTGGAACGGGATTACAGCGGCGGGTCCGCTCCCGTTTCTCACGGGATTCCTCTTTAAGCCCACATAGGGCACCTGAACAATCCAGAACGATTATAACTTATTAGCTTTGTGAAATGTCAAGACAGGGATTTGATCATGGATTTAAGGATAAGCAACAAAAACTCCCGGCTTTTTAGCGCTTCCTGAGAAGATCCCATGATGCTAAACCATACGGGGGGTCGCTATTTGATTACCGCCTTTACGTTTGGCAGAATACAGCATTTCGTCAGCAGCACTGACGATCAGGTCTTCTGAATCACCGTTCTCGGGGAACTCGGCAACACCCACACTCAGAGTGAGATTAACTTTCTTTCCGGGGGCTACATGGATCGTATGTGCCTCCACTACACTGCGAATTCTCTCTGCAGTCTTAATGGCATTAGGCAGAGAAGTTTCAGGCAGAATAATCGCGAACTCGTCTCCTCCATATCTGGCAACCTGATCCTCGGGACGTACTTCCTTTCTTATTAAGGTAGCTACCGTTGTCAGAGCCCTGTCTCCCGCAGGGTGGCCGTATATATCATTAACATCCTTGAAAAGATCAAGGTCAATAAGAACAACGGAAAAAATATGGTTATAGCGGGAGGAACGGTTTATCTCTGCTTTAAGAAGCCTGTAAAACTCGCGGTGGTTGAACAGGTCCGTCAGGTCATCCCGGATTGCCAGTTCTCTTAACGCGGCCTGACTGTTTTCCAGTCTGGCTGCCATAAGATTGAACGCTTTGGCAAGCCTTCCCACTTCGTCTTTAGTATCAAGCGGAACTCGGCAGGCAAGGTCGCCTTCAGAAAGATGTTCAGTGGCTTTTTCAAGAATTCCCAGCGGGAAAAGGAGCGAGCGGGTAAGCAATATACTGACAGAGATCGCAATTCCAAGTCCTACTATAAAAATAGCGGTTATAACAATAACTACTCTTCTCTCGATAATTCCGGCATACTCTAACAGATCATTCATCTCCCCCATGGTAATTTCATGGCTCTGTCCGAGAATTTCGATTGACTGCTCAGTATAGCTGTCAAGGAGTTCCATTCTCTCTGTAAAGGACTGAACCCCCTTAGAATTGGAACCGGCTAATATTGATTGACTTATGTTTTTACCGGCTTCCCATTTTAACTGGGCCTCAAGAACAAGCTTGTATTCCTCCTTTAAGCCATAAGGAGTCCTTAGTGCTTTTTCAAAACTCTCATCAACCTGCCTGCTTATCTCAGCGTAATGCTCCCGTTCAGAGGGTTTGCCGTGCATAATATAATCGCGCACCGGCATCGTCGACCTGAGTATTAATGTCTGTAAATTTATAATGGGATAGAGTTCTTCAACAACCTCTTCAATAACCTCATCAAGGGCGTCTGTTACGGCATCAAAAGACAGAATACCTCCGACGGAAAACACTAACAGGGGAATAAACATAACCACAAGGCTTATGATGAACCTTGTCCGCAGGGAAGTCTGCATCATGGCCTGATGAATTTTTATATTTAAAAATTTTTCTAACATACTTATTCCGCAAGTTTATATGCAGTCCTCATGATTTACTTAAATCCATAATCCTTCCACCTCTCTGAAACAAGTTTCTTAATATCCCCGGACATGAATAATTCCCCGGGCCAATCACGCATCATACCTTCTTCTTTTGACTTTCTTGTGGCATCAATACCCATCTTTGAACCGTATCTGGGCCAGCTTGCAGAATGGTCAAGGTCATCAACTGGTCCTTCGGCAATAACCACATCCCTTTTCCAGTCAACATTATTTAAAATGCGCCAGGCTGTATAAGAAATATTCTGTACGTCAACATCATCATCTACAACGATTATAAGTTTTGAGAACATCATCTGGCCCTTGCCCCATAAGCCGTGTATGACCTTTTTCGCGTGGCCAGGATAACTCTTTTTTATGGATATTAACGCAGCATTATGAAAAACACCTTCCATTGGAAGATTAAAATCCTTTATTTCAGGGAAATCGAGCCTCAAAAGAGGCAGAAAAATGCGTTCTGTTGCCTTACCCATATAACAGTCTTCCATCGGGGGCTTTCCGACTATTGTTGCCGGATATATCATGTCTTTCCTGCGGGTTATACACGTAACATGAAATACCGGATAAAGATCAGCAGCTGAATAAAAACCGGTATGGTCTCCAAACGGGCCTTCAATCCGTGTCTCCCCGGGTTCAAGATAGCCTTCAATTACCATCTCGCTGTTTGCCGGCACCTTAATATCCGAAGTAATGCATTTCACCATTTCAACAGGTTCCCCGCGCAAAAATCCTGCAAACATCATTTCATCCATGGATTCAGGTAAAGGGGCTGTTGCCGAGTACATAACAGCCGGGTCACTGCCAACTGCAACAGCCGCGGGCATCTTTTTGCCGAGTTCCCTGTATTTATCATAATGTCTTGCGCCGTCTTTATGAATATGCCAGTGCATACCCGTAGTTACCTTGTCATATATATGGATCCTGTACATACCACAATTCGGCCTGCCTGTGTCAGGGTCAGTTGTAAATACCATTGGAAGCGTTATAAATCTTCCCTCATCTGTCGGCTGTCCATCATCCGGCCAGCATTTAAGGATCGGGAATTTTGTCAGATCAGGGTCGTCCTTATCAATGATCTCCTGACAAGGGGCGTTTTTGACTGTTTTTGGCAGCCACTTTGAAATCTCAAAAAGCTTTGGGAGTACAGAAAGTTTTTCCATCAATGATTCTGGAGGTGACTGATTCAGCAATCCTTCTATACGGTCAGCTATGTCATCGAGGCTTTCAATCTGAAGGGAAAGGCACATACGCTCAAAAGAGCCGAAGATATTTGTAACAACAGGAAATTCAGAGTTTTTTACTTTTTCGAAAAAAAGGGCTTTGCCGCCGCCCGGGCTCTTACATATCCTGTCAGTAATCTCTGTGATTTCAAGAACAGGGTCAACTTCAGTCGTGATGCGCTTTAAAAGCCCCTTATTTTCAAGAAGTTTTATATATTCCCTGAGGTTTTTATAAGCCATTCACTATGATACAGAATTTACTATGAAGGATACAAGCTGAGTCTGCCTGAAACGATCCCTGATTTATTGATAATTAATGCTTTCTGACTGTATTGAATTACAGCTTGATAAGATATTCAATAAGCGTAAATACAAAGACGGTAATGCTTATATAACCGTTCATATTGAAAAACGCAATATCAAGCTTGCTGAGATCGTCAGGTTTGACAAGAGAGTGCTCGTAGATTAACAGCAGTGTCGCTATCAGCACCCCGAGAAGATAAGGACCTGTCAGGCCAAAAACCGGCGCAAGACTCAGAAGCAGTGCAACAGTTATCAGGTGGAGCAGTCTCGATATCCAGAGAGATTTGTTAATACCGAACCGGCTGGGTATTGAATAAAGACCGTATTTTTTATCAAAATCAATATCCTGCAAACCGTAAAGTACGTCAAAACCCGCGACCCAGAACATAACTGCGAAACACAGGGGCAGTATTTCAAAGTCAAAAGTTCCCCTGACCGCGATCCACGCGCCAAGCGGAGCAAGTGAAAGTGCGGTTCCCAGCACTATATGACTCAGCCATGTAAACCTTTTGGTGTATGAATAAGTAAAAAGAACAAGCAAAACCAGCGGAGAGACCTTGAAGCACAGGGGATTAAGCATATACGCGGCAATCAGAAGCACCGCGAATGCGGCAGATGTAAAAAGGAACGCCTCCCAGGTTTTCATGACTCCACGCGGAAGCTCCCTTTCTTTTGTTCTTGGATTAAGCGCGTCGATCTTTCTGTCTATGATCCTGTTCATTCCCATGGCGCCCGTCCGGCCTCCTACCATAGCGACTGTTATCCAGAATATCTGTGAGAAAGACGGTATACCTTCCGCGGCTATAAGAGCCGCTGTAAAAGCAAACGGAAGCGCGAAGACTGAGTGTGAAAACTTTATAAGTTTCAGGTAATCAGACACTTTTTTAATAAAAGGCATGGTTTTCTATTTTAATTTCACAACCCACGAAAAGCAACCATAGTCAGTGAACATAAGCAGGAGGGGTTTTAGGGTAACAGTATTAACCTTTCACTCATTCTCGGTCGATTCGACCTCCGAGACATTTTTACAATTAAAAGTGATAGATGAATCTTTTAAAAAATTAAACCGTTCAAAATTAATACTGCTGCCCTGTGATAGCTTGTTCGTTTTCTTTTTTGGGATTTGGAGCAGTAAGGAGTTTGAAATTTCATAATACGCAATGTTAAGATACTGAGCATTCCCGCAAGGAGATCAATTGATAATCGACAATCGACAATTGACAATATCAAGATGGCAGAAATAATCCCTTTTAAAGGCGTACTGTACAATCCTTCCAAGGTCGATGCCGGTACTGTAATGGCACCGCCTTACGACATAGTTACGCCTGAATTCAAAGAGACTCTGTATGCGAAAAACTCTCACAATATCATCCGGATCGACTTTGGAAAAGACAGCGACGGAGATAATGAGAATGAAAACCGGTACACACGTGCTTCTGATCATATTTCCGACTGGCTCAGGCAGGGAATTTTTTCATCCGATCCGGAAGCTTCATATTACTGCTATGAAATAACTTATGAAATAAACGGTGTTCATAAAAAGATAAGAGGGTTTCTGGGCGCGGTCAAAATTGAAGAGCTTGGGTCCGGCAAAATCCATCCCCATGAAATGACATATTCAAAGCCCAAGTCAGACAGGCTGAACATCCTGAGGTATTGCAAAGCAAATACAAGCCCGATATTCTCCCTTTACAGCAGCAAAGAAAAACTGGCCTCGCATATACTGGAAAACACGTCCGCAACAGCGCCTTTTATAGAAGCTAAGAACGGAGACGGGTTTGTACACCGCCTCTGGAGGATAACCGACGGCAAATCAATAGCAGAGATAAAAAATGAGATGGCAGATAAAGATGTTTTCATTGCGGACGGACATCACCGTTATGAAACGGCACTCGCATATAAAAAAGAGATGGAAGGCAAAGGGTCAGGCAAAACCGGGGACGAGCCGTCCAACTATGTTCTGATGTTTCTTGCAAACATGGAGGACGATGGACTGACCCTCCTGCCCACTCACCGCATTGTGGAGATAGACTCGGATGTCAATACAAAGGAAATACTCAGAAAATATTTTGATGTGCAGAAGGTCAGTTCAGATGGAACATCTGAAAAACAGTCAAGACAGGTGATGTTTGAAATGATGCAGAAAAAGACCCATACATTCGGTATGTTCCTTACAAACTCAAACACCTATTACACGTTGTCGTTTAACGGCTCAAGCCCTGAGACCGGAATGCCCGAGTGCCTGAGAAACCTTGATGTAACGGTTCTTCATAAACTGGTCTTTGAAAAACTCCTGAAAATAAGCCATTACGAATATGAAATGGCCCCTGATATTGCAGTGGAAAGGGCTAAAAAAGGTTCATTTGAGGCTGTTTTCTTCCTTAATTCCACACAAATCCGCGATGTCAAAGACGTAGCCCTTGCCGGAGAGAGAATGCCGCCCAAGTCAACTTATTTCTATCCAAAACTACTGACAGGAATGGTCATATACAAATTTTAGCGGTCTTTTTAATGAAACTCCGATATTTCAGCCTGTTTCAAATCCCCGGCCATTTAAACCTTTTTCATTTTTTTATGTCTAAATAAACAGATGGGTGATGACTTAAGTCTAATAGAAAGATATCTGGCCGGAGACGAGTACGCTGTTGAGGAGCTTGTGATGAAATATCAGCGCAGGATATATGCATTGACCTTCAGGATGACCGGAGATGTGGAAGATTCGAAAGACATGACTCAAAAGACATTCCTGCAGGCATTCAATAACATAAAGAGTTTCAGAAAACAATCGTCTTTTTACACATGGCTTTACAGAATCGCGACAAATACCTGCCTGAACCACCTGAATAAAAAAGGGGGCAGGACTTTAGAGCTTAATGAATCCCTGGCTGACAGCAATACAGGCGCCCTGCCTGCCTTGGTCAAGGAGGAAAGATCACGGCATTTAAGGGCTTCCCTGTCAAAACTGCCGGACAGGCAGAGAACGGCAATTACTCTCAGGGCTTATGAAGGACTTTCTTTAAAAGAAACGGCAGAAGTGATGAAATGCTCTGACGGAGCGGTTAAGGCCCATTACCATAACGGAATGAAAAAACTCAGAGACATCTTTAAGGAGAAAGGTTATGAAGTCAAATCATGACGAAATAAGGGAGAATCTCCCTGAATACATGCGGTCAGGAGATATCCCTGACAATGTGCAGGAGCACCTGAGTACATGCAGAGAGTGCCGTGAAGAGTTTTCCCTTCTTCAGGAACTCAATAAAATTCAGGTCCCTGAGCCTGACGGCCTGTTCTTTGAGACGCTTCCTCAAAAGATACGGGTGTCTGTCAGACAGAAAAAGAAAGGCTTTTTGTTCAGATTTGTGCCGGTGTTCACCCTGATCGCGCTGGTCGTTGTAGCCGGCTATATTTACCGTACAACAACCCCGCCTCTGACATATGAAGAGTTATTCACAGATCCGCTTGCTACCGAGGTGTTTGACCTCAGCGGGCTAAGCACCGAAGACATACAACCTATTGAAGGGGAATTCCCGGAGAACGAAATATATCTGGCAGAAGAAGAAACCCTTTACACTGAATTTGCCTCTTTAAGCATGAAGGAAATGGAAGCCTTCTATGAGGCACTTGGAAACGAACAGAATGGAGGTGTTTTATGAAAAAAGTGATATCAGTAATGGCGCTTGTAATGGGCTTAATGCTCTTTGCAGGAGAGGGGTTCAGCCAGCCGCCTGAAGACCGCGGCGGGCCGCCCTCAGAACAGCAGATGGAAAAGATAAGAAAAAGGGTGGAGACACTGAGGATGTGGAAGTTAACAGAGGTCCTTAACCTTGACGAGGCAACCGCATCAAGGTTTTTCCCGGTACTGAACGAATATGACAGGAAGAGGATGAATATCGCTCATAAAATGAGAAAAGACATGAAGGAGCTCAGAAAGTCCGTGGACACCGCTCCTGAATCTGAATTAAAAGACATTATTTCCAGGCTCAGAGACAACCACAGGAGACTCCAGAAGATCAATGACGATGAGATGAGCAGGCTCCAGGACATACTGCCTGTCAGGGACATGGGCAAACTGATAATTTTCAAGCAGGAATTTCAAAGGGATATGAAAAAGATAATTTCCGATGTCAGGGAAAAACAGAAAAGAGAGCTAAGAGAACAACGCAGGGAAGCACCGCCTGAATAATACGTTAGTTAACGGATATCTATACGCGGGCTTGTCCGCAGGTTACAGCAGAGAACTGTATCCGGGCACTTTTATTCGCCGGGTACAACTTTTAAAAATTTTCTCTTACCGACCTTGAGAAGGAATTCTTTTTCAGGAAGGTCCTTATCAGGGTCATCCCACTTTTTTCCGTCTATGCTCACACCTCCCTGCCTGATCAGCCTCATGGCCTCACTCGTACTTTTAACAAGGCCCCCGTCTTTCATCACCCTGGGAAGCCATATATCATTGTCCCCTGCTTTTAACCCAAAGACCGCGATATCATCAGGCAGTCCCTTTTCTCCGAATACATGTCCAAATTCTTCTCTGGCTTTTATTGAAGCATCTGTTCCATGATATCTTTCAACGATCTCCTGTGCAAGATCTTCCTTGGCTTTTTTCGGGTGTATACTGCCGTCTTTAATACCCGTTTCCAGTGTCTTAAGCCCATTAACTGAAACGCGGCTGAGCAGTTCATAGTACTTAAGCATCAATTCATCGCTGATTGACATTATCTTTCCGAACATATCCTTTGGTGTTTCTGTTATCCCTATGTAATTGCCCAGGCTCTTGCTCATCTTATCGACTCCGTCAGTACCTTCAAGCAAAGGCATCATGATGACAACCTGCTCTTCATTACCCATCTTTTTCTGCAGCGTTCTGCCCATCAGCAGATTGAACTTCTGGTCAGTCCCGCCAAGTTCTATGTCCGATTCCAGATATACGGAGTCATACGCCTGAATTAATGGATAATAAAACTCAATGATGCTGACTTCCTGCTGGTTTTCAAACCTCTTTTTGAAATCCTCCCTTTCAAGCATCCTTGCAACGGTCATATGAGAGCCGAGCTGTGCAAACTCAATTACACTCATCTTGCCGAGCCACTCGCTATTAAACACTATGCGGATCTTATCGGGATCCAGTACCTTGAACACCTGTTTCTTATAAGTTTCAGCGTTTTTCAGGACCTCATCCCTTGTCAGAGGTTTTCTTATCTCAGACCTTCCGGTCGGATCGCCTATCATGCCGGTAAAGTCTCCTATGATAAATATGATCTCATGGCCCAGGTCCTGGAACTGTCTCATTTTCTCAAGAAGGACTGTATGCCCTATGTGGATGTCAGGCGCAGTAGGGTCAAAACCCACTTTTATTTTCAGGGGTGTCTTTGTTTTGAAAGACCGCTCGAGTTTTTTCATGAGATCCTTCTCAGGGAGGATCTCGACTGCCCCTCTTTTGATTATTTCAAACTGTTCCGATGGTTTTAACATTGATTTTCCGCTGCCTGGTTTATCAAGATTGTACCTGAAATGTTGGATAAAATAACAGAGATAATATGTCAACCGTCCTGCACATTATGATATGTCTGGCATGTTCCACTGAATAAATCAATAAACAGGACTGTTGGTGACTGATTCCCGTACGACACAGTTAAAAAAAGACTTTGAGGAGCTACGTTTAAACCTTTAAATTGATCGGCTTAAACAAAATTTAATTATTCGTCGATTATGGGGATCAGGAGGCAGTTGGCCTGTTTATTCCCACCGTTCCAGAAGGTTATAAATTGAGGTTTTGCCAAATAAAAGTTAAAGTGCTTATTGAATCCCATAAGCACTTTAACACCGATCACTATATTAAAAGCACTTTGTGAACCCGCAATCCTTGCAGACCGCGCATCCGCTCTCCTGTGCCACTGCGCCTCCGCACTCAGGGCATGCACCGACAAGAAATGCTGATTTGCTGTGTTTGCCAGAGCCGTTTCCATTACCTTTCTTGCCGGTCAGTGAATATCTCTCTATTGACTGTGACAGAGCGTCAGAGCAGGAAGATATCTTGCCGCCGTTTGACCACGTCGGGCTGTGACAGGTAATTCCCTTGAGCTGTTTAATTATCTCGTCAGGTTCTATGTTGCTTCTGAAGGCAAGACTTATCAGCCTGCCGATGGCCTCTGCCTGGCTTGCCGCACACCCGCCCGCTTTGCCCATATGTGTGAAGAGCTCAAAGAGATTACCATTAGCGTCCTCATTAACGGTTACGTACAAGTGGCCGCAGCCGGTTTTCAAAAGTCTTGTCGTCCCTACAATAACATCAGGCCTCTTTCTGGGAACGATCTTTTGCATGGTCCCCTCTTCTTTCTCAGGTTCAGCCTTATTATTCCCGGTGGAAAGGACCTGTTCCTCCCTTGAACCGTCTCTGTAAACAGTAACGCCTTTACATCCAAGGCCGTACGCTAACAGATATACATCTTCAACCTCTTTTGGAGTAGCGTCATGCGGGAAATTAACTGTCTTGGAGACAGCGTTGTCAACATGTTTCTGAAAAGCGGCCTGCATTCTTATGTGGTCGATCGGAGATATATCATGCGCAGAGACAAAGACCTTCCTGACATCCTCGGGTATGCCGTCAATATTCTGTATGCTTCCCTCTTCAGCGATCTTTTCTATGAGCTCCCTGCTCCAGAAGCCTCTCTCCTTGGCTACCTTTTCAAAATAAGGGTTTACTTCGTACAGTTTCGTACCTTCAAGCACATTGCGCACATAGGACACAGCAAATAAAGGCTCTATACCGCTTGAACATTCCGCTATTATTGAGAGCGTCCCTGTAGGTGCAATAGTAGTTATAGTGGCATTTCTAAGCCTCATTTGATCTACCCCTTCGGAGTATCTACTTCGTTTATCGCTATATATGCTGTCAGCGAAATTGGGGAACACACCTCTTTCTTCAGACAGGATCATGGACTGTTTTCTTCCCTCTGTCTGAATGAACTTCATAACTTCTGTAGCAAGTATGGAAGCATCCTCTGACTGATAGGGAATTCCAAGGCGTATCAGCATATCCGCCCAGCCCATAATACCCAGTCCTATCTTCCGGTTCGCCTTTGTACTGTCCTCTATTTTTTTAAGAGGATACTTGTTGACATCAATAACATTATCAAGGAAGTGAACAGCCATGTGAACTGTTTTTCTGAGGGATTCCCAGTCCACACAGGGTCCGGAACCGGTACCTCCGGATTCTTCTACAAATCTGGCAAGGTTTATCGAACCCAGGTTGCATGATTCAAAAGGCAGAAGAGGTTGTTCACCGCACGGGTTCGTGCTCTCTATCTGTCCAACTGCCGGAGTGGGATTGGATCTATTGATCCTGTCAAGGAATATTATGCCGGGTTCTCCGTTTTTCCAGGCGTGATCCACTATTAATTTAAAAACTTCCTTTGCCTTAAGTCTTCTTACAATTTTGCCGTTATGAGGATTTATCAGGTCGTAATCCTCGTCCTTTTCAACTGCCTTTATAAATGCTTCTGTTATAGCTACTGAAAGATTAAAATTGTTCAGCTTATTGTTATTGTCTTTAGCTGTAATAAAATCAAGGATATCAGGATGGTCAACACGAAGCATGCCCATATTGGCACCCCTTCTTGTCCCGCCCTGTTTGATCGCTTCAGTAGCTGAATCAAAAA
>VAPA010484798.1_pt1 | contig 16824 bp, 14 predicted proteins | sample 3395041 | NCBI WGS metagenome assembly VAPA01 (sample SAMN08290432, study PRJNA428436) | hydrothermal vent metagenome | isolation source: Deep-sea hydrothermal vent chimney | place: Indian Ocean: Southwest Indian Ridge | depth 1973 m m
AAACGATTACATAGCCACCTTGGCCATGTGTCTCCCGAAGAGTATGAAAAACAGTATTTAACTGGAAGCTAGAAGTCTACAAAATTGGGGGAAGATCAGCTTTATGATGGCTTTCGAACTTCGAACACGGTAAGACGCTTTGAACGCATTCAGCTAATTCGTTACTTTGAGCTCCTTACTCAAGCTGAGCAAACAGCACTTGAAGCTAGTGTCGCATACTTAGATGTACAAAAATTTACCGAACTGGTGCAGCTTGCAGAAAACAACCTACAAGAACACCAATCGGTGTACCAACAAATTGAACAAAGTGTTGGGGCCGGTGTGGCACGTGCCGCTGACTTAGAACAAATTAGTGGTCGTTTATCACTTGCTCAATCAAATGTCATGACCGAATATGCGAACTTACATGATGTAAGCGCTCGCTATTTACGTATTGTTGGCGAACTGCCGACCAAAGGAGTTGTTAAAGCAAAACTCAGTGACGATGCTATCCCTATTTCTATCAATCAAGCACTGGATCTGGCTTATAAAAACAGCCCTAACTTTTATGCTTCTTTATACAATATTGAAGCGCAACAAGCTAACGCCGACTCACAACGCGCCGCTTTTCATCCTAATGTCGATTTATCAGCACGTTACGGTATGCAAGACCGAAACGAGCTGGGGTTAGATGAAACACAGTCTGAAGCACGTGTGGGCATTGATATTAGCTATAATCTCTACAGTGGTGGTCGTGATAGTGCTAACTTAGATCAAGCGTACCAAGAGGTTAATGTTGCGAAATACCAACGTGATCAAACCTGTATCGAAATAAGACAAAATCTTCAAGTGGCTTACAACAATGTACTCGTGCTGCAAAGTAAAATCCCTTCTTTAGAAAACCATAAAAATTCTTCTAATAAGGTAAAATTTGCGTATAAAGATCAGTTTGATATTGGTCAGCGCACCTTACTTGATGTACTTGACGCAGAGAACGAATCATTTCAGTCAAATAGAGCCTATACAGCGGCACTTTACGACCGTCAAACTGCGATCTTAACCATGCTTGCAGAGATGGGTAAGTTACTAGAAACATTGAATGTAAAATCTGACAAGTTCCCATCAATAAGTGAACTTACCGATGATCCAATTGCGCATAATGCTGAGTATGTTTGCCCTAAATACGATGTTGCAGCAACATTGGGACGACAAGCGTTTTTGCAAGAAAAAAAGAAGCAAGATAACGCGTATATGAGTGTGACTGCGATGCCAAGTTATTTGAACATTCCTGCCACACCAGCACCACAGGCACCCATAACAACCTTTGCTGATGATGACAATGATGGTATTGCAAATGAGCAAGATGACTGCCCATCGACCCCAGCATTTACAGAAGTCGATGACAGAGGTTGCACAAAATACCGCAGTAATACCAGTAATGTCGAAATTGGTATTCCTTTTCTCGCTGACTCCAGTGTGGTGCGCCCTGAATATATGCAAGAAATCGCCAGATTAGCTGAATTTTTAAAGGAGCACCCTACTAAGCATGTGGAAATTCAAGGGCATGCATCATTAGAAGGCCCTGCCCTTTACAATCGCAAGCTATCAGAAAAGCGCGCTTTCTCTGTCGCAGAGCTACTTATCCAGCAATATGGTATTGCGCCTAATCGCGTCACATCTTTAGGCTATGGAATAGATCAGCCAAGAATTAACGAAATTTCCGTTCGCGCAAATGCTGCAAATCGTCGCATAGAAGCTGTCATTACGGAGGCAGGCAATCGCTCAGCTACAGCACAAAATGGTTGGTCTTAGGCTAAGCAGTAAATTAATGTATGGATAGTGTATGCAAGAAAATGACGCACTCAACCATGGTGGTAGCCTTGTAGACTGCCTTGAGATTTTATGCCGTTATCATGATCGCGAATTTTCCCGAGAAACGTTATTAAGCGGCTTGCCTCTGGAAAATGGTTTATTAAATCCCTCCGGATTTTCACGTGCAGCGAAACGGATAGGCTTTAAAACCAAAGTTGTTCATAAAGCACTTTGCGATCTCAATGTGGCTTTATTACCCGCTGTATTAATCTTACAGAACAATCAAGCATGTGTTATCACTAAGCTGAACCTGACAGATAATACCGCACAAGTAATATACCCAGAATTAAGTGATTCTGCCGTCACAATAAGCCTTGATGAATTGAATGAAACAAGTTCAGGTATGATCATTTATGCACAACCTGAATTTGCCTTCGATGCACGCTCACCGGTACTGCAAAAGCTATCAAAAGATGGCTGGTTTTGGGGAGTGATAAAAGAATGCCGAACCCTTTATAAAGATGTCATTGTCTCCGCTATCGCACTTGGCGTACTTTCTATTGCTATGCCACTGTTTGTGATGAACGTCTACGACCGTGTTGTACCAAATCATGCGACAGAAACACTGTGGGTGTTAGCAATCGGTGTGCTGCTGGCTCTGACCGCAGATTTCATACTAAGACTGGTGCGCAGTTATTTTGTCGAGCTTGCCGCAAGTAGAATTGATGTAAAAGTGTCGGCGGTAATCATGGAGCGAGTTTTGGGTATGAAACTAAAGAATCGCCCTGCATCAGCCGGTTCCTTTGCGAGTAATATTCAGTCTTTCGAGGCCGTTCGCAGCTTTTTTAGCTCGATCACTTTAATTGCGCTCGTTGATCTTCCCTTCGTGCTTTTATTTCTTGTTGTTATTGCCATTATTGGGGTAGAGCTTAGCCTGCCAATTATCATCGGCGCAGTGCTTTTGCTGAGCTATGCATTAGCAGCACACAGAAAGCTTGAAAGCTTATCTGAGCAAACAATGAAAGCCAGTTCAATGCGAAATGCAGTCTTAGTAGAAAGTTTAACAAACATTGAAGATGTAAAAAGCTTTCACAGTGAATGTAAAACTCAATCTAATTGGGAAAAATCAACAATTTACATCGCTAGAGTTAATGCTCAAAGTCGGCTCATTTCATCTTCAATCAGCAATGCAGGCGCGTGGGTACAGCAATGTGTCGGTGTGGTGATCATGATGATTGGTGTGCATCTCATTATAGAAGGCGACTTAACCCAAGGCGGGCTAATTGCAGCCTATTTATTGTCGTCTCGAACTATGGCACCCATTAGCCAATCAGCGGCGGTACTTGCCCAGTTCCATCATGCAGCAATTGCTATGCATTCATTAAATGAAATAATGGAAAAAGAAGTCGAACGCCCCCCTGGTAAACACTGGCTAAGCCACCCTGTGTTACTCGGAGATATTGAGTTTAACGATGTGCGATTCAAATACTCAGATGAAAGCAATGAAGCGTTATGCGGTGTAAGTTTCAAAATAAAGGCAGGTGAAAAAGTCGCTATTTTAGGGCGTAATGGCTCAGGAAAAAGCACTGTAGAAAAACTTATTTTAGGTCTTTATGAACCCAATTCTGGATCAATTTTAATTGATAACAATGATATTCACCAAATTGACCCTGCAGAGCTTCGTCATAATATTGGGTATGTTCCCCAAACAATTTCACTATTCTTTGGCACCTTAAAAGACAATATAACGCTAAGTGCATGGCACGCAAAAGACGAGCAAATTTTATCTGCGTGCCAGCAAAGCCAGTTATTTGAGTTAATTAATTCACACCCTGACGGATTTGATATGCAAGTAGGTGAACAGGGTCGCCTACTCTCTGGTGGTCAACGCCAAGCGGTTGGGATCGCCAGAGCCTTACTAAACAATCCACCGATTTTATTAATGGATGAGCCTACCTCAGCACTGGATCATAATAGTGAATCTAAGATCATTAATAACATAAAACGTAGCTGCCAAGAAAAGACTCTGATTGTTGTTACACATAGAACATCACTGCTAGAGCTTGTTGATCGGGTCATCGTATTAGATAACGGTAAAGTTGTAGCCGATGGACCTAAATCCCAAGTTTTATCTGCTTTGTCGACTCATACGGTTGGAAAAGTATCATGAGTAAAAAAGACTTACCAATTGAACAACGCTCATTCGAACGTTTGAATAAAGCGATGGATAAGCAAAAAGCAAAGCGTCCATCTATATTTTCATATTTGTTTTCTCGTTGGTTATCACCGCCGAATACTCAAGATTGGGTTGTTGACGCGCAATGGGAGAAAATGCAACAACAGCCAGCCAGTGCCAGAGTATTATTGTATTTAATTTGCTTAACTATCGTCGCCTTACTTGTTTGGTCAGCGTTTGCCCACTTAGATGAAGTTGCACGTGGTGAAGGCAGAGTGATCCCCTCTCATAAACTACAAGTTGTACAATCATACGACGGTGGCATGGTAGAGCAAATTTTTGTTCGAGAAGGACAAATCGTCAATGCGGGTGATGTATTGGTGAAGATAGATCCAACTCGCTTTATCTCTTCATTTAGAGAAAACCAAGCAAAAATTTTATCTCTAACAGCGAAAGTTGAGCGACTTAAAGCGCTCACTAAAAAAAAGCCACTTGAGTTTACTCCCGACTTAATCGAAAAAGCGCCGGATGCCGTTGCACACGAACAAGCCATGTTTGAGAGCAGTAATCAAGAACTAACACAACAAGTTACAATCCATAAGCGCCAACTAGAGCAGCGTCGCCAAGACTATGCCGAAGCGAGAGCCGCACTGCAACAACACACTAACTCTCTCAGTTTAGCGAACAGAGAACTTTCTGTGACACGGCCATTACTTCGTTCAGGTGCCGTATCTGATATAGATATAATCCGTTTGGAGCGCCAAGTTGTAGAGCACACAGGTGAGATAAATCGAACAAAAGCAGCAATAAACCGAAGTTTATCGGCTATCAATGAAGCAAAAAATAAAGTGACTGAAGTAGAGCTTGCGATGATTAACCGTTGGAGTAATGAACTTTCAGAAGCACTCCTTCGCCTTGATGCCATTAAAGAAACAGAGTCAGGACTGGCAGATAAGGTTACGCAAACTGAGATCCGCTCCCCCGTCAATGGGACCGTTCAACGCTTATTAGTAAATACAGTTGGCGGCATTTTACAACCTGGTAGTGATGCTGTGGAAATTATTCCCTTAGATGACCAGCTCGTTGTTGAAGCGAAAATTTTACCAAAAGATATTGCGTTTTTGCAGCCAGGGCAAGAGGCTATGATCAAATTCAGTGCTTATGACTTTGCTATTTATGGTGGCCTTGAAGCTCAGGTAACCCACATCAGTGCTGATACTATCACCGATGATAGAGATAACACTTTTTATTTAGTGCAATTGAAAACGAACCGAAACCACTTTGCCGACAACCTAACGATTATCCCTGGCATGACAACTCAGGTCGATATTATTACCGGAAAAAAAACCGTGCTTGAGTATTTATTTAAACCCATTTTAAGAGCAACCTCATTAGCCATGACTGAGAGGTAAATTATGAATGCCCTTCACGCCAGTGTAATGGAGTAACTATGCGCAGGAGTGTTTTTATTACACAAGATGAACTTGTATCTCCACATTGGCAATCTGCATTTGCTGACTGTAGCGTACAAACATCAGCGCCTAAGAGGTTAATGGCCGATAGCCTAATTTGGCTACTTGCAGAGACACCTGATTGGCTCAATCTTCTGTCGAAACTCACTGAGCAAAGAATTCCTGTAATAGTGATGACAACTGAGCTTAATATTTCTCAACTATGTAAAGCATTAGAACATGGTGCTCGTGGCTATATAGAAGCCTATGCCAGTAAAGCAATTATTGAGCAAGTTGCTGAAACAGTGAGTAAAGGAGGTATTTGGCTACCTGGGCAACTGTTATCAAACTTAGTTGGGGTGCTGTCTAATCAGCAAATTCACTACCAACACAATTGCGATTTAACATGCCTAACAAATCGAGAAAAACAGGTCGTTGATGAAGTTGTCACGGGGGCAACAAACAAACAGGTCGCACAAAAGTTGAATATCACAGAGCGCACCGTAAAAGAACACATGAGTTCTATTTTCAATAAGCTACATGTGCGAGACCGCATGCAGTTAATGTTAGCGGTTAAAGGCCATTAATCTTTCTTGCCTTCAACCGCAACAAGCCCATCGAAGCCTAGCCCCTTCAGTATAGTTTGATCACTTGGGTTTTTAACCCCTTCTGCTACCACTTTAATGCCTAAAGAGTGCGCAAGTGAACACACACCGCGAAGAAAACTTTGGTTATCTTCATTAAAGCTTATGTTATGACAATAAACACTGTCTATTTTTATTAACTCTAAACCAAGCTCTTGGATTTTATTTAATTTAGTAAACTCAGCCCCCACACGCTTAAGCGCGACTTTAGCGCCAATGCTATGAACTTGTGAACAAAAGCTTCTAAACAAGGCAAACTCTTTAATTGCGAAATTTGCTCGCACCTCAAAGCATATACGCTTAGCAAGTGCAGGATACGCAGATAACCCTGTTAAAATGGACGCCACCGCCATATCATCTTGTAAAGTTTCAGCTGAAACTTCCATTCCTAAAAGCGTATCCCCTTGAATCTGGCCATACTCGTTAATCATTAGTTTCATTAAACTCCAATCAAGGCGAGCTAATAAATGCAAACGCTGAGCCCATTGAAAGTAAAAGCCAAAGCGATATTTTTCGCCTTCAATTAATAAACTTAAAGAAATTTGTTGCTGTATTAAGCGCTCATCAAAAGTTGTTACGGGAAATAACGCGATTTCTAATTGGTTTTCTTTCAGCGCAAACTCTAATCTTTCTCGCCAAGTATCAATATCATTATGGTTGTCTTGCGTTTGTTGTTTTTCATCTACATAAGCACAGCAACCTGGTTTTGCAACGGCAACCTTCAAACACTGGTCGACTCGTTTTAAAAGTGTGGCACGGGTGTCATCAACTTCAATGTGTGTACAACTGTGTGATACCGCAAGCTCTACTGATTTATGATCTGCAACAAGTTGCTCATGGGACTTTAAAATCTGCTCACTCAAGGCTGTGAGATTACTCACATCGCTAAATAACACTAAAAAATCAACATGGGACATACGTGCAATTTGGCTTTGCCTAAAGCTGTCTTCATTCGACTCTAAAAAAGAAACTAATGACTCTGAAAAACGACGTAAAAAGTCCACCATTTCAACGCGACCAACTTGCTCTGTTAATGTATCCAAATTTATCACTCTGAATAAAAAGAGCCCCCCATGTCCTTGTGAGTTTTCTAAAAAGGTATCAAGAGTTGCATTAAAGTATTCTCGATTAGCAAGGCCTGTTAAGTCATCGTGTTGACTTTTAAAACGAATTTCTTCTAAGCGACGATTATCTTCTTTAGTAATGCGATTAAAACGTGTCGACAACAAATTCATTGATGACACAAGCTTAGCAAACTCATAGGTGCGCGGTACTTTTGACTTTATAAAGCGTTTTTCACTTAATGCCACCGCTTGTTTCATTACATCATTGAGTGGACTTAGAATTTTAGATAGAAAATAAGCCCCTGCAATACAAGCCGCCACTGCAACAACTAAAAAACTAAAGAATAAATGTACAGCACTTTTCCACAGAGCATCTTGCGTATACTGGCTATGGCTTTCAACATACAAAGTACCAAATTGTTGCCAGCCATCACTCACTTGAGCAACACCCGGCGCAACCTCTAACTTATAAAAGTGCCTAAACCAACTCGGTGCGTTTAAAGTAAGCTCCCCCGTATAAAGGCGTTTAATTATTGTTTTACCTTGTGGGTCTTGTAACTCAATTCGGTGGTAATAACCGGTATCAAATGAGGCGGATACTAAAAGCTCTATTTCAACAGGGTCTTTACTCATTTGACTCAACATCAAGGCGAGTGAGTTGGCATTATCTATATTTTTCATTCGCAACTCAGTCGTAAAGTACTCTTTTGCAGAATTAGTACTGATCAACAAACTACTCACAAAACCAATAATGATTAATAACAAAATAGCAATCCATAGCTCTTGCTTTAAGGTAATGGTTTTATTTCGTTTGAGTCTAAATAGATTAAATACCTTCACCATCGCACTCCTTCTTTGCGTGATTGCTCTAATATATGACGCCACCGTGATAACCTAGCAGTAGGATCGGCCACACTCTTTGTTGAATTATTGGCCCACAAGCCTTTGCTGTTAAAGCTAAAAACAGGACTAAGATCGGTCCGCTTAGCAGCAGGCAATACCTTTACAATTAAACTATCTAAAATAAGTGGTTGTGCATTCGGGTGTGTAAAGTAGCCAAGCACCATATGCGCTTGTGTTTTTCGCGTACCAGGTAGTTGAGCTTTTACATAGATAAGCCGTAATTTATCGTCACTCACACCAAGTGCTCTGAGGCTTATATACTTGGCAATTGCGTAATCTTCACAATCACCTAATCCTTTACCAAGCGTCTCAAGAGGGGTCGCCCAATAGTCTTCTTGCTTCCATAATTGAATATCAGTTTGATAACGCAGACTACGGGCAAAAAACTCGTTAACAACAAGTACCTGTTGTTGTTCAGGTAAATTAGAAGCCTGCTGCAACATTCCTTGCCACTGCCTTGCAACAGTGACCCTATTGGCACCGAAACGCTGCTGCATCTGTTGAATAAAAGTGGTAAATTCAATAACTAAGCGATCAGCTATTGCAGAGTGACTTAAGCATAGAATAATGACAACGGTTAACCAGCAGGCATGAGTGCGCCAAGTTTGATTAAAGGCAATCGCATATGCTCTAAACAGCATAGACAATTCCTAAAAGGAGAAAAGCTTGGTTAAAATGATATGTTAATGCCATTATGCTTTTGTTAAAACTAACAGTCTTAAAAGCATAGCACCCAAGCTGCAACTATGAGAATTTAGTACTTAATAATAAGTCACTTTTTTTACTTCACGCGGTTTGATTTCGCCAATATATAAGTCATGTACTCGTTTCATGTCGAGTTGTAACTCTGTGGCGTAAGTGTCGCCCACCGCATACGTTTTAATGACCTGAGCACCTTTGATAACACCCTGCACTTTGCTTTGTAGCTGATCGTTATGTGCAATGCTGTTTTGTACCGTCGTCCCTGCGGAAATCTTTTGCCCATAAACCTGTTCAGCTAACTCACGATATGCTTCAAGTTTTGAGGCTTTAATTGCAAGTAAAGTTCGTTGTGATTTGTTATCACTCGGTTGAGCACTAATGGGTGCATAACCAACGGCTTTTAAAATCGGGTAGTCATCAGGCTCGATATAAGTGTACTCTACGTGTTTATCAAAAATACTACTGCAACCACTTAGTGCAATACAGGCAGCTAGGCCACAAACTAACATTGCTCGCATAACTTGTTTCCGTTAAAAACTCATTTTCTACAAATATGCACGTTTAGTGCCAATCTGGTACATTACTTGCTCGGTACTTGGTATCAATGAACAGTATCGCTAGGTATTTGCATGAAGTGTCTATTAAAAACGAGTTTATACAGCATGGGGCTGGCCTTTACTCTTGTTTTTTCTAACAATAGTTTAGCTCAATGGTTTGAATCTACAGGCCATGCAGTGATTAAAGATGGTGATACAAGTCAGGCCAAATCTGCCGCAATGAAAGATGCGATAACCCAAGCATTAGTGTTTTCAGGGGCGCGTGTTAGCTCTGTACAAACCTTAGTAGACGGAGTTTTGACGCAAGATCAGCTTAAAATTAGTAGCCATGGTGAGATCCAAAAAATTGAGCTTATTAGCGAAGATCGTCATAACGATACCTATGCAATTACACTTCGCTTAGATATTTTTCCAGAAGCTGAAGAATGCCCTGCAAATAAGTATGCTAAATTCATCGCAATAACACAAAGTCAGTTGGCTAACAGAGAGCAAGCGAGAATGGGCCAAATTTTTGACGTCAATAAAGCTATTAGTGAACAGCTTTATACTCGCTTAAGTAATACGCAAATGGCCGCAAAACCGACAGCATATTACAATGTGCCGTTGCGCGTGGACCATTTTTTCACCCAACAATATGACTACAGCGATGCATTACTCGAAGAGATAACCAGTCGTAGTAACTCACAATATGTATTACTCAGTCGTATCCGCGATTTATCGGTAAACCGTAAACTCAATAACGATTATGCATTTTGGCAAGATGATAGCTTTAAACGTGCTTATAAAGCCGATTATGTTTTATTTGATGGCACCACTTACGAAAAGCTATGGCAGAAAAGTTACCAAACTGAGGGAATTTGGCCATACAAAAAAACCGACATCATCGATGTGTATAGCGACCGCTTTTGGGAAACCGATTATGGTCAAGCCATCAGTGAGGTAAACCAAACCCTCACCTATGACTTACAAGCGGCTATGGCTTGTTTACCTACGCAAGGCAAAATTTTGCATATTGAAAATGGCAAATTAATAATCAACCTAGGTAAAGCGCATGGTTTACAGCAAGGGGAGTTATTAAATATTGCTCATCATAACTACATGACAGATGCGCAAGGTAATAAACTGCCACATAAGATCACCACCCTTAATCAAGTGAAAATTACCCAACTTTATCAGCAGTCCGCTGTTGCCATGAGTATTGATGAGCAGCCATTACCCAACATTCAAATAAACGATATTGTTGAATTAGCTGGTGGCGAGTAAATGTTGCTGTAACCCTTTATGAGCATTTAGCCAAGCGGCTAATTGCTCTACTCCCGCAATATGTGGGTAGTGCTTACGGGTTGCAATAACAACTTGTCGTTGTTGATTAGGTGTTATTGCCAAATAATTAATTCCCTCTCGCGTCGTGCAAGCAAGTTTGGGAACAAATGTAATACCATCGTCCATCGCGACCAAAGCAAGTAGGGTTTCGATACTATTGCCCTTGTATTGGTTTGAAACTTCAACCCCTGCCGAAAAGCAAAATTGCTCAGCTTGTTCTTTAAAGCAATGCCCTTCGTTTAACATAAGTAAGTCACAATCACTTAGCTGAGTAAGTGCAACTTTCTCTTTGTTAGCTAATGCATGCTGCTCAGATACAGCTACTAAAAAGTCTTCTTTGTATAATGCTGATACATGGTAATTAGCGAGGTCAGGCACATCAGCGACAATTGCAATATCGATTTCTCCGTTATCAAGGGCGATAAGTGTTTGCGCGGTTTGCATTTCAATAAATGAAAAATGAGTGTCGTTAAAAGCTTGTTTCATTGACGTGAGCAAGGTTGGCAATAAGTAAGGTGCAATAGTGGGAATAATACCTACGTTTATTTTGCCTTTAAGGGGATCATGGGAGCTTGCGGCAATTTCCTTCAATACTTGGGTTTGCTCAAGGATTACGTTAATTTGTTCAAGTAACCGTTGACCTTGTACAGTCACTGTCACTTGTTTAGTGGAGCGATCAAAAATAGTTACCCCAAGCTCTTGTTCAAGCTTTTTAACTTGACCACTCAAGGTTGGTTGGCTCACATAACAGGCATCAGCAGCCTTTCGAAAGTGCTTAAACTGAGCCACCGCTTTTGCATATTCCAAATCTTTTAAGTTCATAGTACTCACCAACAATCAATAGCTTTTAACTATCATAGTAATAAAAACAAACGATTGGAACTATTATCTATATAACCCCACAATAACACTCAACTAATCAAGAGGAATTAAAACTATGTTAAACAATATTGAAGGTCAAAAAGTCCCTAACGTTACATTCGCAACACGCATTGATGAGCAATGGCAATCACTGACCAGTGATGATATTTTCAAAGGTAAAACCGTTGTACTGTTTGCATTACCTGGCGCATTTACACCAACTTGTTCATCAACACACTTACCACGCTATAACGAACTTGCGCCGGTATTTAAGCAAAATGGTGTCGATGACATCGTTTGTATTTCGGTTAACGATACTTTTGTTATGAACGCATGGGCACAAAATCAAGAAGCGCAAAATATCACGCTACTACCCGATGGTAACGGCGAATTCACCGATGGTATGGGCATGCTAGTCGATAAAAATGATTTAGGCTTTGGTAAACGTAGCTGGCGTTATTCTATGCTAGTAAAAGACGGCGTTATCGAAAAAATGTTTATTGAGCCACAAAAGCCAGGTGACCCATTTGAGGTCTCTGATGCTGATACCATGCTTGAGTACATTAACCCAGCGCAGGTAAAACCAAAACCTGTTAGTCTTTTTACCAAGCCTAACTGCCCATATTGCACAAAGGCAAAAGCATTGTTAGAAAGTAAAGGCTATGTGTATGAGGAAATTATTTTAGGAAGAGACGCTTCGCTTACCAGCTTAAAAGCAATGTCTGGCCGCGAAACGGTACCACAAGTATTTATCGGTGGAGAGCACATTGGTGGCTCTGATGATTTAGAGAAACAATTCGCATAAGCAAACTGACACTAAGAGGGCTAACATATGGCTCTCTTAGTGCTTACACTTCCCCACAAACCACCTTAAAACGCCTTTAGCACCAAGCATATTCAACATTACTCCCATTTATATTCAATATACCTACATTTTTATTACTTGTTTATTACATAAATTCCAGAATAAATCTAAAATAGCCACCAGCTACATTCACAGTCTTTGTGATGAAATTAAAAATGAACTAAATGGAACATATAAATGAATAAACTAATGCTAGGATTTCTACTTTCCTTAGTGGGGTTTAGCGGCTATGCACAAGCTGAATCAGTCGGTGCCATTGACCTACTTACCCACCCTGTCGGCATCATCTGTGTCGTTATTTTTATCTTTGCCTATGTATTAGTTATTCTTGAAGAAAAAATCCATTTACGTAAATCAAAACCCGTGCTTGTCGCGGCAGGGATTATTTGGACACTCATTGCCTGGCAGTACAGCGCGCAAAATATGTCTGAGTTAAGTACCGATGCATTTCGTCATGCTTTACTCGAATTCTCTGAGTTAATGCTATTTTTATTAGTTGCGATGACTTATATCAATGCACTTGAAGAGCGAAGATTATTCGATAGCCTGCGTAGTTGGCTGGTAGTACGAGGTTTTAGCTACAAACAACTATTTTGGATAAGTGGCGTTTTGGCCTTTTGTATCTCTCCTGTGGCAGATAACTTAACAACCGCTTTGCTTTTATGTGCCGTGGTTATGAAGGTAGCCGCCGACGATAATCGTTTTATTGCTATGTCGTGTATTAATATCGTGATTGCTGCTAATGCTGGCGGTGCGTTTAGTCCCTTCGGCGATATTACCACTTTGATGGTTTGGCAGGCTGATGTCATAGAATTCACCGGATTTTTTGTATTATTTTTACCGGCATTAGTCAGCTATATTATTCCCGCGTTGGTCATGTCTTTTTTCATTAATAATAAACACCCTAAAACAGTGGATGATGAGGTTGAACTTAAGCGCGGTGCTATCCGCATTTTATGCTTATTTTTACTGACTATTTTAACTGCTGTCGTCCTAAAAACAGCCTTTGGCTTGCCGCCTGTTGTAGGTATGATGATGGGCCTTGGTTACTTACAATTTTTTGGCTATTTTCTTCGCGTTACTCTACCAGGCTCCCTTGCCAGAAAGCGTGCCATGGCTGAACGAGAAGGCGACAAAGAACGCCTCAGTCGCTTAGGTAATGTGGTTCCTTTTGATGTGTTTAGTCGCGTATCTCGTGCCGAGTGGGATACCTTATTATTCTTCTATGGCATCGTTATCTGTGTAGGCGGTTTAGGCTTTATAGGTTATTTAGCGCTCTTGTCTGACCTACTTTACACAAACTGGTCAGCAACAGGGGCAAATATCATCTTAGGGTTAATGTCTGCTGTTGTTGATAATATTCCTGTCATGTTTGCTGTGCTGCAAATGATGCCAGACATGTCTCATGGGCAATGGCTTTTAATTACCCTCACAGCAGGCATTGGCGGTAGTTTATTGTCTATTGGCTCTGCTGCAGGCGTTGCATTAATGGGCCAAGCAAGAGGTATTTACACCTTTAACAGTCATTTAAAATGGTCTCCGGTAATATTACTTGGCTACTTTGCTGGGGTTTTCACCCATTTATATTTAAACACGTCTTACTTTAACTAAGTTAACCAAGCCCTAAGCTATATGCCTAGGGCTTGTCTTAAAAACGAATAACAGCCGCGCTTACAGGTTTATCCGCCTATACATTCCCATGTCGTAATTTGTCATGTTTTTATCGCAAAAAGTAAAGATATCCTCAGGCTATTTCCCTTAATGTAGATCCTAAAGAGAAGACCCCTTCCCCGCCTAATTGAGGATACACATGATGAACAAAATGAATTCTGTTGCTATGCAAAATGGTCAACTACATGTAAAACAAATTGATATTCCAACACCAAGTGCAGGTCAAGTGCTCGTAAAGAGCTTGGCTTGCGGTATTTGTGGTTCTGATATTCATATTACTCGACACACAGCAGATGTATTCGATATCTATAAGAACCTAGGTATTATGGAACAGGAAGCAAGTAATGAGCAGGAAGTTTTACTCGGCCATGAATATGCCGCAGAAATTGTGAGCTACGGGCCAGAAACAAAAAAAGAGCTGGCCATAGGCACTCGCGTTACATCAGTCCCTATTTTACTCTCGGCTGGTGGTGCTGGGGTTGGCGTCACACCCGGTTTATACGGCGCTTATTCTGAGTACTTCATTGTTGATGAAGCCCTACTACTGCCTATTCCAGATGCTGTTCCTTCAGAAGCGGCAGCAATTACAGAGCCACTCGCTGTTGGCCTACATGCTGTAAATCGTGCGCAGATAAATACTGACGATGCTGCCATAGTCGTAGGCTGTGGTCCGATTGGCCTTGCCGCTATCGCCGCGCTAAAACTACAAGGCGTTAAGCATATTATTGCTTCTGATCCGCAAGAGAGCAAAAAACAAATTGCCCTTGAATTTGGCGCCACAGAATATGTTAACCCTATGGCTGATGACGAAGTAGCTAGAGCCACAGCACTTGCAGGTAGCAACAAAGTGGTTATTTTTGAATGCGCAGGTGTAAGCCGTTTATTAAACGACTACATTTTACGTGCTCCCGCAAAAGCAAAAATTGTTGTTACTGGCGTTCATACTGCCCCACTTAACGTTAACTTTGCCTACGCAACAGTAAAAGAGCTCGACCTTATTTTCTCTTATTACTATCAACCACAAGAATTTGCAGAATCACTTGAGAACATCGCTTCAGGTAAAATTGCATGGCAAAAAATGCGCACAGGAAAAGTGGGTATCGACGGCGTACAAGGGGCGTTTGATACCTTGTTCAAACCCAATGATCATATCAAAATCATCATTGAACCATGGCGTGCTGGTGCATTAGAAAGAGTAACAAACTAAGCCGCTTACTTTAAAAGCTATTCAAGCTGTTGATACTGCTTGAATAGTTTAAAGCCATACCGTCATAAGGTTTCTCACTAAACATAACGACAAACTAAGCGAGTTGCCTACATTCAGTTTTATCACCCTTTACCGAGATGCTACACGGTGTTTTTTGGTTTGTTTTTAACCAAGCTCGGTGTTACCCTAATCGAAACGGATTTTAACTTATTGATAAATGGAATTATCGCATGACTCTCCAATTAGCAGAGTATGAAATTAGTAAAGTCCCCTTGTATGCTCACTTTTTTAAAACCCTAACAATCGGGTTCATGATCACGTTTTTATCTTCCTGTACAGAGGTAAAAAAAGAGAGCCTGCAATTTACCTGATACCAGAAGAATACGTAGGGTCTTTATATATTGTATTCAACGCATCAAATGGTAAACCTCCCAAATATGAAGGTGATTCTCGGGTATACGATATTCCTCCATCTGGTGTATTTGTGACACAGATGGATGCGAATGAAGGTTGGATAGAAAGTGATAAAATTCAGTTTTTTTCTGTAAGTACTAATGGCGATAGAAAACCAATTAGTGAAGTATCAGAAAGTACCTCTGACAACAAAAGAGCTGTGTACTTTGCAGGTTTAGGTTACTCTGGCCCTGTTTACGGGTGTAAGATATTGAACCAAAACTTTATTGTTGGTGTAAAATAAGAGCGAATTAATGAAGATATACTTTTAACTATATATGAAGCCATCAAAGTTAAAAACATTGATAAAAAACTATTCGAAGATATGTGTTAGGCTTATTTATTGCTATTTTTTCTGAGCTTTGATTTTACTCTAATGGCCTCCAAAGAGAGGCTACAGGAATGTAATCATTGATTTAATTGGTAGCCCCTACAGGAATCGAACCTGTAACTGCCCCTTAGGAGGGGGCCGTTATATCCATTTAACTAAGAGGCCACTTAGCTAAGAAAATTATAACGGGCTAACCCTTTTATAATCAAGCCTTTAGTTTTGGCTAATTTTATTTGATACTGGCGGTTTGGATTGATTCATTTTGCAGCACAAAATAAGGGATGACTTTTTGTGCGCTTGCAGTGACTTGTTTTGAATTTAAGTTTATCACTCTGGCATTCACTTCTACGCCGGTGTTACGGTAGATCAAGGTGCCCGACAGTACATGACTGGCAATTTGACGCTCTGCTAGCTCTTCCACTTTACGTGTCATGACAAAATCGCCACGAGGAGTCACTTTAATCACATCCATCGCTTTAAAATCAACCACACCAAAACCGAACTTTTGTAACTGATACATCATCGATTCTGCAATCTGGTTACCAAGCTGAGAGCTTGTATCAAGGCTGGCATCTAATTCAACGAATGTGGTAATTGCGATACCAAGCTCAGCCTCTTGTTGCATTGTATCAACTAACTCTAATGCCATTTGCTCAACATAGTTAACGAGTGTTTTATGATGTTGATACGGCACGAATAGTCTATAGTTCGTATTGACTTGCTGCGCTTGGTTTTGTTGCTCTTGCAATAAAGCAGCATAATCTATTTGTGTTGTTGAAGTGTTCGCTTTTGGCTCTGGCTGTGGCTGCTGTGCAAGCATTTCAC
>VAPA010055268.1_pt1 | contig 16759 bp, 29 predicted proteins | sample 3395041 | NCBI WGS metagenome assembly VAPA01 (sample SAMN08290432, study PRJNA428436) | hydrothermal vent metagenome | isolation source: Deep-sea hydrothermal vent chimney | place: Indian Ocean: Southwest Indian Ridge | depth 1973 m m
ATAAGAGAGGGAGGAAGGACAGTAGGGGCAGGTGTTGTTACAGAGATTATAGAATAATTAACTAAAAACAGATTAAAACTAAAATGAAAAGTAAGGATAAATGAGCGAGAAAATAAGGATAAATTTAAGGGCATACGATTACAGACTGCTTGATCAGTCTGTAAAGGAGATAGTTGAGACTGCTAAACGTACAGGTGCACGAGTATCAGGTCCTGTGCCGTTACCGACAAAAATACATAAGATAACCATCCTTAGATCTCCTCATGTTGATAAGAAATCAAGAGAGCAATTTGAGATAAGAACACATAAAAGACTAATAGATATACACGAAGCAACACCTCAGACAGTTGATGCCCTTATGAAGCTTGATCTGGCTGCAGGAGTTGATGTGGACATAAAGTTATGAAAAGCATTCTTGGCAAAAAGATTGGTATGACGCAAATATTTTCAGAGGATGGCCGTATGATACCTGTTACGGTTATTGAGGCCGGACCATGTAAGGTTGTCCAGTTAAAGAAAGAAGAGAAGGATGGTTACAGGGCTTTTCAGTTTGGTTTCGATGAGATTAAAAAAGTGAAAAATGTTTCAAAGGGAATGTTGGGACACTTTAAAAAAGCCTCTCTACCTGCGTATCGTTTTTTAAGAGAGGTACAGATAGATGAGCTTGAATTGGATGTTGGCAGCGATGTTATTATCGATATATTTAATAAAGGAGATATTATCTCTGTTTCAGGCACATCAAAGGGAAAGGGTTTTCAGGGAGTCATGAAAAGGCATAATTATAAAGGCGGTCCCAAGTCACACGGTTCCATGTTTAAAAGGGCGCCTGGTTCTATAGGACAGAGTTCTTATCCATCAAGAGTGTGGAAGAATAAAGGTATGCCTGGACATATGGGATCTGAAAAGGTAACAACAAAAAATCTCGAAGTCATTGAAATCAAAAAAGATCAGAATCTTCTGCTTGTTAAGGGTTCTGTCCCAGGGGCCAATGGAGGTTATCTGGTAATAAAGTCTGATTCAGCTGTCAGAATGGAGAAAGATAAATAATGCTTCAGGTTGACATCCTAAATAAAGAAAATAAGCCGGTTGGCAAGGTTGACCTGCCATCTGACATATTTGGTGTTGAGGTCAAAAAAGGACTGCTGCATGAAGTAGTGCGTAACCATCTTGCCAATAAAAGGCAGGGGAATGCGGTTACAAAAACCAGGGGTCTTATAAGCGGTGGAGGCAGGAAACCTTATAAACAAAAGGGGACAGGAAGAGCAAGGGCTGGAAGCAATCGTTCACCACTGTGGACCGGCGGAGGAACAACATTTGGGCCTCTTCGCAGGGACTATTCCTACAGGCTGCCAAAGAAGGTAAAATGGGCAGCTCTCGGATCAGCTCTCTCTGCCAAATTATCTGACAGCGAAGTAGTGGTTGTTGAGGATTTACCCATAACAAAGCCAAAGACCAGGGAACTGGTTTCTATCCTTAAGGGATTGGGGCTTAATAATGTACTGATAATTTTGCCCGAAAACAATAAAGATATTAGACTTGCAGCCAGAAATATTCCCAATGTGGATGTTGCAGTTGTAAGTATGCTGAATGTATATGAAATCCTTTCTCATGAAAAACTTCTTATGACTAAAAATGCTGTAGAGCGCATGAAAGAGGTCTATCTGGGATGAAAAGTGTATATAATGTGCTTGAATCTCCACTTCTGACAGAGAAGGGCGCAATGCTTAAGGAAAAGGACAATAAGGTGATGTTTAAAGTAGCTGTTGACTCTAACAAAATAGAGATAAAGAAAGCTGTCGAGGAGATATTTAAAGTAAAAGTGGAACGTGTAGCAACAATAAACTATAGAGGGAAAATAAAACGCATGGGGAAAAACGAAGGCAAGAGGTCTAACTGGAAGAAAGCCATAGTTACCCTTAAAAAAGGCGAAAAACTGGATTTCATTGAAGGTGTATAAATGCCTATAAAAAAATATAAACCAACAAGTCCGGGTTCACGTTTTAAAAGTGGTTTTGATTTTTCAGAAATAACAACCTCAAAACCATTTAAAGCGCTTTTGCGGCCGCTTAAAAAGAGCGGGGGCAGGAACAATTCCGGGCGCATTACTGTATGGCACAGAGGAGGCGGACACAAAAGGGCATACAGGCTTATTGATTTCAAACGTGATAAAACCGGTATCCCCTCTGTTGTTGAGACTATAGAATATGATCCTAACAGATCTGCAAGGATAGCTTTGCTTAAATATGCAGATGGTGAAAGAAGATATATTCTTGCTCCTGTAGGTGTTAATGTCGGGGACTCTCTTTTTGCAGGCCCTGATGTTGAGATAAAGAATGGTAATTCCATGCCGGTTGAGAATATCCCTCTGGGCACATTAATTCACAATGTTGAACTTTGGCCCGGCCAGGGCGGCAAGTTTGCCAGAAGTGCCGGCAGCTATGTACAGCTAATTGCAAAAGAAGAGAAAACCTGTCAGATTAAGCTTTCTTCAGGAGAGGTCAGACGGGTACCTTCAAAGTGTATGGCTACAATAGGCCAGGTAGGAAATGTTGAAAGTGAAAACATATCTCTTGGTAAAGCAGGCAGGAAGCGGTGGCTCGGCAGGAGGCCGATTGTAAGAGGTGTCGTGATGAATCCAGTAGATCATCCTCTTGGCGGTGGTGAAGGTAAGAGTTCGGGCGGAAGGCCGCCGGTTTCTCCCTGGGGCAGGCCTGAAGGTATAAAGACAAGAAAAAACAAGGTAACGGACAGGTTTATAATCAGACGAAGGAAGCAGAAAAAATAACATCCAATTAAACTGTAACAGGAGAAACTTTGCCTAGATCTTTAAAAAAAGGACCATACGTAGATAAAAAGCTTGCAAAACGTATCCATGTTATGGAGGAAACCGGTGAAAAAAGGATCCTGAAGACATGGGCAAGAAGGTCTACAATAATTCCGGAGTTTATCGGTTATACCTTTGCAGTTCATAACGGCAAGAAATTTATACCTGTTTATATAACTGAAAATATGGTCGGTCATAAACTTGGAGAATTTTCTCTCACACGGACGTTCAAGGCGCATTCTGGAGTTAAAAAGGTAGATGCCGGCCTGAAAAAGAAGGCAAAATAAAAAAAGAGAGCATAATTAAAGAACAATTAAAAGGTATTTTTAATGGAATCAAAGATCGAATCAAAGGCAGTACTTAAATATACGCGGGTTTCACCACGAAAAGTGAGAAGAATTGCTGATCTGATCAAGGGAAAGAAAGCCGGTGATGCTCTGATAAGCCTGAAGTTTCTTCCGCACAGTTCTGCCAAGATAGTAGAAAAGGTGCTGAAATCGGCGATTGCAAATGCTGAGCAGAAGAAAGTAGCTGATCCGGAATCCATGAAGATAGTGACCGCTATTGTTGATCAAGGTCCTACCATGAAAAGGATGATGCCCAGAGCAATGGGAAGAGCCGACGTTATAAAGAAAAGAACAAGCCATATAAAAATGGTTCTGGGAGAGTGAAAAATAATATTTTTTAATTTTTAGGGGGTAAATTTTGGGCCAAAAAACAAATCCAATCGGGTTCAGGCTGGGAATAATTAAGACCTGGGAATCAAGGTGGTTTGCTAAAAAGGATTACGCGGTGTTTCTGCATGAGGATTTGAATATACGAAAGCGGATAAAAGATAATCTTTTTCATGCTGGTATAGCTAAAATTGAAATAGAAAGAGCAGGTCAAAAAATAAGGGTAGTTATAAATACTGCCAGACCGGGAATTATTATCGGGAAAAAGGGCTCAGAGGTCGATAAACTTAAAAAAGATTTAGAACAATTTACGGGAAAACAGATAAGTATAGATATAAAAGAGATAAGAAAACCTGAAGTCAATGCTCAACTTGTAGCAGAAAACATAGCGCTTCAGCTGGAAAAAAGGGTAGCGTTCAGGAAGGCCATGAAAAAGTCTGTTGCATCTGCCAGGCGGTTTGGCGCACTGGGTATTAAAGTTGCCTGTGCCGGCAGACTCGCAGGCTCTGAAATTGCCAGGACAGAATGGTACAGGGAAGGAAGAGTTCCGTTGCACACTTTCCGCTCCGACATTGATTATGGTCTTACAGAAGCCAAAACAACATATGGAAAAATTGGGATTAAAGTCTGGATATACAAAGGTGACATTTTACCTGAAATACAACCTCCCCAATTAAGTGAGAATGAAACAGTAACTTAATGTTTTTAGTTTTCTGCCTGGCGTCTGGTTGCTTTGCTAAGTCGGTTTAACTAATAACTAAAAGCGAAATTCAAGGAATTATATTATGTTAATGCCAAAGAAAGTTAAATTCAGAAAAATGATGAAGGGTCGTATGAACGGAAAGGCTTACAGAGGGGCTGACGTCTCTTTTGGTGAGTACGGATTAAAGGCATTGGAGCCCGGCTGGGTTTCAAACCGGCAGATAGAAGCCGCAAGAATTGCCATAACCAGGCATGTTAAGAGAGGTTGTAAAGTATGGATCAGGATATTCCCTGATAAACCCCTTACAAAAAAACCTGCTGAAACGAGAATGGGAAAAGGGAAAGGGGCCCCTGAATCCTGGGTTGCTGTTGTGAAGGCAGGCAGAGTACTTTATGAAATGTCCGGAGTAACCGAGCATGTGGCCAGAGAAGCGCTTCGTCTCGCTTCGCACAAGCTTCCTGTGTCTACTCGTTTTATTAAAAGAGGTGAAATTACATGAAAAAAACCTCTGACCTAAGGACAATGACAAGCGAAGAACTGAAGCAGGAAGAATTAAACCTCAGGAAAGAGCTGTTTAATTTAAGGTTCCAGAGGTCTACAGGTGAAATCGAGAACCCTATGATGATAAGGCAGGTTAGAAAGCATATAGCAAGGGTTTTAACGGTATTGACAGAAAAATCAAAAGCCGTCACAGGCGAGCCCTCGCCTCGGAGCGAAGCAACGGGTCGCTGAAGCGGGTTAAAAGTTAAAAACCATAAGGTAAGGATAAAATGCCCAAGAAAATTCATACAGGTGAAGTAATAAGCAATAAAATGGATAAAACAATTGTAGTGGCTGTTAAAAGAGTAACACAACATCCGGTATATAAAAAGATTATAAGGAAAACTACAAAGTTCAAGGCTCATGATGAAGAGAACAGGTGTAAGATTGGCGATAAGGTTTCAATTATCGAATCAAGACCTCTTAGTAAGGACAAAAGATGGAGAGTCCTAAATATTGTTGAAAGGTAAAACGAATGATTCAGGTTCAAAGCGTATTGGCAGTTGCGGACAACTCAGGAGCAAAAAAAGTTCAGTGTATCAAGGTCCTGGGGGGTTCCTACAGGAGATACGCAGGCATAGGTGATATAGTGGTTGTCAGTGTTAAAGAGGCATTGCCTGAAGGCAACGTAAAAAAAGGCACTGTTGCAAAAGGTATAGTTGTAAGGACAAAAAAAGAAACACGGCGGCCTGATGGCTCCTATATAAGGTTTGATCAGAACGCAGTAGTCCTTATAAATGCAGAAGGTGATCCGATCGGGACAAGGATATTCGGGCCGGTAGCAAGGGAACTTCGGTGGAAAGAATACATGAAGATAGTTTCTCTTGCGCCAGAGGTTCTATAAGGAGAGGGCTTAAATGGGACTAAGCTTAAAGAAAAACGATACAGTGTTTGTAATTTCCGGAGATGAAAAAGGTAAAAAGGGAAGAGTGCTTGCTGTTTACCCCAAAAAAGAAGCCCTGATAGTAGAAAGACTAAATATGATAAAAAGACATATGAAGCCAAGTAAGAAGTATTCTCAGGGTGGAATAATAGAGAAAGAAGCACCTTTACGCATATCGAATGTTATGCTTGTCTGTACTAAATGCGACAAGCCTACGAGAATAGGCCAGAAGATACTAGAGAGCGGTTTAAAAGTAAGAGTATGCAGGAAGTGTGAAGAGGTTATAGATTAAGATGACCAGACTTAAAGAAAAATACATGAAAGAAATAGTACCTGCGCTTATGAAGGAATTCTCATATAAGAATATTATGCAGGTACCAAAGTTAAAAAATATAGTTGTTAATGCTGGAATGGGTGAGGCAATTCAGAACATAAAACTGCTGGATTCCGCGGTGAAAGAGGTCGCTACGATTGCAGGACAAAAAGCTGTTATCACAAGGGCAAAAAAATCTATAGCCGGGTTCAAACTAAGAAAAGATATGCCAATAGGTTGTAAGGTTACCTTAAGAGGCGATATGATGTATGAGTTCCTTGACAAATTTATCAGTATGGCTTTACCCCGCATAAGGGATTTTAGAGGTATCTCTCCTGAATCTTTTGACGGTAGAGGAAACTATGCTTTAGGTATTAAAGAACAGATCATATTCCCTGAGATCAATCAGGACAAGATTGCCAGCACCTATGGAATGGACATAATCATTGTAACTTCAGCAAAAACGAATAAAGAGGGCAAAGTCCTGTTAAAGCATCTGGGAATGCCTTTTAGAAATTAACAATTGATAATTGACAATTGAAAATTTAAAAAGGAATATTTTATGGCAAAAAAATGTTTAATGGAAAAAGTAAAGAGGGTGCCGAAGTTTAAGGTAAGGATGTATAACAGATGCCCGCGTTGCGGCAGGCCAAGGGGTTACCTTAGGAAATTCGGTATGTGCAGAATATGTTTCAGGCAACTGGCTTTAATGGGACAGATCCCCGGAGTCGTAAAATCAAGCTGGTAGAGGGTTAAAAATTATGATGACAGATCCAATTGCAGATATGTTGACGAGAATCAGAAATGCCAACATGGTAAGGACGGATAAGGTAGATATACCTGCCTCCAAATTAAAGATTGAAATGACAAAAATCCTTAAAGAAAAAGGCTTTATTAAGGGATACAAAGTACTGAAGGATAAAAAACAGGGTATCCTGAGAATATCATTGAAGTACACGGATGAAGGAGAGAGAATCATATCGGGACTTACTAAAATCAGTAAACCTGGCAGGAGAGTCTATGTAGGCAAGGAAGAAATCCCCAGGGTTATGGGTGGCTATGGAACAGCTATCCTCTCAACGTCAAAGGGTGTTTTTAGCGATGAAACATGCAAAAATGAAGGTGTTGGCGGAGAGGTTTTGTGTTATATATGGTGAGAATATCACAGATGATCGCTGATTTATTACAGATGATCACAGATGTATCTGCGGTAATCTGTATCTTCTTATCTGTGCTAATCTGTGTTACTTAAGGGAGTTGTGATGTCAAGAATTGGGAAATTGCCAATAAATTTACCTAAAGGTGTGGATGTCAAGATTAATGGTAATGAAATTACTGTTAAAGGTTCCAAAGGTGAGCTTAAATGGAACTTTATACCAGATATGAAGATAATCGTTAAGGACGGTAATATTGCTGTAGAAAGACCCTCTGATACTAAACAGATGAAATCATTGCATGGCCTGACAAGGAATATCATTATGAACATGGTAAAAGGCGTCAGTGATGGATATCAAAGAGTTTTGGATATATCAGGTGTCGGGTATAAAGCACTGGTTAAAGGCAAAAATTTGGACATTGCCGTTGGATATTCCCATCCTATTGATTTTCCGCTTCCTGAAGGTATAACTGCGGAAGTAGATGCAAAGAAAACGCAAATAACACTTAAAGGCATTGATAAGCAGTTAATAGGTCAGGTGGCAGCTGATATAAGGTCATTGAGACCACCTGATGTTTACAAGAAAAAAGGTATTCGTTATGCAGGGGAAACTATTAAACTTAAGGCTGGCAAGGCAGGGAAGAAATAGTTTTCAGATATTAATTTTCCGTAATAGCGAGATTCAATAACAACTGTTTTTGGAGGAACTTTTGAGTACTAAAAAAAGAAACGCCAGATATAAAAGACATAGAAGAATAAGAAAAAAAATCAGCGGCACTTCTGAAAAACCCAGGCTCAATGTATTTAAGAGTCTGAAGCATATATATGCCCAGATAATAGATGATTCAGCAAATAGCACACTTGTTTTTGTTGCCAGTATAGATAAGGAATTAAAGGGAAAGCTGAGAACGGGCGGTAATATTGAGGCAGCAAGGAATGTCGGCAGCCTGGTTGCAAAAAGAGCACTGAAAAAGGGTATAAAAAAAGTTGCTTTTGATAGAGGCGGGTATCCTTATCATGGCAGGCTGAAAGCACTTGCTGATGCATCAAGAGAAGCGGGACTGGAGTTTTAAAAACACACCTGCCTGTCGGCAGGCAGGGATTAGCACAGATTAAATAATGCAGATGGGCACAGATAAAATCAGCGATCATCAGTAAATATCAGTGATTATCTGTGGTAACTATTAGGAGGAGGTAAAGTGGGCAGGATTGATCCTGAAAGTCTTAGTCTGAAGGATAAGGTCGTATATATAAACAGAGTTGCAAAGGTTGTTAAAGGCGGACGCCGGTTTTCTTTTACTGCTCTTGTTGTTGTGGGAGATGGTAACGGCTATGTAGGTATAGGCAAGGGTAAAGCTAAAGAAGTGCCCGAGGCTATAAAAAAAGCTGTTCAACAGGCAAAAGCAAGCCTGGTAAAAGTCCCTTTAAAGGATGGCTCAATAACGCATCAGATAACCGGCTGTTACGGTGCCGGTAAAGTTGTTATGAAGCCTGCAACCGAAGGGATAGGTATTATAGCCGGTGGTCCTGTAAGGGCCATTATGGAGGTTGTAGGAATACATAATATTGTTGCAAAGTCACTTGGTACACATAATGCTTTCAATACTGTAAGGGCAACTCTTGACGGTTTATGCAAACTTAAAGATTCGGCAAGTGTTTTAAAAAGGACCGGGAAAACCGGGGAAGAGTAATAATTTTAATGAAAATAAAAGTAACATTAAAACGAAGCTCTATTGGCAGAATTAAAAAACATAGATTGATACTTAAGTCCCTTGGATTAAGAAAGATCAATCAAAGTGTTATCCATAATGATGTGCCCTCGGTCAGGGGGATGACCAATAAAGTCTCTTATATGGTTGAAGTGGTCGAATTAAGCCCGCAGAAGGCAAAAAAACTTGCTGAAAAGCAGGCTGGAAATTAAAAAATTGCTGATGATTTATAGAGAGGTAATAAATGAAATTATCTGATTTATCGCCAACCCCCGGGAGTAAGAGGAAAACAAAGAGAGTGGGGAGGGGCCCTGGTTCCGGTCATGGCAAGACGTCATGCAGAGGCCATAAAGGGCAAAAATCAAGGTCCGGGGGAGGAACCAGGATTGGTTTTGAAGGCGGACAAATGCCTCTTCAGAGAAGACTCCCTAAAAGGGGTTTTAAGAATATATTTTCAAAACATTACTCAATTGTAAATCTTAAAGTCCTGAGCAGTGCTGCCGTTGAGACAATAACCCCTGAGATAATGCTTGAAAAGGGTCTTATAAAGAGTATTAAGGTCAGAGTTAAGATATTAGGGCAAGGGGAAATTAAAAAACCCCTTACAGTTAAGGCCCATGCTTTTAGCGCTTCTGCCAAAGAAAAAATAATCAAGACAGGCGGTAGCGTGGAAATAATACAGAGCCTGCATGTCGGTTCGCTTCGCAGAACCAAGGAGAGCAGGCAAGATGCAGTATCCAGTAAAGGTGCGATATCTCAACAGGACACTGAGTCCAAGACCCGGGATAAATGAATCTTTTAGTTTTAACTTCTAACTTTTAACTTATCGCCTTTTGAGAAGCTTGTTTGCATCGTTGGATTGTATCGCCAACAGCGGACGAAGCTGAAGGGGCGGCAGGCGGTTAACCTTCATATATTTATGAGTATTGTTACCAGTTTCCAGAATATTTTTAAAATTCCAGAACTTAAGAAAAGGGTGATTTTCACCTTTGCTCTTCTGGCTGTTTACAGAATAGGCACTCACATCCCTACGCCTGGTATTAATGGCGAAGAATTAAGCAAGTTTTTAATGGAGAGGGGTGGTGCGCTTATGGGCTTTTTTGACATGTTCACCGGTGGTGCGCTCTCCAGAGTAACAATTTTTGCTCTTGGCATAATGCCATATATAAGTGCTTCGATTATTCTGCAGCTTTTAACCGTTGTTATACCAACACTTGCACGACTTGCCAAAGAAGGTGAAAGAGGCAGGAAGAAAATTACACAGTATACCAGGTATGGAACTGTTCTTATAAGTGCAATCCAGTCTTTTGGTATAGCTGCAGGGATTGAAGGTATGGGGCAGGGCGCTTTTGTACAGAATCCCGGATGGCCTTTCAGGCTTATGACAATGATCACTCTGACCTCTGGTACTGCATTTATCATGTGGCTGGGTGAGCAGATAACAGAACGTGGAATTGGTAACGGTATATCCCTTATAATCTTTGCCGGTATAGTAGCCAGGTTCCCACTTGCTGTAATAGATACAATAAGACTTGTCAGGATCCAGGAAATGCACCTTGTTCTTTTGATAGGGCTGTTAGTTATGATGGTGGTTGTTATCAGCATTATTATTTTTGTAGAACGGGGGCAGAGAAAAATACCCGTTCAGTATGCAAAAAGAATTGTCGGCAGAAAAATGTACGGGGGACAAAGTACTCATTTACCGCTAAAGGTTAATACAGCGGGTGTTATACCTCCCATTTTTGCCTCTTCAGTAATAATGTTTCCTGCAACAATTGCCGGTTTTATAGACATACCATGGGTTAAGGCTATGTCAGGTTATCTTACGCCTGGAACCATTGTCTACTCAATGATATATGTGAGCATGGTCTTCTTCTTCTGTTACTTTTATACAGCCATAATCTTTAATCCTGTTGATATTGCAGATAACCTGAAAAAATATGGTGGTTTTATCCCCGGTGTAAGACCCGGGCAAAAAACGTCTGAATATATCTATAGAGTTCTTGCCAGGATTACTTTTGGAGGTGCAATATATCTCTCAGTAATATGTATTTTACCGGATATACTGAGAGGTTATTTTAATGTACCCTTCTACTTTGGAGGCACATCACTTCTTATAGTAGTCGGTGTAGCCCTTGATACTATTTCTCAGATAGAATCACATCTGGTAACACGTTCTTACGAGGGCTTTCTTAAAAAAGGCAAGATACGAAGAAGAGGCTAATTAGAGGATTAAATCCAAAATTAGAAATCCTAAATACTAAACAAATTCGAAATTCCAAACCGGGGTCTCAAATTTAGAGTTTAGAGCTTAGGATTTAGGATTTGTTTTATCGTTGATAGTTCTTAAATCACAGGATGAGATTAAAAGAATAGCTGATGCATGCAGGATTGTTGCTGAGGCTCTGGAAAGCATAAAAAAAATCATTACTCCCGGGATAAATACCTTTGAACTTGACAAGAGAGTAGAATCCTTTATTGTCTCAAAAAATGCTAAACCGGCTTTTAAAGGATACAGAGGTTATCCTGCGAGTCTCTGTACTTCAATAAATGAACAGGTTGTCCATGGAATACCTTCTTTTGCAAAATTGAAAGAAGGGGACATTATAAGCCTTGATGTGGGAGTGTTTTATAAAGGTTTCTATGGTGATGCAGCTTTAACTCTGCCTGTTGGTGAAACAGGGAAGACGGCAAAAAGGCTGCTTTTAGTTGCTGAAGAGGCATTATTTCTGGGTATAAAAAAAGCTGTTGCAGGCAACAGGCTCTTTGACATATCATACGCCATTCAAAACCATGTTGAAACAGCTGGTTTTTCGGTAGTCCGTAACTTTGTGGGCCATGGAATAGGCAGAGAGCTTCATGAAGAGCCGCAGCTTCCAAATTTCGGCAAACCCGGAGAGGGTCCGAAATTAATGGAAGGAATGACCCTGGCCATTGAACCCATGGTTAATGCAGGAGGGTGGGAAGTTGTTGTCCTGAAAGATGGATGGACAGCTGAAACAAAAGATAAGAGCCTTTCGGCTCATTTTGAGCATACAGTGGCAATTATGTCAGATGGGCCAAAAGCCTTGACTAAACTATCATAAAAAAACTATAATTTAAAGTTTAGGATATATATGTCTAAAGAAGAAGCAATAGAAGTTCAGGGAACAATATTGGAAAACCTGCCCAATGCGATGTTCAGGGTAGAACTGGAAAGCGGACAGAGGATACTGGCATATGTCTCGGGCAAGATGCGGATGCATTTTATCAAAATCCTGCCTGGAGATAAAGTTACGGTGGCACTCTCTCCTTATGATCTCACAAAGGGAAGAATAACCTATAGATTTAAATAAGAGGTAGATATGAAAGTGCGTTCATCAGTAAAACCTATATGTACAAAATGTAAAATTATAAAGCGAAAAGGTGTTGTCAGGGTAATATGCAGTAACCCCAGACATAAACAGAGACAAGGATAAAAGCGAGGAGACAAAGTGCGTATTGAAGGTGTTGATTTACCAAAAAACGAAAGGGTAGAAATAGGACTCACAAGGATCTTTGGTATAGGCAGGACCAGATCTCAAAAGATACTGAAAACAGCCGGGGTGGACCCTAACAAAAGAGTCAAGAATCTCTCAGATGACGATGGAGTAAAAATAAGGAGTATTATAGGCAAGGATTATAAGGTTGAAGGTGATCTAAAGCGTGAAATTTCCGCACACATAAAAAGAATTATTGATATAGGTTCTTACAGGGGCAGCAGACATAAATCAGGATTACCTGTCAGGGGGCAGAAAACAAAAACAAATGCTCGTACCCGTAAAGGACCGAAAAGAGCTATGGCTGTAAAAAAGAAAGGAGTTTAATGGCCCAGAGGAAAAAAGGCGGGAAAAAAGATAAGAAAATAGTTCATTCAGGGGCTGCATATATTCAGGCAACCTTTAATAATACTATTATTACCATTACAGATCAGAATGGCAATGTAATTGCATGGTCTTCTGCAGGGGCTCAGGGTTTTAAGGGTTCCAGAAAGAGCACACCTTATGCTGCACAGGTAGCTTCCAATATTGCCGCCAGGAAGGCCAGGGACCTCGGGATGAAGCATATAGATGTTTTTGTTAAAGGACCCGGAGCGGGCAGGGAGTCTGCTATCAGGGCGCTTCAGGCAGCAGGACTGGAAATTAATTTAATTAAGGACGTCACTCCTGTCCCGCATAATGGCACGAAACCCCCAAAAAGGAGAAGAGTATAAAATGGCTAGATACAGGGATTCATTATGCAGGTTATGCAGAAGAGAGAGCGAAAAACTCTTTTTAAAAGGGGACAGGTGCTTCACTGATAAGTGTGCTGTTGAAAGGAGAAAATATGCTCCCGGCATGCACGGACCAAGGAGACGTAAACTCTCAGACTATGGACTTCAGCTCAGGGAGAAGCAAAAGCTCAAACAGGCATACGGAGTTCTGGAAAGGCAGTTTAAAAGATATTTTTACCTTGCTGAAAAAAAGAAGGGTGTTACAGGCAGTAATCTTCTGCAATTGCTGGAAAGCAGGCTTGACAATGTAGCTTTTCGTCTTGGTTTTGCGTCAAATATAAGACAGGCAAGACAATTTATAACTCACGGGCATTTTACAGTTAACGGAAGGCGTGTGACTATTCCTTCGTATCTTGTACGGACAGGTGATGTTATTGAGCCTAAGGAACCTAGTAAAAAACTTCAGGCCATAAAGGATAATGTTGCAAAGGCAGAGCACAGAGGATTACCCGCGTGGATAGAAATGGATACAAGCACCCTTACAGGTAAGGTTTTACACCTTCCTTCACGGGAAGAGATTCCATCACTTGTACAGGAACAGCTGATAATTGAGCTGTATTCAAAATAAATAACTGTATAATAAACATTCATTATACAAGGAGGCTTAATGGACCTACGAAAGAGAGGCTTTCAATTACCTGAAAAGGTTGAGTATGATTCTGAGAGTCTTACAAATAATTATGCCAAATTTCATGCAGAAGCATTAGAAAGAGGCTTTGGTATCACTATTGGTAATGCACTGAGAAGGGTTTTGCTTTCCTCGATAGAGGGAGCAGCCGTTACATCTGTGAAAATCCCGGGAGTTGTTCATGAATTCTCTACTATCACAGGCGTTAAAGAAGATGTAACAGATATTATACTGAATGTAAAGCAGCTCAGGTTCAAACTGCATTCTGAAGGGCCAAAAGTTGTATCAATAAAATGTAAAGGCCCTGGAGAGGTTAAAGGGAAAGATATTAAAACAGGTGCCCAGGTTGAGGTTCTCACACCTGAACAGCATATAGTAACACTTGGGAAAAACATTGAATTCAAAATGGAACTCACTGTTGCAAACGGTAAGGGTTATTCTCCAGCCGAACGAAATAAATCAGCCGATCAACCGGTTGATCTTATAGCTGTGGATTCAGTTTTTACTCCTATAAAAAAAGTAAATTTCTGGGTAGAAAATGCGAGGGTAGGGCGTTCAACAGATTATGACCGGCTTATTATTGAAATCTGGACTGATGGGAGTATTACACCACAGCAGGGACTTACTCAGGCTACAAATATCCTCAAGGGCCATATATCCCTTTTTGCTCTTGAAGAAGAGACTGCCAAGGAAGAAGAAGAAGTTGAGATCGTGGAAGAAGAAAATGATCCCGCGGTATTTAATGAAAACCTGTATAGAAGTGTTGATGAACTTGAACTTTCAGTACGGTCATATAATTGTCTGAAAAATGCGAATATCAGAACAATTGCTGACCTTGTTCAGAAGTCTGAGCATGAGATGCTGAGAACAAAGAATTTTGGAAGAAAATCCTTAAATGAGATAAAAGAAGTACTCAATTCAATGGGATTATATTTTAATATGAGAATAGATTCTGATTCACTGGAAGAAGCAACTTTCTCCAAAGGTAAAAGTAATGCGTCATAGATTGGCCGGCAGGGGTCTGGGCAGAAATACAAATCAGAAAAGGGCGCTTTTAAGGGGCCTCGTAACATCGCTGTTTGAACATCTTAAAATTGAGACTACAACAGCAAAGGCAAAAGAAGCTAGAAAACTTGCAGAACGCATAATTACACTTGGCAAAAAAGGCGATCTGCATGCCAGAAGACTTGCCTTATCAAAACTTCCGAATAATAATATAATTACAAGGCTCTTTAATGTTATAGCCCCAAAGCTTGAGGGTAGAAAAAGCGGTTATCTGCGTATAATTAAAACCAGGTTGCGTTCTGGTGACTGCTCTTCCATGTCGATCCTGGAATTTGTTGATTACGATGTCCTGAAAGAGAAAAAAGAAGGAAAGAAAGAGAAAAAAGAGGGAAAGAAAAAGGATTCAAGTTAGAGAATTCCAAAGCTGCATTGAAATAATTCATAAGGCGTGTTTTACACGCCTTTTTTATTTGTATTAAAGATATTCTGGTCCTCTCTATCCTCAAGAAAATAATCTCCGGGAACTGACTTTTTGTTAATAAACCAATAAAAACTGACATTTATAGAGCTAATTTTCATTTTTTGCTATTTATAATTTTAATTTCTTATCTGTTATACTTAACTATTGCCACAGAAGCATTTTATGAATATTTTAACAGGACTTAAAGTGCTGTTTTGGAGATAAAAGATCACTTGAATGGAAGATAAAAGCAAAACAAAAAAACAGCTCATAAATGAAATGGAAAAATTGCGTCTGCAAATTGCAGGATCAAAAGCAATGAAAAATGGATACAGCCAAACTGAGAAAGTGTATAAAAATTTTTTTAACATTTCTAACGATATATTTTGTGTAGTTGGTTTGGATGGCTATTTTAAACTTGTAAATCCTGCATTTGAAAAAGTACTTGGTTATACGAAAAAGGAAATCCTTTCAAAACCGTTCTATGATCTCGTTCATCCTGATGACAGGGATGCAAATCTTGATGAAGTACATTCCTTATCAGAAGGAATACCCCTGACATATTGTGAACACCGCTACCTCTGTAAAGATGGCTCATATAAATGGCTGACCTGGACTTCTCATACAGATACTGCTGAAGGTCTAGTATATGCTGTGGCAAAGGACATTACAAGGCTGAAACATGCAGAAGAAGCGCTGCAAAAGGTCCATGACGAACTGGAACATGAGGAGGCATTCTCTTCGATTATTACAGAAAGTAAAAGGATGCGGGCCGTCTTTCACTATATTGAAGCAGTCGCAAAATCCCGAAAACCTGTTCTAATTACAGGTGAGACCGGTACAGGCAAGGAGCTTCTTGCAAGATCTGTTCATAAGGTAAGCGGACTTAAAGGTCAGCATGTAGCTGTAAATGTAGCAGGACTTGATGATACCATGTTCTCGGATACACTATTTGGTCATAAAAAAGGTGCATTTACAGGTGCAGATAAAGAAAGAAAAGGCCTTGTTGTCAAGGCTGCCGGAGGGACTCTCCTGCTTGATGAAATAGGAGACCTTAGTGAATCATCCCAGGTCAAACTTCTCCGCTTGCTGGAAGAGCAGATATATTATCCGCTTGGTTCGGATATTCCAGAGAAAAGCAATGCATGTATCATTGCGTGCTCTAACCATGCTCTCGAAGAACTTGTATCAAAAGGCAAGTTCCGTAAGGATCTGTACTTTCGTCTCAGGATACATCATATACATATACCGCCTCTTCGTGAGCGGATTAAGGACATACCTCTGCTGTTTGAGCATTTCCTTGAAGAAGTGTCCCTTTCTATGAAAAAGAAGAAGCCTGTTGTGCCTGATGAACTTATTACACTGCTTTGCAGCTACCACTACCCCGGTAATATACGCGAGCTTCAGGCAATGGTGCATGACGTTGTAGTACGGAATAAATCCGGCAGGCTTTCTCTTGAGATATTTAAAGATTATATGAAGCAAACAGAATCTCAATTTAAAAACAGGCTCTCAACCCGGGAATCAAATTCTATAGTTGATGTTTTTGGACGATTCCCAACATTAAAGGATG
>VAPA010113464.1_pt1 | contig 16601 bp, 19 predicted proteins | sample 3395041 | NCBI WGS metagenome assembly VAPA01 (sample SAMN08290432, study PRJNA428436) | hydrothermal vent metagenome | isolation source: Deep-sea hydrothermal vent chimney | place: Indian Ocean: Southwest Indian Ridge | depth 1973 m m
TTATTTTGTTTTTTGTCAAACGTATTTTAACCAATAGATTCGGGCATTTCTACCCTTTACAGTTATATCACTTAATAAATCACGCTTGTACAAGGTCTAGACCAGCAGCATAAACGATTGATTGGCTTAATCAATAAACTGCATGATGTTTGGCTAAAAAGTAAAAACGAAGTTACAGCATCAACCTTATTGAAAGAAATGGAGACGCAATCCTCTGTAATAGAAGAGCTTATCAAATATACTTTTTATCACTTCGAAACCGAAGAAAAATATATGGTAAAATATCATTATTCAAAATATGAGTCACATAAAAGAGAACACGAGAATCTTGCCAGCCAAGTAAATGCTATAAAAAGAAATTTTGACTCGGGTAAAGAGATTAAATCTATTGACATAATTAAGTTTCTTACGGAATGGCTAAGAAACCATATCTTGGAAACGGACAAAAAGTACGGACCGTATTTTAACAAAAAGGGTTTGTCTTGAGAACAAGAATGATATAATGGATGTGAACAAGTGTTTTATTTCAAACTTTATTTAATCGCTCGGCCTTACAGATTTGATGCTTTCCCGCACACGTACCTGGATAGTCATTAGTCTATCCAAAGCCGGTTAGCTCCAACGTTAGATATAAAAACAAAAGGGGAAAATAATGCCATATATCATTAAAAATCACGATACAAAAAAAATAATTGAGGTCATTTACAATAAAGATGTAGATTTTGATACAAGAATCAGAGCTTTATCTGATGTAATTAATATTATTAAAAAAGATGGGATAAAGAGAAATCTTCTGATTGATGTTTGTAATATAAAATCATTAATGAGTACGATACAAGAATATGATTTTGGTGAAAAACTGGCAAATTGCAAAGAACTTCGTGGTTGTAACGTAGCTTTATTAAGGACACTTCAAAACAACGAGAATAAATTTATAAATACGGTTGCTATTAATAGAGGCTATTTTCTTAAGGAATTTATCTCTAGAGATGAAGCACTTAGCTGGTTGCAAGTTCGATAAATTTAATATCTAACAATTCGCTTCAGGCAATCGGAACCCGCTCCGTCTTCGCCTTTGAGGAAACTCAAGTAAGATAGGCTTCGCCGGTGCGCGTTATAGCGGCAGATGAGCTTGGTCATTGAGGTGGAAACCCGCATTTATTTGTTTTTCGAATCCATGAATTCTATATAAGTTTTAAATTCATGCTCAAAATTGTCACTTAAAATACCTTTGCCAATATTTTTCCTTATATCTTTTTTGTCCCATGCCCTGACCTCGTCAATCTCATCTTTCTGAAAATCTATTTCACCGTCATGGGTACAGGAATAAGTAAAAACAAGTTCAGTCTCATAAGGATTTGAGTGGATGTACTTATAAAGGAAGCTGATATTGTCTGCTGTTATGCCAAGCTCTTCTTTCATTTCACGGCGTAAAGCTTCATAGAGTGTCTCGCCGGAATTGACGTGCCCCCCTACCGATGTGTCCCATTTGCCTGGAGCAACGTCTTTATTCATTGAACGTTTCTGAAGCAGAAGAGCTCCCTCTTTATTGAATACAAGAACATGTACAACCCTGTGGATTAGTGACGGATTTCCATGAATATCCGATCTTGGCAGGGTCCTGATGGTCTTGCCCTCTTTGCTTACCACCTCTAAAAATTCTTCATTATGGGCCATAGGTTTACCCCGTTAGAAAGTTCCGTGGCCTGCCTCTACATGCGGTAGACAGGTGTCGGTAGCCAAGGATGAAATTTTTAATTCCTTTAGGACGTTAATATTATCTGCGTCCTTTATAGTGAACCCCGTTAAAAAGGTGTTGCGTGTCTGTGACTTTAAAACACTGACTGTAACAGATTTTTTAATCTCCGATTTCACCGAAAACTTTTTTTTAACGGGGTAAACACCGGATTTATCCTAATTAGAATTATCACTTTCTAACGGGGTTTATTCCGGGTGCAGGGATATAAGTGAAAATTAATTGAAAATATTATAAATTAATTGATATAGTCTGTCCATGATGTGCGGCAGCGTAGTTTTATTACAGTCTTATAAGAGGGAATACAAATGAATGATACTCAGCATGATAAAAGCTTCCGGATGCATTCTACAGAAGGCTTGAAGACTGCTCTTACAATAGCAGGTTCGGACCCTACAGGAGGTGCCGGCATACAGGCGGATTTAAAGACTTTCAGGGCTTTTAAGGTATATGGTGTAGGAGTTACAGCAGCTTTAACTGTCCAGAATACAGAAGGTGTTTTTGATATTCAGGAGATCTCAAAGGAATTTTTATCAGCCCAGCTTGACGCTCTTCTTTCAGATATGCTCCCTGATGCTGTCAAGACCGGAATGCTGTACTCTGAAGAAAATGTAAGCGCAGTTGTTGAGATGATAAAACAGTATTCACTGGAAAATATTGTAGTAGACCCGGTCACGGTTTCTTCATCAGGAAAATGTCTTGTTAAGAAAAACACCCTGGATGCTTTAAAGAAGGAGCTGTTTCCTTTAGCAAAGGTAGTGACACCAAATATAAAAGAGGCATCGCTACTTACAGGTCTTGATATACAGGATGAAGACGATATGAAAAAAGCTGCTGTAAAACTAAAAGAGCTTGGCCCGGATACTGTTATAATCACTGGCGGGCATATTGCAGGTAGAGCATCGGATATTATCCTGGCAGATAAAGAGTTTTTAACCCTTGAGGGCGAAACACTTGAAGGGGAGTATCACGGCACAGGCTGTGTTTTTTCATCTGCTGTTGCTGCCTCTCTGGCACTCGGATATGATGTTAAAGAAGCTTCTGTCAAGGCGAAAGAATTTGTTTGGAAAGCGATGAAATCTGCCATAACGACGGGTAAGGGAATGAAGATACTGAATATTTAAACTCTAAATTCTAATTTCTATTTCCTAAACAATTTCTAATGCTCTAAATTCTAAATTATTTGAAACATTAAAATTTTAAATTTATGATTTGTTTAGAATTTCGTGCTTAGGATTTAGTGTTTTTAGCTGGTTACTTTAACTACTGTCTTGACGTTTCCTCTTGGATTGAAGTCACCGATAACTTCGAGATATCTTGGTTTGAGCAGTTTCTTGAGCGAATCAAAGATTTCATTTGTTGCAGATTCGTGGGATAAAGCCTGATTTCTGAATTTGTTAAGGTAGAGCTTGACTGATTTAAGCTCTACTATGTATTTGTCGGGTGTATAGTTGATCTTTATTATAGCAAAATCAGGATATCCCGAGCGGGGGCACAGACAGGTAAATTCAGGAAAATTTATATCTATGTTATAGTCTCTGTTTGTATAAGGGTTAGGCCATTTCTCCAGTTCAGCTTTTGAAATTGATTTTGCACCGTATTTTGTCTTTTTCTTTGCTCCCATTTAATTTTACCCCGTTAGAAAGTCCCCCTGCTTTCTTGCGAATGCAAGAAGGGGGGATGAAATTATTAATTCATTTATAGTAAACACGGGGTTTACTGAAATTGTTAATTGACTTCTGGCTTTTCCATGAAAAGTGTCTGAGTAGGATATGCGAAATCAATGCCATGCTTGTCAAACTCTTCTTTAATTGCAAAGTTGATTTGCTGCTGAATATTCATATATTTACCATAATCGCCGGTTAGCACATAGTATACTATTTCAAAATTGAGGCTGAAATCTCCATAAGAAGAAAAATGGACACGGTCTAAGGCCGTGTCACTGACATTCTTTATTATGTTAGTGATTATGGCGGGTATTTCTTTTAGTTGTTGAAGTGCGGTTTGATATGTGACGCCAAGCTTAAAGACTATACGCCGCTTCTGCATCCTTTTATAATTACGCACTCTTGAGTTTGTCAGGTCTGTATTTGAAAACACGAGCTGTTCACCTCCAAGACTGCTAACTCTGGTTGTTTTGATGCCAATGTGTTCTACTGACCCCATAAAATCTCCAATAATGATAAAGTCGCCAAGTTCAAAAGGGCGGTCAAATAATATGGAAAAATAACTGAACAAATCACCCAAAAGAGCCTGGGCTGCAAGGGCTACTGCTATACCTCCGATTCCAAGCCCGGCAACTACAGTGTTGATCTCAAACCCCAGGTTGTCCAGCAGAAAAATGAAACCGACGATCCATATAATGACCTTCATTACAGGTACGAGTCCCATGACATCACGTTTTTTTGTTTCATCTTTTTCACTCTTTAGCCAGTGTGCATCAAGTACATAGGTTAAGAGCATAATTAAAAACCGTACGCAGATAAAAGTTAGAAGAATAACTCCAAGGATATCAATGACCCTGGTTACTGAAGACGTTAAGTTTAAGCTTTTTGTTGACAAAAACAGGACTCCGAAATAAAGAAGGGGTATTAATTTTTTTTCAATGCTTTCGACCAGAAAGTCATCTATTGTTGTTGATGTTTTCTCTGCCCATTTTTTAAGCCTGGTTTCGATAATAATTTTAAGTATATGAATAGCGAGTATGCCGGCAAGGAAGATCGATATAAAAACCAGGTAATCCAGAAGACTGTTATTTAAAAAAGTTGTTTGCAGAAAGTTTTCCATCATTGCCTCCTGATATTATTTGCCTGCAGCTGTTTGCAGGGTATTGGGTATATGGGAAAAAGTCCGGTTTCGAGTTATACTATCAAAGCCTGTGTACACTGTCAATCTTCACCTGCAATTGACAGTAATCTCCTAACCAGTACGACAGGTTAAAATCCAAGGCCAAACAGGCTGTGAATTTAAACACAATCTTGTCATTTTCTTTTGAAACTGCTTAAATAACTATATGGCTGTGCTTGAGATTAAAAAATATCCTGAGAGGGTTTTAATGGAAAAAACCCTGCCTGTCAAAGAGTTTGATCAGGCACTCCAGAAGCTGATTGACGACATGATAGAAACAATGTATTCAGCTCCTGGTATTGGTCTTGCGGCTAATCAGGTAGGGGTTTCAAAACAGGTTATGGTGATTGATGTAAGCAGCATGGAGGAAAAGAGTTCTTTGATAGTTCTTGTAAATCCGGAAATTGTTTCTGCTGAAGGGGAGTTAGAGGTTGAAGAAGGCTGTCTGAGTATTCCCGGATATTCTGCTGTGCTTAAAAGGGCTGAAAAAGTTAAAGCCCGGGGCGTTGACATAAATGGAATGCCGGTAGAGATCGAGGGCAGTGGTTTATTATCAAGGGCAATTCAGCACGAAATAGACCATCTCAACGGCATGCTGCTTATTGACAGGATAGGGCGTATCAGGAAAGAATTTTTCAGGAAACGTTTTGCAAGAGAAAAAATATTAAATAACCTCCGTTAGAAAATTTTTGTTCTTCTAACGGGGTAAAAGTTAAAAAACACTGTTTCGCGAATAAGTTTCTGTTATTTCATTTTTATGCCTGTTTTTCGGGGAAGGTATTTTTTTGAAGATTATTTTTTTCGGCACACCTGATTTTGCTGTCCAGCCTCTTAAAGCCTTAATGAATGCAGAGCACGAAGTTGTTGCTGTTGTTACACAACCTGACAGAAGAAGCGGACGGGGAGGACATATAACCTCGTGTCCTGTAAAAAGTGAAGCAAAAAATGCCGGTCTGAGGATAATTCAGCCTGACAGTATAAAAAGGCCGGGATTTATTACGGAGATTGAAACATTAAATCCATCAGCAATAGTTGTTGTTGCATTCGGGCAGATACTGCCTTTGGAAATAATCAATATGCCAAAGTATGGATGTATTAATATCCATGCATCGCTTCTTCCGAAATACCGGGGCGCTGCTCCTGTAAACTGGGCGATTATAAACGGGGAGAAGACAACGGGCATAACAACTATACTTATGGATGAAGGTGTAGATACAGGGCCTGTATTGATGCAGGAAAAAACAGAAATAAAGGAGGATGATGATTCTTCAAGCCTTTCAAAAAGGCTTTCAAAGATCGGGGCAGACACTTTGATCCATACTTTAAAGGGATTGGAGGATGGAAGTATAAGCCCGAGAACTCAGGAAGGAAATGCTACATACGCAAGAATGTTAAGAAAGTCTGACGGAGCAGTTTCATGGACAGGAACTGCAGAGGAACTGTTCAACCATGTGAGGGGTCTGAGTCCCTGGCCCGGTGCTTATGGTTTTCTGGACAGTGAAAGGGTTAAAATCTTAAAAACCGTGCCGGCAGAGGGAAATGGAAGACCGGGAGTGATAGAGAAAATCACAAGAGATAAACTGCTTGTTGGTACCGGCAGGGGTTTGCTCTCTATTGTTGAAATACAGCCGTCAGGGAAACCGGCAATGGCTGTAAAGGCTTTTTTGCAGGGCAGAAAACTTTCTGAAGGAATGAGGTTTAATGAACAGCCAGTGGATTAGAGGTTTATTTTTTAAGGTTGGGTATCCGCTGACGCTTATCTTCGGATGGGTTTTCAGGATAAAGAGGGACAGACTGCAGAGACTGCTTATAGATGTTAACAACTCTCTTGTCCGTCACTCTAAAAAACACCCTGCTAAAAGGCTTCTTCTCTTACTTCCTCATTGCCTGCAGCGAAGTGAGTGCAATATAAAGATCACTTACAATGTTTATAACTGTGAGAGATGCGGAAAATGCGAAATAAAGCATTTTACGACAATAGCAAAGGATCTTGGCCTTGAGCTGTTTATTGCGACAGGCGGGACTATTGCAAGGAGGATTGTAGTTGATTCAAAACCCGAGGCAATAGTAGCAGTGGCATGTGAGCGTGACCTGTCCAGCGGGCTTATTGATACATATCCTTTGCCTATTCTGGGAATTATAAATGAAAGGCCTTTTGGCCCCTGCTTTAATACAAAGGTTGATATTGATAAAGTAACAAATGCGCTCAGTTTTTTTGCAGGCAATTAAGAATGACAGGTTTTTATGTAGATTTTGAAATTATGTTCTTAATATTTTTATCTTAAATTTATGTTTAAAAATTATATAAGGCTGATGCTGTACTTTCTTTCATTTATCGCTGTCGGCATCATTGCTGTATTTGTGCTTTTCAAATTAGTTGATTTTGAAGAGAAAGTTACTGTCCCGTCTCTTATAGGCAAGAGCATTACAGGAGCAGAGGAGCTTCTGATAGAAACGGGGTTTTCTCTTGAAGTAACCGGGGAGGAGCATAATGAGAAGATTCCAAAGGGACTTGTTTTAAAGCAGGATATTGAACAGGGTAAAAGAATCAAGAAAGGCTCGGGTATAAAGGTTGTTGTGAGCAGTGGAAAGGAGCAGTTCACTACACCATATTTTGAAGATATGGATATAAAGGATGTGAAGATGACTTTGAAAAAACTCGGGATGGAGACAGGGAAAACCACGTGGGTCCATTCTGATCATGTAGCGAGAAACAGAGTGATCACCCAGAGGCCGCTTCCCGGATATTTTAGCGACAATAAGGTGAATCTCGTTGTAAGTAAGGGGCCATACGATGTATCCTATACGTGTCCTTTGTTTATTGATATGGCAGAGGACGAGGCAAGAAGTCTGGCCGGAGCACTGGGACTTAAACTTATAGTTAAGGATGTGGGCAGAGTAGTTGTTCTTCAGAAACCGGAAGCAGGTGCTGTTGTAAAAAAAGGCGATACAGTTGAAATTACACTGGGACGGGGTGGGGGGTTCTGGTTTTAACAGAACCATTGTTGATTGGCGATTGATGATTAATAGACGAAGGGACCTGATACGGGAAAAATCGAAAATCTCAATTTCAAATAATTGTCAATTATAAATTGTAAATCGTAAATTATCACAGGAGGTTATATGGTAAGGATAGCACCTTCAATTCTCTCATCTGATTTCTCAAGGATAGGTGAAGAAATAAAATCTGCAGAGAAGGCCGGAGCTGATTTGATACATGTTGATATTATGGACGGTCACTTTGTCCCAAATATAACGATCGGGCCTCCGGTTGTCAAAGCAATAAGAAAAGTTACTGACCTGCCTCTTGATGTACATCTAATGATAGAAGACCCGGACAGGTTTATAGACTCCTTTGCAGAAGCTGGTGCTGACATAATAACTGTACATTCTGAGGCAAGTACACACCTGCACAGGAGTGTTGATTTCATTAAAAGCAGCGGTAAGAAGGCAGGAGTTTCTCTTAATCCTGCAACCCCTCTGAATGTTCTTGATTTTATTCTGTCAGAAATTGATATGGTACTGCTGATGTCTGTTAACCCTGGTTTCGGAGGGCAAAAGTTTATACCGCAGACTATAGATAAAATAAAGATGCTGAAAGCGATTATAAGAGAAAAGGGCGTAAGTGTCGATATTGAGATTGATGGTGGTGTGAATGATAAAAATGCAGGAAGCCTGGTAAAGGAAGGCGCTGACATCCTGGTTATGGGTAGTGCATTTTTTAATTCAAAGGATTATGCAGAACTTATCAGGACGGTTCGTGAAAACTGTAAATAGGTCGGGGCTCAGGGAAATTTCATAAAGCCATTACGCACAGACTGAGTAAATTACATTAATTAAATTTCTTATTCTTGCCAATGTCCGTTATCCATCATCCATATGGGGAAATGCCGGTTATAATCAGTTGAAGACGACTGATTTATGGCTTTCATGCTATTTCTTGCAATAAAGCAAACTATCTGTTAATATTGATAAAATTTGAGTTTATCTAAAATGAAAGTATCAGAAAACGATCCTGAAAACAGGAAACCGGTTAGAGCAAAAACATTAAACAGGATAATAGCAAAATCCATTGATTTTCTTATAATAGGAGTTTTATTAAAAGCAGTACCTGAAGTGGGCTATTTTGCGGGGATGGCTTATCTTTTGCTGGCAGACGGACTTTTTGACGGAAGGAGCCTGGGCAAGAAGCTTATCAAATTAAAAGTTATATTCCCTGAAAAAAGCGAAACCTGCAGTTTCAGGGAGTCTGTAATTAGAAATTTTACTTTTGCTTTGGGATACATATTGATGGAAATCCCTTTAATAGGGCCTATACTGGCTGTAGCTATTCTACTGATTGAAAGCCTTATTATGTTAGGCAGCAGTAAAGGCATGAGGCTTGGCGATGAATTTGCAAAGACCCAGGTAGTAGAGGAAAAAACAGCATTACTTAACGGTCAGGGATAACAGCTAAATTCGCTTTATTTATGGATCCTAAAAAGGAGGGTTAAGTGTTTCAGAAGATTCTAGGATGGTTTTCAAATGATCTTGCCATTGATCTTGGAACGGCAAATACGCTTGTTTTTGTAAAGAACAGAGGAATTGTATGTAATGAACCTTCTGTTGTAGCAGTTCTGAAGGATACCAATAAGGTTATAGCGGTTGGAGCGGAAGCACAGAGGATGCTGGGAAAGACCCCTGCGAATATTACTGCAATGAGACCGTTAAAAGAAGGCGTTATTGCAGATTTTGACAAGACAGGCGAGATGCTTAAATACTTTATAAGAAAGGTCCATAACAGAAAGAGCTTTATTTCTCCCCGTGTTGTAATCGGGGTTCCGTCAGGAATAACGCAGGTAGAACAAAGAGCTGTAAAAGATGCGGCCCAGGTATCAGGCGCAAGGGAAATATATCTTATCGAAGAGCCAATGGCAGCAGCACTCGGTGTGGGCCTGCCTATCGGCGAACCGACCGGCAGTATGATTGTGGATGTAGGCGGGGGCACAACTGATGTAGCTGTAATATCCCTGCACGGTATTGTATATAGCAAGGCGGTCAGGATTGGCGGAGACAAGATGGATGAAGCGATTGTTAATTATATCAAGAATAAAACCAAGATCCTGATCGGCGATAGAACAGCTGAACATATTAAGAGAGAGCTTGGTTCAGCATATAAGATTGGTTCCGGTGATAAGAGTATGGATGTTAAGGGCAGGGATCTTGTATCAGGTATTCCCAAAACCATTACAATATTTGAGGATGAAATAAGGGATGCTATTAGTGAGCCGGTTATGGTGATTATAAATACAATAAAGGTAGCACTCGAAAACACCCCTCCTGAACTCGCATCGGATATTGTGGACAGGGGGATTGTACTGGCAGGCGGAGGAGCACTTTTAAGAGGACTGGACCTTTTACTCAAAAATGAAACTGACCTGCCTGTAATTGTGGCTGAAGATCCTCTCGGTGCTGTTGTGGTAGGTGTAGGGCAGGTTCTCGATGAGCTTGATATATTGAAAAAAGTTTCAATGTAAAATAATAACGCTGAATTTATGCGTTTTGAGAAGATAAAGTTTTTCCCGGAAATTTTGAGATTTTTATCCTTTTCTAAAAACCCTTCAACCTTGCAGACAAATTGAAACCATAGATGTTTCTAAAAAAAAACAACCTCATTTTTATACTTTTAATTTTACTTCTCTTTGGGGCACTTACTTACCAGGGTATAAGAGGCGGTTTTGAATTTAATGTTACATATTATCCTCTTGCTGTTCTGCAAAGGGGCATATCAGGTTTCAGCAGCGGCGTTAAAAATCTGTTCAAAACTTATTTCATGATTGTTGGCAAAGAAAAAGAAAACAGGAGATTACAGGCGCAGATCAGTAATTTTGAGAAGGAGACAGTCGAACTTGTCGAGACAAAAAATGAGAACCAGAGACTGAGGGCTTTGCTCGGGTTGAAGTCACAGAGACCTGATTATGTTGCAACAGCAGATATTTTTGCAAGGGACCCTACTAACTGGTTTCAGATCCTGTGGATAAGCAAAGGGACAAAGGATGGAATTGCCGGGAATATGATAGCGGTTACCCCGTCAGGTGCTGTTGGAAGGACTTTCAGGGTTCTGGATAATATTGCAAGCATTTTATTAATAACTGATGTAAACTCCTCTGTTGCTGTCAGGATTCAGAATACAAGAACTGAGGGTATACTGCAGGGAAGAGGGGGTGATAAATGTTATTTAAAGTATATTCCCCGGGATATTGCTGTGGAAATCGGGGAAAGAGTTCTAACTTCAGGGCTTGATGGTATTTACCCTGAAGGAATTCAGGTAGGATATGTAACAGATGTGGTAAAACGTGACGGAGAGCTTTTTCAGGAGATAAAAGTGTCAACTTCACAAAACCTTAAAGCCATAGAAGAAGTTATTATACTTAAAAGATGAAATCACTTATCCTGTATCTGCTGGCTGCTTTACTGGCAATATCTGTTCAGGCCTCTCTGCTTTATAAGGTATCCAGACCGGATATTGTTCTTGTCCTTGTGTGTTTTTATGCGCTTAAGTATGGTCAGGTAAGAGGCATGGCTTACGGTATGATGACAGGATTTATGCTTGATTCTGCAAGTGGAGTCATCCTTGGCCCCAATATGCTTAGCAAGGCGATTGCCGGATTTTTCCTCGGATCTATTATGCTTAAAGTTTTTTACTGGAACATTTACATAAATACTGCATTGATAGGATTGTTTTCATTGCTGGATATCTTTCTTGTATATATATGTCTTGAGATCTTTACAGGCATATCCTTTATTGAAATGCCAGTTGATTCTTATGTAATGCAGGTCGTATACACAACCATTGCGGGTCTTATGTTCTATCCGTTTTTAAACCCTGACAGAGCAGGCAGGTCTTTTTCACAGGTACGAAACAGGATTTAAAGCTATGGAAAAAAGAATTATTATATTTTCATATATAGTATTTCTTGTTTTTGCAGTTTTTCTTTTAAGACTCTGGAACCTTCAGGTCGTTAAAGGCGGGGAATATAAGAGGATCTCGGAAAATAACAGGCTGAGAATAGTAGAGATCCCGGCACCTCGCGGAATAATTTATGACAGAAAAAACAGGGCACTTGTAAGAAATGTTCCTTCATTCGATATATCAGTTGTCATAGACCTGCTGCCGAATGATCCGGAAATACTTACTGCTATGGCCGGTCTGATTGGAATTGAGCTTGAAGACATTAAGGCAAGTCTGACCAGGACATTTAGGAATCCGTTTGAGCCGATTAAATTAAAAGAGAACGTGACAATGGAAGAAGTAGCCAGGGTGGAAGCAGCCAGGATTGATTTTCCAAGCCTTCAAGTGGATGTAGTAATAAGCAGGGAGTACATTTACAATGAGACTGCCGGACACGTGATCGGATACCTGGGCCGTCTTACACTCGAACAGTTAAACGACCCTGACTACCGTGATGTTCCTGTAAAAGCCTATACAGGCCAGCTGGGCACAGAAAAGGTCTTTGACAAGATCCTGAGGGGTGAAGCAGGTAAGAGGATTATTGAAGTCGATGCAACAGGCAGAGTTATCAGAGATGTAGGGAAACAGTCGCCTGTAAACGGCAGGGATATAATACTTACTCTGGATATGAAGATTCAGGAAGAAGCTGAAAATTCACTCAAAAACAAAGCAGGTTCTGTAGTCGTACTTGATGTAAATTCAGGAGAGATACTGGCTATGGCGAGCTCTCCTTCATTTGATCCGAATCTTTTTTCAAGGGGCATTAATTACAAAGAATGGCAGGCGCTTGTCAGCCACCGGGATAAACCTTTTTTAAACAGGTCAATCCAGAGTCAGTATCCACCCGGTTCGACTTTTAAGATAGTATCTGCCTTGGCAGCGCTTGAGATAGGGATTATTACAGATAAATCCAGATTTGAGTGCAAAGGGTCAATAAATTTTGGAAGAGAATTCAGATGCTGGAAATTGAAAGGACATGGAAGCGTAGATCTGTATAGAGCAATCGTTGAATCCTGTGATGTATATTTTTATGAATTAGCTAAAAGAATGAGGATTGATACTATTGCACGATATGCGATGAATTATGGCCTGGGAAGTCAGACTGGTATTGAACTTGAAGGCGAGCGTTCCGGCATTGTGCCGTCCACAGACTGGAAAATAAAGACAAAGAAACAAAGATGGTATAAAGGAGAAACTCTCAATACTGTTATCGGTCAGGGCTACCTGTCAGCCACTCCGCTGCAAATGGCACGGCTTATGGCTGCTGTTGTGAACGGCGGAAAACTGTATAAATCCCATATATTGAAAAACCCGGGTTACAGCCCTGAGGATTATGAAACTATTGAAATAAGACCTGAAAACATCAGACTTATTAAAGAAGCCCTTCTCGGTGTTGTTTCAGACAAAGACGGTACAGGATGGATGGCACGGTCAGATATTGTAAAAATAGGCGGAAAAACAGGAACAACACAGGTTGTCGGCAGAAGCGACGAAAGTATAAGCTCTAAACGCAGGTTCAGGGATCATGCCTGGTTTATTGCATTTGCTCCGGAGAAAAACCCTCAAATATCCGTAGCTGTATTTGTTGAACATGGCGGGCATGGAAGTACTGCTGCAGCTCCGATTGCAAAGAGGGTAATAGAAAAATACTTTGAATGCGGAATGGGGAATTCAGAATGCGGAACAAAAAAACTTAAGTCCGCCCGCCACAGGCGGGTCCGCCGAGGCGGAAAATCCGAAATCTGAAATGATAGACAGAAGACTTTTAAAGAATTTTGACTGGGGCATCATGGCCGCTTTTTTATTCCTGTCTTTTTTGGGTGTGATGACCATATACAGTGCAACAAGGCCTATACTCGATGCTGAACAGCAATCTTTCTACTTAAAACAGCTTTACTGGATAGGAATTAGTCTGGCATGTTTTTTTGTGGTTGTAAGTATTGATTATCGAAAATTTATTAAGTCTGCATATCTTTTCTTTGTTATCGGGATTCTTCTTCTAATCCTTGTTCTGGTATATGGAAAAACCGGTATGGGAGCTCAAAGATGGATACCTCTTTGGTTTATATCATTCCAGCCTTCAGAGTTTTTTAAGATATTTTTTGTTATGGCTCTGGCGCGATATCTTTCGGAGATAGATGAAGATGTGGTTCTTGGGCTGAAGGAAATGGTAAAGATAGTTCTGATATTTCTTTTGCTTCCGGTAATTCTAATCCTGAAACAGCCTCATCTCGGTACAGTTATAATACTGATTTTTATTTTTATCTCTATGGTAATAGCTGCAGGTGCAAAAAAAAAGATAGTGATTGTTACACTTATTATCACTCTTATATCTTTGCCTTTTCTGGGCAACATAATGTGGGAAGAGCTAAAAGGATATCAAAAACAGAGAATTATTGCTTTTGTAAATCCTGACGAATATCCGCAGGGCGTTGGTTATCATATAAAACAGTCAAAGGTCTCAATAGGTTCAGGAGGTTTCTGGGGGAAAGGGTATAAAAAAGGTACACAGGGGCCTTTAAGGTTTTTGCCTGAAAGACATACAGATTTTATTTTCTCGGTTTTTGCAGAGGAAAGGGGGCTGGTTGGGAGTTTTTTCCTGTTTCTTCTTTATTTATATATAATTCTAAAAGGACTTGATACTGTTAGAAATGCACGCGACCGGGCTGGAAGCTTCCTTGCTCTAGGGGTGACTTTGATGATCGCTTTTTACTTTTTTATAAATATTGGAATGACCCTTGGTATAATCCCTGTTGTGGGAGTACCGTTGCCTTTTATGAGTTATGGCGGTACAGCCCTTCTTTCAAATATTATGTTAATTGGTATTCTGGTTAATATAAGAATGAGAAGGTTCCCGTTGTTCTACTGACAAATTCTTTAAATTATCTCATCAATACTCAAGCCATCAGCTGCCTTAATAAAAATGAAATCATTATACAATTCTTCATCAATATCGTATAATTATTCAGTATGAACTCGGGAGATTTAGATAAAAATGTTAATCAGAATTATTGAATCTATAGGTAAGTCAGTTCAGAAACCTATAGCGGAGATAGGTCGAATATTACTGCTTTTATTATCAACTCTGAAATGGATTGTAAGGCCTCCCCTTGATATAAAGAATATCTTCAAGCAGTGGAGCGAAATAGGTGTTAATTCACTGCCTGTTGTTGTGATCACAGCACTTTTTACAGGGATGGTTCTTGCGCTTCAGAGTTACACAGGGTTTAAGCGTTTTGGGGCTGAAGGACTTGTAGGCACTGTTGTTGCACTTTCGATGACAAGAGAACTCGGGCCTGTTCTTACTGCTCTTATTGTAACAGGTCGTGCCGGCGGAGCTATCGCAGCAGAGTTGGGAACCATGCGAGTCACTGAACAGATAGACGCTCTGGAGACCCTTGCTACAAACCCGGTAAAATACCTGGTAGTCCCCCGTTTTATATCCGGAATTATTATTCTCCCTTTGCTGACCGTAATTTCAGACATCATAGGTATAATAGGCGGGTATTTTGTTACTGTTGTAATTCTTGGTGCTAACATAACGACTTATATGCGAACGACATGGGACTATCTCGAAGTGGAGGATATATGGATAGGTCTGATAAAAGCATGTTTTTTTGGAGCGGCACTTTCCCTCATATCCTGTTATAAGGGGTTCTATACGGAAGGCGGAGCTGAGGGAGTTGGAAAAGCAACAACAGGTGCTGTGGTACTTTCATTTATGACAATTCTGATATCCGACTATTTTCTTTCTGCCTGGTTATTCTGATGATAGAACTGACAGATGTACATAAGTCTTTTGGCGGCAACCATGTTTTAAGAGGTGTAACCCTGAAGATAAATCGGGGTGAAAGTGTTGTTGTTATTGGTGGCAGTGGATCAGGTAAAAGTGTACTAATAAAAAATATTATAGGTCTTTTAAGCCAAGATAAAGGAACTGTTATTGTTGATGGTTTTGATATACTCAGGCTGGATGAAAAACATTTAAATGAAGTAAGGAAAAAGTTCGGCATGCTTTTTCAATCATCAGCTCTTTTTGATTCCATGAAAGTATGGGAGAACGTCGGATTTGGATTAAGGCGTCACACGCGATTGTCAACTGAAGAAATAAAGAAAATAGTCTCTCAGAAACTTAAAATTGTCGGTCTTGCAGGAATTGAGAATGTTATGCCGTCTGAGTTATCAGGAGGTATGCGTAAAAGAGTGGGGCTTGCAAGGGCTATAGCCATGGAGCCGGAGATACTTCTTTACGATGAACCAACAACAGGGCTTGACCCGATTACTGCTGATGCCATTAATAATCTTATTGTGGAGATGAGGGAAAAACTGCATGTAACCTCAGTCACTATTACTCATGACATGAAAAGCGCTTATAAAATTGCAGATAGAATCGCTATGCTTTATAATGGAGTTATTATTGGGACAGGCACTCCTGATGAGATTAAGAATACATCAGATCCCGTGATTAAACAGTTTATAACAGGAAGTGCTGCCGGTCCTATTCAGGTAGAGGGGATAAGCAATGAAGACAGAACTTAAAGTAGGTATTTTTTTCATTGTTGTGATCATTATTTTGTCTTATATGACCTTTAAGGTGAGCGGGCTTGGTATTGCCTGGAAGAAGGGATACAGGCTGCATGTAGTGTTTGATAATATAAGCGGTCTTGATGAAAAGTCAAAGGTTAAAGTTGCCGGTGTTAATGCTGGAATCGTTGAAAAAGTGCGGCTTAAAAGCGGAAAGGCGAAAATCAGCCTGTTAATGGACCCAAGTGTTGCGGTGCATGATGATGCAAAGGCATCACTAAGGGTATCCGGGCTTTTGGGTGACAAATACCTGTCAATCTGGGCAGGAACTCCCGAAAGGCCTCTTCTGAAGAGCGGAGCTGTAATAAAAAATACAGAATCTGCCGCTGATATTGATGCGCTTGCAAATCAACTTTCATCTGCAGCTGCATATATCAGTGACCTTGCGGAAAACTTTAAGGAAATATTCGGGGAAACTGAAAA
>VAPA010699941.1_pt1 | contig 16564 bp, 14 predicted proteins | sample 3395041 | NCBI WGS metagenome assembly VAPA01 (sample SAMN08290432, study PRJNA428436) | hydrothermal vent metagenome | isolation source: Deep-sea hydrothermal vent chimney | place: Indian Ocean: Southwest Indian Ridge | depth 1973 m m
ATAATATATTTTTTAATTTTATACGCTTACACAATTAAAATATTAGTTGTTCAGGAATGGCCCAAGGGAGTGCTGACTTATATGATACTGGGTTTTTCTTTACTCGGAGTTTTTACATACATCAGCCTGCATCCGTTGAGGGAAAAAACAGCCTGGGTAAAGAAAGCGGGCAATATTTTTTATATTGTATTAATCCCACAGGTCGGCATGCTTTTTTGGGCGCTCTGGTTCAGGGTTTCAGAATACGGCATAACCGAAAACAGGTATCTGGTCTTTGTCTTCGGGGTCTGGCTGATCGCAATGGCTGTATATTTCTTGGCCGGGCGGAAAAAGGATATTAAGCTTATCCCGATCACTATTTTCATTATTGTTCTTTTTTCGTCGTTCGGCCCCTGGGGAGCATTTGCTGTATCAGAAAGAAGTCAGATAAACCGACTTGAGGGATTGCTTCTTAAAAATAATTTACTCGTAGATAACAAGATTCAAAAAACGGACGGAGGTGTTGCATTTGAGGACCGCAAGGAGATAAGCGCTGTAATTCGTTATCTGAGCGAAGTTCACGGCCTGGACGGTATTCAGCCGTTGTTTAGCGAGGATTTCTCTTCTTTATCTACTTTATCAGAGCCATGCGATGATGAAGACAAAAAACATATAGTTCCTTTAGACCCTACCCCTGAAACAATAGTTGAAGAATTGATTGGAATTGACTATGTCAATCAATGGGAAGGACGCAATGTGAATAGCAAGAATTTTAATTTCTATGCTGATTATTCGGCAATGCGTAAAATGATCGATATTTCCAACTATAATTATATGGAAGAGATCAATTCCCCGTATTATGGCAGAGGTAGTGATGAAGATGGCCTATATTCATTTCAAATTAAAGATAATCAATTTATTGCTTTTAAAGAAAAGGCTAAAATAGCAGAATTCTCTTTACAGGAATTCATAGATAAACTTATTGAAAATCATCCCGGGGACAGTTTTGGTAATTTAAACATGGAAGAGATGATGGTTGAATTTGAAAATGACAATATATCTATAGCTGTATATTTTAATAATATCAGCGGCAGGAAAAACAATGACGGTATTGCCATAATTAATTCAGCCAATGCCAAAATCTTATTTAGATGACCCCTCAAAAAAGAGGAGTCCCATAAAAAAGACTGTATAAGGAGGAAAAATGGAAAAGTTAAGTGTGAAAGGATTGGCAATTGGACTCGGCGCCTCATGGGCGATTTGCATGTTGTTTGCCGGCTGGGCCTCCATATTCGGCTGGTGTACAGAGTTCGTTGAGGTAATGTCTTCAATTTATGTCGGGCTCAAACCAACCTTTTTAGGCGGTATCATTGGAGCCGTGTGGGGATTCATCGACGGTGCAATAGGCGGACTAATAATCGCCGTGGTTTATAATGCAGTTACAAAAAAGAAATAATTCTTCATCTTCAAAATAAACCACTCAAAATATCTATTGACATAATATGCATATATAATGCATATTAATACATATGAGGACAACATTAAATATAGATGATGAGATAATTAAAAAGGCATCAAAGCTTACTGGTGTGAAAGAAAAAACTTCTTTGGTGCGGTTAGGTCTTGAGGCGTTAATTGCTCGCGAAAGTGCAAGAAGACTCGCTGATCTTGGCGGCTCGGAAAAGTCTCTTAAAGCTGTTCCAAGAAGAAGAATTTCACGCAACTAAGCATGGTTCTGGTTGATACCTCAATTTGGATATCTCATTTCAGAGAAAATAATCCGCACCTCAATAAGCTGTTGCTGGATGAATCAATCGCTTGCCATCCATTGATCATTGGTGAGTTGGCATGTGGCAACATAAAAAACAGAAAAGAAATTATTACCCTTCTCCAGGCTCTTCCTCCGACACTGCTTGCAGATCATGATGAAATTCTTGAATTTATTGAGCGTAAAAAACTTATGGGCATTGGAATAGGTCTCATTGATGTTCACTTATTAGCATCTTCACTGTTGACCAACTTACCTTTATGGACTGCTGACAGGACATTGCGTTCAACTGCAGCGAAATTTAATATTTCATATAAATAAAAAAGATAGCAGCGCGATGAAGAAAAGTATTTGGAGAGATGGGAAAGCTTGTCCTGTCAAAATATATATTAGAGGTAGGAATATATGTCATATCAGCTAAAAACAAAAAAAGAAAGTAATTTCTTATCTATCTTTGCATCCGGCGCAAGGACAAAAGACACGATTTTATCTATTGTAAAAGATATGTTTATTGAATGTGAAAAATACAAGATATCAAAAGTTCTGTTGGATATCTGCAATTTAAAAGGGGAATTACAAATAAAAGAAATGTTCGATTTACCGGAAAAGCATTTCCCGAAATTGAGAAACCATGAAATCCTTGCTAAAGCGGCAATTCTAGACTTAAAAGAAAATGAGGTCAGATATAGAAAATTCGAGCTGTTTGCTCAAAACAGAGATTTCAATCTGAGCTTTTTTAACGAAGAGACTGATGCTATTACATGGCTCAGTGAACTATAAAGGTTAACAAACCGGGGCGGATAAACCAGGCACCGGCAAATCATATTTATATTTATAAGCTACGGGGAGCTTGAGCAAATACTATGATCATAAAATCTCCAGCCGGCTGCACACGGACACGCGAATGGTTTTTCAGTACAGTGACGGAATACAAAACCCTTCTGCTGATCCTGCTTATGTGCCTCATACCGGCATGCGGCGGCAGCTCATCTTCATCCTCCCAACCCGCATCAAATAACAGCTATGATGCCTTCAGCAATCCCGAAAAGGTCGCCATAACCAACTACACCGGTCACGCAATGGAACCATTCATCAGCCGCGATGGATTGTACCTGTTCTTCAATGACAGAGGGCCTGCAAGAGACATTTTCCATGCAGACTTTATCAGTGAAACGAATTTTCTATACGTGGGGCCCATCACTTCCATTAATACACCGGAGGTAGACGGTGTGCCTACAATGGACAGCTCCAATACGTTCTTTTACGTCTCTACTAACAACTACGATCCCTCGACGGCTGCGTACGACACTATATATACCGGGACGTGGGACGGCAGTACGGTCACAGGCAGTGTTGCGGTCGCCGGCCTGGCAATTACTACACCGGGCTTTATTAATTTCGATGTTGATGTCAGTCCCGACGGCTCTACCCTATATTTCAATGACGGCGACTTTACAGGCGGCTCCCCCCCTGACACGGCTGATATAGTCATTGCTGTTGACTCCGGCGGCGGCTTTGTCCGTGACCCGAACAGCGCCGTCATAATGGCTAATGTGAATACTACTGCAGATCTTGAATACGCCCCCTGCATATCGTCAAACGGGCTGGAGCTCTTCTTCACCCGACTTGACCTCGGAACTTCGGAATCCAGCATCTATAGGGCAGCCCGGTCCAGTACCACGCTCCCGTTCGGTGTGCCGCAGAAAGTAAGTGCTATTGAAGGCTTTGTTGAAGGCCCGGCTTTGTCTCCTGACGAGAGGTCCCTATACTATCACAGGATGAACACGGGAACAGGCCTGTTTGAGATTTACAGAGTGACACGTCCGTAATGAATTTATATTAATTATGTGTTCCCTTTGGAAACCCTAATGATAGGATTAGCTTATTTTTGTTATATTCACGAGCTGTTTGCTCGCTTTGCATTATATTCATTCGCTTAAACTCACTGCGTCATTTGATAATGCGATCTGCCTCTACACAGAACAGGGAGGCTGATGATGAATGTCCGTGCGACTCCTTTGAAAGAAAACCTCGAGGAATTAACCGGAAACGTCTATCTTTATTGATCAAACAGAATCTAATCAATTGTCGATTGCGGACATAAAGAAGCAGTCTCCCTGTTCCTACATCTGATAGACAAACCAGGAAGCAGATTGGTCTGATGCACAAGACAGTGTAAGTTTTTACAATATCTGTATACACTTTTTGAGTTCAGCGCAATTTACTATCTCTGAGTCCGGCAATATCATGCCGAAATCGAATAGTTTTAGATCAACTGCAGAATTTCTGAAAGTTTCTTCCTGAATTTCTCCGGATGTGTACCGTCCCAGTATACTTTGCCGCAGCCCGGGCAATTCCTGAAAACATTGGAGGTCCTGTAAACATACTCCGGGACGCTGTGTTTCACTTCTTCTCTGGAGACTTCCACAAGACAGGCATTGCAGTCAGCGCATCTGCTCAGCATACGGGGCTGTCCGAGTTTTATTTCGCCGTGAGGATCCAGATCAAAAGCTGTAACAACACACTTTAACTGTTTAAAAGGATCGTTGTCCGTAAGAAGCAGGTGCCGGCCCAGCCCCCTTACTTTTACAAGGTGAGTGTTTCTCGTCAGCAGAATTCTGTTCTCCTGCCGAGCAGACTTCAGGAGAAGTCTGCCTTCAACATGCGGGTAATAAAGGGTATCATACCCGATAAGCCTCAACCACCTTGAAAGGCGGCCCAGCATTGAGTCCGCAATAAACTTCATAAAGACGTTATAAGTTATTCCGAATAACGGAATTGGTTTCTATGAGTCTTCCGTCTTTATATATGTATCCTGATATTCAGCCATGCCTGTGCCGGCCGGTATCAGTCTTCCCATGATAACATTTTCCTTAAGCCCTCTAAGCTCGTCCATCGAGCCGTTAATTGCCGCTTCTGTGAGGACCCTTGTGGTCTCCTGAAATGACGCGGCGGATATGAAGCTATCAGTGGTAAGAGACGCTTTGGTAATACCCAGCAGAAGAGGTTTTGCCTGTGCCGGCGTGCCTTTCTTCTTTATGACCGCATTGTTTGTATTTTCAAAGATTACCTTGTCTATCTGCTCCCCGACAAGGAAATCCGTATCACCCGGATCGTCAACCCTTACTTTTCTCATCATCTGCCTGACGATAACTTCAACGTGCTTGTCATTGATCCCAACACCCTGCAGCCTGTAAACTTTCTGCACTTCATCGACCAGGTACCTCTGCAGTTCCTGCGGCCCCAATATCTCAAGTATGCTGTGCGGATTTACAGAACCGTCCATCAAAGCCTCTCCGGCCTTGACCCAGTCACCTTCATGAACGCTTATATGCTTACCTTTCGGAATAAGATATTCTCTTGAATCAGAGCCTCCCTTGACAACAATAACCCTGAGACCTTTTGAGAAACCTCGAAACTCAATTGCACCGTCTATCTCACTTACAACGGCCTGTTCCTTTGGCTTTCTTGCCTCAAACAGTTCCGCGACCCTCGGAAGGCCTCCTGTAATGTCTTTGGTCTTCATGGTCTCCCTGGGGATCTTCGCGATAATATCGCCCGGTTTGACAACCCCGCCTTTTTCAACCAGCACGTGAGCGCCTGACGGCAGCATGTATCTGGCAAGACTGTTGGTTCCCGGTATCTTAAGAGTGCCTTTGCCGTTTATATCCTTAATGGAAAGCCTCGGCCGCATATTGCCGGGGTAATCTATGATAACCTTATGGGCAAGTCCCGTAACTTCGTCAACCTCTTCCTTAACCGTTACACCCTCGGTTATATCACCGAAAGCGATCTTACCGCCTATTCCTGTTATGATCGGTGTCGCATACGGATCCCACTCAACAAGTTTCATCCCTATTTCAACTTTCTGTCCGTCTGTAACAGTCAGTTTTGCTCCGTAAACAACAGAGTACTTTTCTTTTTCCCTGCCTTTTTTATCAGTGATCGCTATACTGCCGTTTCTGTTCATAACAACGAGTGCACCTGTTCTGTCTTTAACAGTTACAAGATTAATATACTTGGCTGTTCCATTGTGCCGCGCCTCAAGGATCGTCTGCTCAACAAACTTTGTGGCTGTTCCTCCTATATGGAACGTTCTCATTGTAAGCTGTGTTCCCGGTTCACCAATAGACTGCGCCGCGATTATACCGACAGCGTCTCCAATCTCTACCGCGGCACCGCGTCCGAGGTCCCTTCCGTAACACTTTTTGCATACACCGAACTTGGCCTTACATGTCAGAACCGACCTGATCTTGACGCTGTCTATTCCAGCTTCGGTAATCTTCAGGGCCAGTTCATCATCTATTTCAGTATTTTTGGAAACAATCGTTTTCTTTGTTACCGGGTCCTTTATATTATCAGTACTGGTCCTGCCGAATATCCTCTCTTCTATCGGCTCTATAATTTCACCGCCTTCAACAAGACTCGACAGGTATATCCCGTCAGATGTCAGACAATCATCCTCTCTTATAATTACGTCCTGGGTAACATCGACCAGTCTTCTTGTCAGGTACCCTGAATTCGCCGTTTTAAGCGCGGTATCAGCCAGCCCCTTTCTTGCTCCGTGTGTTGAGATAAAATATTGAAGCGGAGTCAGGCCTTCCCTGAAATTCGCCGTAATCGGGGTTTCAATAATCTCTCCCGAAGGCTTTGCCATAAGTCCCCTCATCCCGGCAAGCTGTCTTATCTGCGCTGTAGAACCTCTTGCACCGGAGTCCGCCATCATAAACACACTGTTGAAAGAACGACGCTCCTTTAGCTCATCTTCCGTCACTTTTTCGAGCTTCTTTGTTCCCTCAGCGCCCAATTCCTTCATCATTTCATCCGCGATCTTTTCAGTGACCTGCGCCCAGATGTCTATTACCTTATTGTACCGTTCACCGTTTGTAATAAGTCCTTCAGCGTACTGCTTCTGAATGTCTATGGCCTCCTGCTCGGTCTTCGCGATAAGCTTACCTTTTTTGACCGGTATATGCATATCATCTATGCATATCGATATGCCGGACTTTGTCGCATACTCGAAACCGATCCTCTCTATATTGTCCAGAAAAATAACTGTCTCCCGCCTTCCTGCACTCTTATAACAAAGCTCAACAAGTTTGCTGACCTCTTTCTTGTTCATCTCCCTGTTAATTCTGGAAAAAGGTACTTCTTTGGGCAGTATCTCATTGAAGATTATCCGGCCCGTGGTAGTATCGACAAATGAACCGTCCATCCTGACTTTAATTGACGCGTGTAAATCAACTTCCCCTGAGTCATAAACGCTTCTGACCTCCTCAGGAGATGGAAATACCATGCCTTCCCCCCTGGCTCTGTTCTTCTGTTTTGTAAGATAGTAAATGCCCAAAACCATATCCTGAGTAGGAACCGCAATCGGCTTTCCGCTTGCAGGAGAAAGGATGTTCCCGACAGACATCATCAATACCCTGGTCTCTACCTGGGCCTCAACCGAGAGGGGAACGTGCACAGCCATCTGGTCACCGTCAAAGTCCGCGTTAAAAGCAGTACACACAAGAGGATGAAGCTTAATAGCCTTGCCCTCAACAAGAACAGGGTCAAATGCCTGGATACCTAACCGATGGAGGGTTGGAGCTCTGTTCAGGAGAACGGGATGCTCCCGGATGGATTCATCAAGGCAGTCCCAGACCTCGTCAGCTCCCTGCTCCACCATCTTTTTTGCCGCCTTGATCGTCGTTGCAAAACCCTTCTCTTCGAGCTTACTGAATATGAACGGCTTGAAAAGCTCAAGCGCCATTATCTTTGGAAGTCCGCACTGGTGAAGTTTAAGCTCCGGCCCGACAACAATAACAGAACGGCCCGAGTAGTCAACTCTCTTCCCCAGCAGATTTTGCCTGAACCGGCCCTGTTTGCCTTTTATCATATCGCTCAGGGATTTCAGGGGCCTTTTTGTAGCGGCCTTTAATACCCGGCTTCTCCTGCCGTTATCAAAAAGCGCGTCAACCGACTCCTGCAGCATTCTCTTTTCATTCCTGATTATCACACTCGGCGCTTTTAATTCGACAAGTCTTTTGAGCCTGTTGTTCCTGTTAATGACCCTCCTGTAAAGATCATTGAGGTCGGACGTAGCAAACCTTCCGCCTTCAAGGGGGACAAGTGGACGGAGTTCCGGAGGGAGAACCGGGATCACATCCAGTATCATCCATTCAGGCTTGTTGCCGGATTTCCTGAATGCCTCCACAACCCTCAGCCGCTTGGTGTGTTTCCGCTTTATTCCAAGCGACGAAGAAGCAGATATCTTGCTCCTGAGTTCCTTTGCAAGGGCATTCAGGTCAATATCTCTAATAAGCTCTCTTACTGCTTCAGCACCGATACCCGCCGTAAATTTATCACCGAATTCCTGGATCTTCTTTTTATATTCATCTTCACTCAGCAGGTCCTTTTGCTTCATACGTGTACTGCCGGGATCAACAACGATGTAGCTTTCAAAGTAAAGTACTTTTTCCAGCTGACGCATCGTCATATCAAGCATTGTGCCTATACGCGAGGGTATGCCTTTCAGAAACCATATATGCGCAACAGGTGTCGCAAGTTCAATATGCCCCAGCCGCTCACGTCTCACTTTGGACTGGATGACTTCCACACCGCACTTATCGCAAACTACCCCCCTGTGCTTCATTCTCTTATACTTGCCGCAAATACACTCCCAGTCTTTCACAGGCCCGAAGATCTTTGCACAAAAAAGACCGTCCCTCTCCGGCCTGAAAGTTCTGTAATTTATTGTCTCGGGCTTCTTGATCTCGCCATAGGACCATGCCCTTATCTTCTCCGGAGAGGCAAGCTTTACCTTAATGGCTTTAAATTCAGTTGGATTTTTCGGTTTTTCAAAAATTGAATATATATCGTCCACTACTTTATCCCCCTTGGCATAACGATCATTACACCCATATCAATATTATTTTAAAGCTTTTTTGGCTGAAGCTGAAGATTTACGTTTTTCAGGCTTTACCGCTGGTGTGTCCTCCAGCATTTCAACATCCAGGCCAAGACTCTGAAGCTCCTTGATCAAAACGTGGAAAGACTCCGGCACACCAGGTTCAAGATTGACTTCTCCCTTCACGATAGCTTCATACATCCTTGCCCTGCCCAGGACATCGTCGCTTTTGACCGTAAGAAATTCCTGCAGGGTATGGGCCGCGCCATATGCTTCAAGAGCCCAGACTTCCATCTCTCCCAGACGCTGGCCGCCGAACTGGGCTTTCCCTCCCAGCGGCTGTTGTGTAACGAGTGAGTATGGCCCGATAGAACGCGCGTGGATCTTGTCTTCAACAAGATGATGAAGTTTCATTACATACATATATCCCACGGTAACCGGCCTGTGGAACGGCTCCCCGGTCTTACCGTCGCAAAGCGTTATTTGCCCGCTGGTAGGCAGGCCTCCCTCTTTCAGCATCTCTTTTATCTCGCTTTCCTTTGCACCTTCAAAAACAGGCGCAGCAAAATGTAGACCCAGGGTTTTAGCCGCCCATCCAAGATGAGTCTCAAGTATCTGGCCGACATTCATTCGTGAAGGTACACCGAGAGGATTAAGGATTACCTCTACCGGCGTTCCATCAGGCATATACGGCATATCTTCTTCCGGGACTACAGTGGCAATTACTCCTTTATTACCATGTCTTCCCGCGACCTTGTCTCCTACCTGGATCTTCCTTTTCATCGAGATAAAAACCTTGACGATCTTTAAAACTCCCGGCGGCAGGTCATCACCTTTTTTGACCCTGCTGATCTTCTCGGTATACACATCTTTAAGAGAAGAAAGGTACTGCTGGACATCTTTTTCTATGGCTTTGATCTTTTCTTTTGCATCGGCGGATGACAGCTTTATTTTCAGGAGCTGCTCGTCAGGAATATCCTTAAGATGCGGCTCCGTAAGCTTACTTCCTTTCTGACAAAGCACTGTTTTGCTCCTTGGAAGTTTTACGTCCTCCGTCACTTTCAGGCCGACGAGTTTTCCCCTGATCTTCTGATACTTGCTGTCCTCTATTATCTTTGTTTCTTCTTCGAGATCCCGCAGTATGGAACCTATGTCCTCTTTTTCTATGCTCTTTGTCCTTGCGTCTTTTTCAACACCCTTTCTGGCAAATATTTTAACCCCGAGAACCGTACCTTCAATTCCAGGAGGGACATAGAGACAGTTTTCCCTTACCTCTTCCGCCTTTTCACCAAATATTGCTCTCAGAAGTTTTTCCTCCGGAGTCAGCTGGGTCTCGCCTTTGGGCGTTACCTTGCCCACAAGTATATCGCCGGGCTTTATCACGGCGCCGATCCTGATAATTCCGCTTTCATCAAGGTTCCTGAGGGCATCTTCTCCAACATTCGGTATATCTCTGGTGATCTCTTCAGGGCCAAGCTTGGTCTCTCTGGCCTCGATATCAAACCCCTCAATATGTATCGACGTATGTTTGTCATCCTTGACGAGGTTCTCACTGATAATAATAGCGTCCTCAAAGTTGTAGCCTCTCCACGGCATGAAAGCAACAAGAACATTCCTGCCGAGAGCAAGTTCGCCCTGATCAGTTGCAGAGCCGTCAGCAATAACCTGCTTTTTCTTAACATGCTGGCCTACTTTAACGATCGGCTTCTGGTTAATACATGTAGCCTGATTTGAACGGCAGAACTTTTTGAATCTGTAGATATCAACTCCTCCGTCACACTTGACCACTACCCTTGAAGCATCAACAGATTCAACAACACCGGCTTTTTGGGCAGTCACCATGACCCCGGCGTCTCTGGCCGCAACACTTTCCATGCCTGTTCCAACAATCGGCGCTTCGGATTTCAAAAGCGGCACTGACTGTCTCTGCATATTGGAACCCATCAATGCCCTGTTGGCATCATCATTTTCAAGAAACGGAATAAGCGCCGCGGACGTGCTGACGATCTGCTTTGGAGAAACGTCCATAAAATCGACTTCATCCCGTGTAACCATCTTGAAATCTCCGCCGGCTCTGGCCGAAATATTCTCCTCGGCCAGATTACCTTTATCATCGATTATTGATGACGCCTGCGCTATGCAATAGTTCTGCTCTTCTATCGCGGACAGGTATTGAACATCCTCAGTAACCTTACCCTTCTTTACCTTCCTGTATGGTGTTTCAATAAAACCGAAATCGTTGATTCTTGCATAGGTCGCAAGAGATGTTATGAGTCCGATATTCGGACCTTCCGGGGTCTCAACAGGACATATACGGCCGTAATGCGTTGGATGCACGTCCCTGACTTCGAAACCCGCTCTCTCCCTTGTCAGTCCCCCTGGACCAAGAGCGCTCAGCCTTCTTTTATGAGTAATCTCAGAAAGAGGGTTTGTCTGGTCCATAAACTGACTCAGCTGACTTGAACCAAAAAATTCCTTAATAACCGCTATTACCGGTTTTGCGTTTATAAGGTCGTGAGGCATTGCTTCATCAAGCTCCGCCAGAGTCATCTTCTCCTTTATCGCCCTCTCCATACGGACCAGTCCGATCCGAAACTGGTTTTCAAGGAGTTCTCCCACTGCTCTGACCCTTCTGTTGCCGAGATGGTCTATGTCGTCAACCTCTCCCTTACCTACCCTCAGGTTTAAAAGACAGCGGATGATCTCGATTACATCCTTATCAGTCAAAACCCTTGTATCAAGAGGGATATCAAGCCCAAGGCGTGTATTAAGCTTCAGTCTGCCTACGGGAGAAAGGTCATATCTTTTAGGATTAAAGAACAATCCGTCAAACAGGGCCTTTGCGTCGGCCATTGTTGGAGGTTCACCCGGCCTGAGCTTTCTGTAAACCTCGATTAATGCCTCATCTGCAGAGGTGGCCTTGTCAAGCTGCAGCGTATCCCTTATTGACGGGAGTGAGTTGATGCCGTCGATCAGGAGAAGATGGAGTTTGGAGATTTTCAGGTTTATTATTCTCTCAACAATATCCTCGGCAATCTCCTGATTGCTCTCTATTATTACCTCGCCCGTCTCCGGGTCAATAATATCATATAAAGTTACCCGCCCAACAAGTTCGTCCCTGGATATCGGGATCTCCTTTATATTGGATGCCTGCATTTTTCTGAGAGCACCCTTTGTTATTCTGCTGCCTTCTTTAACTATCACTTCTTTTGACCCGGATGAAACGACATTTTTCAGGGCCCTGACACCGACCAGGGCGTCGCTTACAAGTCTGCTGGCAATGCCCTTCTTAATTTTGACTTCCTCAACGGAATAAAACATCTTGAGGATCTGTTCATCTGAATAACCCAGGGCTTTAAGGATTATTGTGGCAGGCAGTTTCTTCCTGCGGTCTATCTTCACATAAAGAATATCTTTAGAGTCAAAATCGAAATCAAACCAGGATCCTCTAGCGGGTATTATTCTGGCTGAATAAAGCACCTTGCCGCCAAAATGCGCCTTACCCTTATCATGGGTAAAGAATACTCCCGGAGACCTGTGAAGCTGGCTGACAACGACCCTCTCAGTACCGTTAATAATAAAAGTGCCCGTTTCCGTCATAAGGGGCAGTTCTCCCAGATAAACTTCCTGTTCACGGGACTCTTTTAAGATCCTTTTGTCGGAAACGTCCTTTTCCCACAAGTTCAATTTCACCTTTATTTTAAGAGGCGCAGCATAATTAATGCCTTTTTGAAGACTTTCCTGCACATCATACTTGGGCTCTCTCACCATATATTCGATAAATTCAATGGAGGCCGTCTCGTTGTAATCTACAACCGGGAAAACACTATGGAAAGCCGCCTGCAAACCTGTATCTTCCCTTTTACCCGCAGTAACACCTTTTTGCAAAAAACGATCGAATGAGCGCTTTTGAATCTCTATCAGATCGGGTACTGGAAGTATATGAGGTACCTTACCGAAACTCTTTCTTTCCCTTAAAGCCTTTGCCATAATTCTCCTCTTAAGATACAGAACCCGGAAGTCAAAGCTCTGAGTACAGACTGCAACTGTCTGTACTCCGCCCTGTACCGTACGGTACAGGACGCCGTGTTCCAATAGTTATTTGATTTCTACAGATGCGCCCTGTTCCTCGAGCTTGGCCTTTACTGCTTCTGCCTCTTCCTTGGAAAGATCTGTTTTAACAGCCTTCGGAGCGCTGTCAACAACCTCCTTGGCTTCCTTCAGCCCCAGGCTCGTGAGTTCACGGACAACCTTAATGACCTGGATCTTCTTGTCTCCTGCCGCGGTTAAAACAACATCGAAACTCGTCTTTTCCTCAACAACAGCAGCCGCCGCGGGAGCTCCGGCGGCGGCAACAGCTACAGGAGCAGCCGCAGTAACACCATAACGGTCCTCGAATTCCTTGATAAACTCAGACATCTCCAAGATAGTCATCTTGTCGATAAATTCAAAAACATTTTCTTTTGTAGTAGACATCCATTCCTCCTTAATTAACCTGTCATTATGTTATTTAGTTGCTGAGTCATCAGGTATTTAATTGCCTGATTTCTCAATTGCTTTTATTATCCTTAAGTGCCGTCATTGCATAACTAAACTGGGCAAGCGTTGCATTCAACGCAGCCGCCAGTTTGCTCATAGGTGACTGTACCGCACCAATAAACATGGAAAGCAGCACTTCTCTGGAAGGCAGTTCCGAAATAGACTTGATCGCGTCAAACTCGCAGACCCTGCCTTCAATAATCCCCCCCTTGATCTCAAGCTTTTCGTTGCTCTTGGCAAAGGCAAGGATCTTCTTCGCGAGAAGCGCAGGATCGTCATAGCCGATTGCGACACCTATTGGTCCGGCAAACGCGTCTTTTGACACTTCAACCGCAGTACCCTCTGAGGCCCTTCTGGCCAAAGTGTTCTTAACTACCTTGTACTCAAACGATGCGTCTCTCAGTTGATTTCTGAGTTCAGAGATCTCCTGAACTGTCAGACCTTTGTAGTCTGTGAATATGAGTCCAGTGGCTTTTGAGAACTTGTCCTGAAGACTTGATACTATCTGGGTTTTTTCTTCTTTTTTCAGCTTAATACCCCCTTTCGTAATATCAGAGACTCCGGGAATGAAGTTTGAAGTTGTAAATTATAAGTTAAAAGCTGCCAAATAATTCCAACTCTCAACTTCTCAAGCCCTCACGGTTCCCCAGCTCCTGTCTTCCGACAGGAAGACGCAGGGGGTGCAGGGTCAATTCTCAACTGCTTTTCCATTTTCGGTCTATGCAGGCCGGGATTATTCCGATTAGGCCTTCCCTCAAAAAGGGTCTCGGCACCTACTGTCTCTGACCTTGTATTTTTTCAATTTCAGTCTGCTATCTATGCTACATCTGCAACGTCTATACGAATACCTACTCCCATAGTAGATGAAATCGATATTTTTTTAAGATACTTGCCTTTACTGGACGACGGCTTTGCCTTCGCAATAGATGAAAGGATCGCCTTGGCATTATCATAAAGCTTCTGACTATCGAACGATACTTTGCCTATAGGTACATGAACTACTCCGGCCTTTTCAGTTTTGTAATCCACTTTCCCCGCCGCTATATCTTTAACTGCCCTTCCCACATCAAAACTGACTGTGCCTGTCTTCGGATTAGGCATAAGGCCTCTTGGCCCCAGTATCCTTCCAAGCTTACTTACCATACCCATAAGGTCAGGTGTGGAAACAGCTTTGTCAAAATCCAGCCATCCCTTGTTTATTTTCTCAATAAGGTCTTCCGCGCCGACAAAATCAGCCCCGGCATCAGCAGCCTCAGTGGCTTTTTCTCCCTTTGCAAACACGACTACTCTAACTTTCTTGCCCAGTCCGTGGGGCAGAACAACTGTACCTCTAACCATCTGATCCGATTTCTTGGGGTCAACCCCAAGATTTACAGCCAGATCAACTGTTTCATCCATTTTGGTATAAACAGACTGTTTGACCAAATCAATAGCCTCTTTAAGTTTGTATTGTTTTGTGATATCTACTTTTTCCGCGACGGCCCTGTATAACTTTCCCATTATTCCCCCTCGACCTCTATCCCCATGCTTCTGGCCGTTCCCTTAACCGTCTCCGATGCCTGCTCAATATTGAAAGCATTAAGGTCAGGCATTTTTGTCTTGGCTATCTCTCTTACCTGATCCATTGTTATTTTACCCACCTTTTCCTTATTGGGAACGCCGGAGCCTTTGATTATGCCTGCCGCTTTCTTGAGCAGTTCTGAAGCGGGCGGCGTCTTCAAAATAAAGGTAAATGACCTGTCCTGGTATATTGTAAGAATAGCAGGTATGATCGTGTCTCCCATTGCCTGGGTCTGGGCATTGAATGCCTTACAAAATTCCATTATGTTGATTCCATGCGGACCAAGCGCAGGGCCGATGGGCGGCGCCGGACTTGCTTTTCCCGCGGAGATCTGTATTTTCACAACTGCCATAACATTCTTCTTAGCCATCTAATCCTCCAATTTCACAAATCCGAAATCCGAAATCCGAAACAATATCTAAATCCCAATTCTGAAATGTTTCAAACAGTTTTGTATTTATAATTTTTACATTAGAATTTGTTTAGAACTTCGAGCTTCGATATTAGATTTTTTGTTTTTCATTATGCCTTCTCCGCCTGAAGAAAATTCAGCTCAACTGAAGTCTGCCTCCCGAATATGGTTACCATGACCTTAAGCTTGCCGTGGTCAATATCAACCTCGTCAACAAGGCCATTAAAATTACTGAAAGGTCCGTCAATTATTCTAACGTTGTCACCTTTATCAAACTGCGTACCGATCTGCTGTGAAGGGCCTTCTTCAATCTGCTGTTTAACAACCTCCACCTCTTCAATATCAATAGCCGCAGGCACTTTGCCACCAACAAACCCCGTGACCCTTGGTGTACTCCTTATGAAATGCCAGACCTGATCATCCATTGCAAGTTCAATAAGAATATATCCGGGATAGAATTTCTTGGTGGACTCTACCTTTTTCCCCGCTTTCAGTTTAACTACTTTTTCCTGAGGAATCAGAATCTGTCCGATTTTTTCTCCTAATCCCTGCCTCTGGACATTTTCTTCTATCGTTGCCTTTACTTTTTCCTCATAGCCCGAATATGTATGGACTACATACCATTTTTTCGTTAACATAGGTCTCCTGTATAATTCGCAGACTATTTAAATGCCAGACCCACAAGCTTGGAAAGCCCGAGATCCACCAATCCCAAAAATAGAGATATTATTAATACCGTGACAATTACTACTTTTGTTGATCCTATTACCTCGTCCCTGGACGGGAACGCAACTTTCTTTAATTCAACTTTTACTTCTTTAAGGAAAGTCCTAGTTTTATTGAACATCTTCCCCGCTCCCTTACGTTAACTTTTAATGCCCCCTCGACCAAATGGCAGGCCAGGAGGGATTCGAACCCCCAACCGTCGGATTTGGAGTCCGCTGCTCTGCCGTTAGAGCTACTGGCCTTTTTCAAATTGACGATTTTCGATTGACAATTGTCAATTGACAATCATCAATTGTTATGCCTTTACTTCCTTATGAACTATATGTTTCCGGCAGTGCCTGCAGTACTTCTTGATATTGATCTTGTCCGGAGTATTCTTTTTGTTTTTCATTGTCGAATAGTTCCTGTTCTTGCACTCCGTACACTGTAAAAGTATTATGTTACGCATTATTTATATGTTCCTTTTATCTGTTCGCTCATTTCTTCTTTCTACCGCAGAGAATATTTCTTTATCTTTTTAAGTTTTTGTTATTTAATCATCTCCGCGGCCTCTGTGACCTCAGTGGTAAATATTATTTATTCTATCACCTCTGTCACGACTCCGGCTCCTACCGTCCTGCCTCCTTCTCTTATTGCAAACCTCAGCTCCTTCTCCATCGCTATCGGCGCTATCAGCTCTATTACCAG